>VFQS010003989.1_pt1 | contig 10949 bp, 7 predicted proteins | sample 3512361 | NCBI WGS metagenome assembly VFQS01 (sample SAMN10412375, study PRJNA504923) | tailings metagenome | isolation source: Relicate 1 Philex TSF3 active mining | place: Philippines | reverse complement strand
TCACCTCATAACGACAATTTTCTAGGGAAGCATATTTGCTTCCTGGTCGCCGTTCATTACGAATTTCCGACAAACGTTCTGGTGCAATGCTTAGGCCAAAGATCTTTCCCTTGAATTCAGGCAATGCAGAAGGTAATTTGCCACGTTCAAAGTCATCAGGAATTAGAGGATAGTTCGCAGCCTTAATCCCATATTGCATCGCTAAATACAGCGTAGTTGGCGTTTTGCCAGAGCGGGATACACCGACCAAAATAACATCTGCTAATGACAAATTCTTGTTTGATTGACCGTCGTCGTGGGCTAAGGAGAAATTAATTGCTTCGATCCGATTCTTGTATTCTTCTGTATCTGCGATGTTGTGACTGCGACCGACGGTATGTGTTGATTTAATTCCTAACTCTTCTTCTAAAGGTGCAACAAAAGTTTGGATTAAATCCATGTGTAAACCTTTAGACTTAAATATCACGTTCGCCAATTCAGGTTTCACCAAGGTAGAAAACACAATTGGTCTGTTTCCTGTTTGCTCAAACGCCTCATTAATGCGCCTCACCGCATCTTCTGCTTTTTCTATATCATCAATAAATGGTAGACGAACTTGTTTAAATTTGAGATCGAATTGTGTAATTACGGAGTGCCCAAACGCCTCGGCGGTAATGCCAGTTCCATCAGAGACAAAAAAAACGGTGCGATTAGCAATCGGAAGTGCGTTTGAAGAGTGGTCTGGCATAGGTATTCAATCTGAATTTGAAAAACGAGAGTGGAGATAAATTGTACTGTAAATGATCCACGCCAAGCTGGCCGTATGGTGAAATTGACAGTTTGTGTGCGTAAAATATATCAAGCAAAAAAATGCACAAATTTTTTCCATCAAATGTGCATTTTGCAGCGCACAAGGTAAAATGCATAGCAAAACTAGCGTTGTTGTTGGAAACAGAATAATAAGAAAGACCAATGATCAACCTATCCATGCAAGCCATTGCGCATTTCAATGCCTAGCGCAATACCTAGCAAGGAAGCAGTGCGAAAGATTTCTTATCATCAAAAAAGAGGTTGTTATGTCTAACGCAGCAAATATCGAGGCGGGCAGTGAATCTGTGTACGTTGCCTCGTTCGAAAACTTACGGATGACTGATGTTGATTCCGTCGGTGGTAAAAATGCTTCACTTGGCGAAATGATTAGTCAGCTTGCTTCGGCAGGCGTACGAGTTCCGGGTGGTTTTGCCACGACCGCACAGGCTTTTCGAGATTTCTTATCTCACAGTGTTAATGGTGGTTTGCCATTAGCGCAACGTATTGCAGATCGTCTGGCATCTTTGGATATCGAAGATGTAAAAGAACTAGCGAAAGCCGGCGCTGAAATTCGTCAATGGATAATCGATACGCCATTCCAGCCGCGTCTGCAAAAAGAAATCGAAGAGTTTTACAATAAACTCGTTGCTGATTCCACTGCCGAAATGTCATTCGCTGTACGCTCTTCTGCAACTGCAGAAGATTTGCCAGATGCTTCATTCGCAGGTCAACAAGAGACTTTCTTGAATGTGGTTGGTATCGACAATGTTTTAGAAGCGATGAAACATGTATTCGCTTCTTTATACAATGATCGCGCAATTTCTTATCGCGTACATAAAGGCTTCACACATGCAGAAGTGGCATTGTCAGCGGGCGTGCAACGCATGGTGCGCTCCGATTTAGGCGCCGCTGGTGTGATGTTTACGATAGATACGGAGTCTGGTTTTAAAGACGTCGTGTTCATTACTTCAAGCTATGGTCTTGGCGAAACCGTGGTGCAAGGCGCGGTCAACCCTGACGAGTTTTATGTGCATAAGCCTATGCTCGAGCAAGGCAAATTGCCAGTAATTCGTCGCAATATTGGTTCCAAATTAATCAAGATGGAATTTACGGGCGAAGCGAAAGCAGGACGCTCAGTAAAAACGGTTGATGTGCCGATTGAATTGCGTAATCGTTATTCCTTGAATGATACAGAAGTAGTTGAACTGGCGAAGTATGCAGTTATCATCGAGAAGCACTATGGTCGTCCTATGGACATCGAGTGGGGCAAAGATGGTCGCGACGGCAATCTCTACATTTTGCAAGCACGTCCAGAGACAGTGAAGTCACAGCAAAAATCGACCGACGCGCAACAGCGTTTTAAACTCAAAGGCACCGGTGCGGTGTTGGTTTCAGGCCGTGCGATTGGCCAAAAAATTGGCGCGGGTCGTGTACGTGTGATTCACGATCCATCCGAAATGGAACGTGTACAACCAGGTGATGTGTTGGTGGCAGATATGACCGATCCAAACTGGGAACCTGTCATGAAACGCGCTTCGGCGATCGTGACAAATCGTGGCGGACGTACATGTCATGCGGCGATTATTGCGCGTGAACTAGGCGTGCCAGCGGTGGTTGGTTGCGGTGATGCGACTGATTTGTTGAAAGATGGTACTTTGGTGACTGTCTCCTGTGCAGAAGGCGACGAAGGCAAGATTTACGATGGTTTAATTGAAACCGAAGTGACAGAAGAAGTACGTGGCGAATTACCGAAATTGCCTTTGAAAATTATGCTGAACGTGGGTAATCCACAACTGGCATTTGATTTCCAATCTGTACCGAACGAAGGCGTAGGCTTAGCGCGCTTAGAGTTCATTATCAACAACAATATCGGTGTGCATCCAAAAGCGATTTTGGAATATCCAAATATTGACCCTGACTTGAAAAAAGCAGTCGAATCCGTTGCACGTGGTCACGCATCACCAAAAGCTTTTTACGTCGATAAATTGGCTGAAGGTGTCGCTACCATTGCCGCTGCTTTTTGGCCCAAAAAAGTCATCGTGCGTTTATCTGATTTCAAATCCAATGAATACAAAAAGCTGATTGGCGGTACACGCTACGAACCGGATGAAGAAAATCCAATGTTAGGTTTCCGTGGCGCTGCACGTTATTTGGCCAGTGATTTTGCTGAGTCTTTTGAGATGGAATGTACGGCGATGAAGCGCGTGCGTAACGACATGGGCTTAACCAATGTCGAGATCATGGTACCGTTTGTTCGCACTTTGGGTCAGGCTGAAAAAGTCGTCAATTTATTAGCCCAAAATGGTTTGAAACGCGGCGAAAATGGCTTACGATTAATCATGATGTGCGAAGTGCCGTCTAACGCAATTCTGGCAGATGAATTCTTAGAATTTTTTGACGGCTTCTCTATTGGTTCCAACGATTTGACGCAATTAACTTTAGGTTTGGATCGTGACTCTGGTATGGAACTGCTGGCAGCCGATTTTGATGAACGCGACCCTGCGGTAAAAGCCATGTTGTCACGTGCGATTTCTGCTTGCCGTAAAGCTGGTAAGTATGTCGGTATTTGTGGTCAGGGTCCTTCAGATCATCCTGATTTTGCAGAATGGTTGATGGCTGAAGGAATTGAATCGATTTCGCTAAATCCTGATTCTGTGATTGATACTTGGAAGCAGTTGGCAACTGTCGCAAAGTAGTAGATAACAAGATTTAGTCAAATTTAAACGCGAAGATTCGAGAGACTCTTCGCGTTTTTAGTTTTTTCGTCATGCTGTCACAACAGTTGCTCAGAATAGCCTTCAACAAAACAAGCGATAAAGCATATTCGAGTTCCCTCAAAATATCAGCAAATAGAGCCTCAACATCATTCGCTGTTGAGGGTTTTTTTGTTTGTAAAATACCGATGACAATTTGCTAGTTATCGGGCAAACTGTTGTAATTCTTATTAAGGAGAATAATCAATGGAAGCTTGGACATGGTGGTTGGTGTTGGCTGGCGTGGTCGTCATTTGTGAGTTGTTTACCGGGACTTTTTATTTGTTGATGTTCGCAGTTGGTTTGTTTAGCGCATCAATTGTTTCTTTATTTACGTACTCTACGCAACTACAAATGTTGATTGCTGCTGTGGTGGGCAGTGCAGCCACCTTGGCGCTACATAATAGTAAATATGGTTGGAAACAACGTAAAGAAGTGGCGACTGATCCGAATGTGAATATCGATATTGGTCAGCAATTAAGAGTCGATGAGTGGCAAGAGCAAGGGAATGGAATTTCATTCGCAAGAGCAAAATATCGTGGTGCGATGTGGGATGTTGAGTTGCGTCATGCGCATGCTAGTGCCGGTTTGTTTGTGATTGAGGCGGTAGAGGGAAGTCGATTGATTGTGCGTCCAACGTAAATTTGTGTGCTCGGTGTGACTTGTGTGAATTAGAAAATGATGTTGGTTTAAATAAAAAAGGGAAAATGAGATGGAAAATTCAGGCTTTGTTGTATTAGTTTTATTTGTGCTCGCATTAGTCTTCATCATGAAGACAATTAAAGTGGTTCCACAACAAGATGCATGGGTAGTTGAGCGCCTTGGTAAATATCATGCGACCTTAGCACCGGGTCTCAATATTGTCGTGCCGTTTGTTGATCGCGTCGCGTACAAGCACGTCTTGAAAGAGATTCCGCTCGATGTACCACCACAAGTTTGTATCACCAAAGATAATACGCAGCTACAGGTAGACGGCATCTTGTATTTTCAAATTACAGATGCGATGCGCGCTTCTTACGGTTCGTCAAATTACATCGCTGCAATCACGCAGTTGGCACAGACTACGCTGCGTTCAGTGATCGGTAAGATGGAACTCGATAAGACGTTTGAAGAGCGTGATCACATCAATACAACGATTGTGAATGCTATCGATGAATCGGCAGCGAATTGGGGTGTCAAAGTATTGCGTTATGAAATTAAGGATTTGACGCCGCCGAAAGAGATTTTGCATGCAATGCAAGCACAGATTACGGCAGAGCGTGAAAAGCGTGCTTTGATTGCGGCTTCCGAAGGCCGTAAGCAGGAGCAAATTAATATCGCCACGGGTGAGCGCGAGGCTTCGATTGCCAAGTCTGAAGGTGAAAAACAAGCGTCGATTAATCGTGCCGAAGGTCAAGCAGGCGCGATCCGTGCAATTGCAGAAGCGAGTGCTGATGCGATCCGTCAAACCGCTGCTGCGATTCGTGAACCTGGTGGTGAAGATGCGGTGAATTTGAAAGTGGCTGAGCAATATGTTGCAGCTTTCGCGAATTTGGCGAAAACCAATAATTCCATCATCGTTCCTGCCAATATGAGTGATATGAGTGGCTTGATCGCTAGTGCTATGCAAGTGGTGAAGGCGCAGAAATAATTCATATTTTTGAACGCAGATTTATAGATTGCCTTGCTATAGATTGCTTAATGATGAATTGAATAGTGTAGATGATTTATTTATGTCCGTTCCAGTCTGTTTAGTCGATATCGGTATTCAAATTTGATAGTCCTATCGCCAGTCTGAGTGAGGAAATAACTGCAAAGCCCCAACATGTCGTTTCGTGTTGGGGCTTTGTGTTTTTACAACATCTTCTTTAATTTTATTGTTATTTTTATTAAAAATTTTTACACTTAAAGTCCATTCAATGACGCGTGAGGACTAAACATGTTTTTTCATCGCTTTCAATATGTTCTGAGTACATTACGTCGTAAGCAGCATTTTAAAGTTGAATTGGTTAAGGGCTGTAATTCCACCATGCCGATGCGCCGCTTGCTGCTGTCAAGCATCCTAACAGTTGGGGTCAGCTCCGGAAAAGTGTTTGCCGCGTCAAAGCAAATTAGTGAGGCGAGGGAGGAATTGCCGCCATTGAAGAAAACATTCAATTCGACCTTAGCTTTAGTCCTGCCTAAGACAATTTCATTTGCAAAAGAAATAGAAGGGGAAATTGCTAGCTATCTGATCAGTGAGAAGCTTGACGGCGTCAGAGCTTACTGGGATGGCAAACAGTTATATTTTCGTAGTGGTCGCATGATTAATGCGCCTAAATGGTTTGTCGAAAAATTTCCAGATCATCCTATAGATGGTGAACTCTGGATGGGGCGCGCGCAATTTGAAGCATTATCTGGTGCGGTGCGGCGCCAAATTCCACAAGATGAAGAATGGCGGAAAATTCATTATTGTTTATTTGAGTTACCACTTGCTAGCGGGGACTTTCGGACCCGTGTCGCTGCCCTAGAAAAATTGGTTCATGTTGTTCGTATACCTTGGTTGAGTGTCATTCCTCAAGAACATATATCGACAGTGGAGCAACTTGAGACAAAGTTGAAACAGATCGTTTTACGAAAAGGCGAAGGACTTGTTTTGCACAAAAGTGATGCCTTGTTTCAAGCGGGGCGGTCTGGAGAAGTTTTCAAACTTAAACCTCAGCACGATGCGGAAGCAAAGGTGATTGCGATTTTGCCTGGACGTGGGAAGTATGACGGCATGATGGGCGCGCTATTAGTCGAAACGAAGGGCGGACAAAGATTCAAATTGGGGACTGGATTTGATGAAGCCATCAGAAGAAATCCACCGCCTATAGGAAGCTTGCTTACCTATCGTTATCGGGATTTAACTGTAAATGGCTTGCCGAAATTTGCGAGTTTTGTTCGTGTGTTTCATCCGGAGTAGGTATTCGGCTGTATTTCTGTCAGCCGTAGAGCTGGCGACTCACTGGCTCTCAACAAGGGCTTTATTCGACCATATATTTCTTTTTTAATGTGTCGATTAAGCTGGTAGTCTTTACCTTATCAAATGCCAACCGAATTTTTCTGATGGTGATGGGGTCACATTTTTTATTGATGGCAAAGTAGAGTTGAAATTCGTCATTTAAAACATACACTGCTTCCATCGCGTCTTTTGGGTAGGGCAACTGACTTAGTTCATAGTTTGCACCGGCTCTAGTTGCGAGGATCAGGTCGACGCGTTTAAAGAATAGTTTTTTTAAGTTCGACGCGGTTGTCGGTGCCTCGTCAATTTGCTTGCGTGGGAATAGGCCTCGATCCATGACCAGCTTGAGACTGGAAGTATCACGCACGATACTGACCGTGTACTTCTTTAAATCCTCTTTACTATTGATTTGAATATCTTTGCGCTCAGCCAGTTTGAATAGCCATAATTTTCGTGTCGCAACTGGGCCTATCCATTCGAAGTTTTCTTCGCGTTCTGGCGTTCGGGTGGTGGTATAGATAAGGCTATTTGCTTCTTCACTCGCCTGTTGAAAAGCACGATTCCAGCTCATTAATTTGTAACTTGCGTCGATGTCTGCATCGCGCAAGACGGCTTGTAGCAGTTCGGTCGAATAGCCTGTTAGCTTGCCGTCTTTTTCATAACTATAAGGCGGCCAAGATTGCGTGTAGACGTGCAGCGTTTGGGCTTGTAGCAAGCTTGCTGCAATCACAAGTGATATTGCCAAACTAATTTGAGACAATCGCCAGCGAAGTTCGCGCATTTTGTACTCAATATCAGAAAATTGATGCCTTATGGTAATGCTGAATCAGGCGATAAGCAAGAAAGCTGTCGATAACTTGCTATGCATAAAAAATTCAACTGATATGAAGAGACTTCCGCACAACATACTGCGTGACCGGACTTTGTAGAGGCGATGGCAGCAAGTAACTTAGATGCACTAGCTAAGACACCGTAGCATCGTGATGTTTTTCTATCTAAACAATGATCAAGTCCGGCACTTGCGCAGAGGTCTTATTTATTGGTTTTGCATGTCTTTCATTTATGTGCTGATGCTAATTGTTGTAGCAATGCGCAGCGACTAATTCGCTGCTTCTAAAAACTCCTGTTGTTCCAACCAATCCGCCTCCAATTGATCTAGCTCTTTGACCACATAGGCTTGTTCCAATAGGAGATTTTTTAACTTCTCTTTGTTGACGTCGTCGTAAATTGCACTATCTTCGAGTTGCTTGCTGTAGTGTTCTTTTTTGAGATTGAGTTTAGCCATTTGCTCTTCTAAGCGTTTAATGCGCGCTTCGATTGGTTTGCGTAGCGCTGCAATCCGTTGACGTTCTTCGGCATCTCGACGCTTGCGTTCTTTGTCATCAATAGGTGCGCTCGGTACTGGCTGCGTTTGCGGTAGTGCGCTTGCTTTTTCTTTTGACTTGCTTGGCAATACAGTTGGGTTCGCTGCTGCAGCTGCTTGTTCCAATTTGGTTTTATACAGCCAATCTTTGTAGTCGTCTAAGTCTCCATCGAATGGTAAGAGCTTGCCGTCGGCAACAATAATAAATTGGTCGGTTGTGGCACGTAATAGATGACGATCATGTGAGACCACCACCAAGGTTCCTTCGAATTGAGCGAGCGCCTCGGTCAATGCTTCACGCGTTTCTAAATCTAAATGGTTGGTCGGTTCATCGAGTAATAACAGGTTAGGGCGCTGCCAAACGATCATCGCCAATGCTAAGCGTGCTTTTTCTCCGCCTGAAAATGGCGCGATTGGGCTGGTGACCATGGTTCCTGGGAAATTGAATCCACCCAAAAAGTTACGCAATTCTTGCTCGCGTACATCGGGTGCAATATGTGCCAAATGCCACAATGGCGATTCGTCATGTCGCAACATTTCTACTTGATGCTGGGCGAAGTAGCCGATCGATAAACCTTTGCCCGTCGTAATCGAACCTTTGAGTGGCGCTAGCTCACCGACGATGGTTTTGATGAGTGTTGATTTACCCGCACCGTTGATTCCAAGTAGACCAATGCGCTGACCGATTTGCAGCGAAAATTTCACGTCGCCGACAATTTTCTTTTCGGTAAAACTGTGATCAGTTTGTGACTCCAGTCGATAACCACAATCGACATCGTCCATCACTAACATAGGATTCGGTGCGCTTAAAGGCTCGCGGAATTCAAATGAAAATTCAGCCGCTGCACGCAAAGGGGCCAGTTCTTCCATTTTTTCCAATGCTTTGATACGGCTTTGCGCTTGTTTTGCTTTTGATGCTTTAGCCGCAAAACGATCAATGAAAGATTGCAGATGTGCGCGTTTGCGATTTTGTTTTTCAATTGAACTTTGCGCCAGAATCAATTGTGCGGCGCGTTGGCGTTCAAACGCAGAATAGTTACCTGAATAGCGTTTTAATTTGCGTTCATCAATATGCACAACGACATTGACCACGCCATCTAAGAAATCCCTATCATGCGAAATAATGATCAAGGTTCCTTCGTAGCGTTTCAGCCAATCTTCTAACCAGATAATGGCATCCAAATCCAAATGGTTGGTTGGTTCATCGAGTAGCAGTAAATCAGATTTGCACATCAAAGCCTGTGCCAGATTTAAACGCATGCGCCAACCACCGGAGAAGCTCGCTACCGATTGTTCCATTTGTTCTAGGGTAAAGCCCAAACCCAATAATAATTGTTCGCCACGCGAGCGCACCGTGTAGGCGTCTGCATCAGCTAAGGCACCATATACCTCACCGATGGCGATGCCGTTATCATGTGATTCTGGTTGCGCTTCCAGCTCTGCTAATTGTGCTTCTAATTTTCTTAGCGTGACATCGCCGTCAATCGCGTAATCAATCGCGCTGCGTTCGAGTGGTGGAGTCTCTTGTGCTACATGCGCCAATTGCCATTTGGCTGGAAATTCTATACTCCCTTGGTCTGGGTGTAATTCGCCTCGAAGCATCGCAAACAGGCTGGATTTACCTGCGCCATTGGAACCAATCAAGCCGATCTTGTCGCCAGGATTGAGTGTGACATCGACGCTGTCAAAAAGTGGCTTGGTACCGCGGGCGAGGATGACCTGTTGAAGACGTATCATAAATAACTAACAAATAGAAAAGCGTAGCGAACTACAAAAATAAAAATGCTCAAAACGCTTTATCAAACGTTTTGAGCGATAAGGCGAAGCGCAAGAAAAGTGCTTAACTAGCGTCTTGTAATTGTTCTGCGGTGAGCAGGAAAATCATATCATCACCTGCGCTGGTCGATAGCCAAGTTAAACCATATTCAGCGAATGCTTCTTCGGCGAACACACGTTCATTGCCAATCTCGACCATTAAAATACCATTTGGCTTGAGTCGTGATGCTGCGCCCGCCACGATTTTGCGCACTAAATGCATACCATCGTCACCACCGGCTAGAGCGATTTGTGGTTCATGTAAATACTCTTTGGGCAGTTTGCTCATTGAATGTGAGTTCACATACGGTGGATTGGTAATGATCATGTCGTATAGCTTGTCTGGGACATTGGTGTACAAGTCAGATTCAATCAAGGTAATACGAGCTTCCAATTCATAGGTCGCGACATTTTTAGCTGCGACTGCCAATGCATCTTTAGAAATATCCACCGTATCGACATGTGCATTTTCAAAAGCGTCCGCTAACATGATAGGCAGGCAACCAGATCCAGTGCAAAGCTCCAAAATGTCGGTGACTTCTTCGGGATCTTGTACCCACGGTGTAAAGCGCTCAGGAATTAACTCTGCGATAAATGAGCGTGGCACGATGACGCGCTCATCAACATAAAAGTTATAGGTGCCTAACCAGGCTTCATTCGTAATGTACGATGCTGGAATGCGATCTGTCGCACGACGTTCAATGACAGCGATCGCCGCATCTATTTCGTGCGGTAATAGACGTGCATCCAAGAACGGTTCAATTTTATCGAGCGGTAACTTTAATGTGTGCAGCAATAAATAAGCAGCTTCATCCAAAGCATTGGCACTGCCGTGACCAAAAAAAAGTTGCGCTGTATTAAAGCGCGTTACTGCATAACGTAATAAGTCGCGCAGTGTTTGGAACGGGAGAGTATTTGCGTTCGTCATAGCATTCTTAGCCTAATAAAAGATTTTCCAGCGCACGGCGATAGATGTTTTTGAGTGGATCAATGTAGCGAACTTCAATATGCTCATCAATTTTATGGATACTGCCATTGGGTGGGCCAAACTCAACTACCTGCGGGCAAATTTTGGCTATGAAGCGTCCATCTGAGGTGCCACCAGTGGTGGATAATTCTGTCGTAACGCCCGTTTCATCTTGAATCGCCTTCGCTAGAGCATCACTTAAATTGCCTTTGGGTGTTAAGAAGGGATGGCCACCAATTGTCCATTTTAAATCGTACTTCAGTTGATGCTTATCGAGTATGGCATGCACGCGTTGTTGCA
>VFQS010003988.1_pt1 | contig 10952 bp, 12 predicted proteins | sample 3512361 | NCBI WGS metagenome assembly VFQS01 (sample SAMN10412375, study PRJNA504923) | tailings metagenome | isolation source: Relicate 1 Philex TSF3 active mining | place: Philippines | reverse complement strand
AAAAGATAATACAAATCCTCATATTAAAAATATGCTCTTTTAAAAATGATACTCCCATAGAATTACATAATTTATTATAAATATTTTCATATATTTGTGAAACAATATTATTATTTGTATTTTGTTTTATTGTTTTTAAAATATTTTTTATTGAAATATTTATTTTATCATTATTATTTTCATTATTATTGAAATTAATACTTTCTATTTTATTTGGAAATTCTTTAAGTTCTATTTCTTTATATTTCTCTATTTTATCAAAAAATGTTTTAAATATTTGTTTTATTTTAAAATCATCATCGTTATCTAATAATTGTTTTAATTTAATATATTCTATAATTCGCTTACAAACAATATTATTATACTCTTCATATGTGTCTTTAACACGACTTTTTAAAGAAGAATATTTTTGTTCTTTTAATCCTTTTTGTGCGGAAATTGCTTTCTCTTCTTGATATAAATTTTCACGATTTAATTGTAATGTATTAAATATATTCTTTTCACGCTCTTCTACTTCTATTATACTTTTATATTGTTTAATTATTTCTATATATTTATTTTTTAGAGTATTTATTTCTTCTTGTTTTTTACTTATTTTATTAGTTATATTTGCTGTTAAGGTTGGTGTTGGTATTGGTGGTGTTGTTGTATTTTTTAATTTATCAATCTTATCATTTAATGCTACATATTTAGCATCTGTTGTATTATTTGAATTATATTCCCCATTCGATTGTTTTTTAGTTACAATGTATTTGCCACTTGAATTATTTTTTCTTTCAACTTTATATAAATCATCAATTTCTCTTGGAAAATTTTCATAAACAGAGCTTGGAAAAATATATATTATTGAATTAAAAGCATTATTCATATCTTTTTGGACGTCGTCTTTACTTTTTCCATCTTCTAAATTCTTTAATACATTATTATCTAAAAAGTTTTTATAATTTTGTAATGTATTTAATTCAATTGTGCTTTTATTTAATTCAAAATCATAATATGAACTCTTTTCATTATAATATTTTGTTGCTAATGTTGAAATAAATGTTAATATTTTATTTTTAAATAAAGCATTTTCTGTAAAATAATCATTTTCATATTTCTTTAAATCTTCATAAATAGTATCATAATTAGTAGTTGTATTACTATTTTTTATTTCATCTTTACTTTCAATTAATTTATTTATATCTATTAATGAAGGATAAATTGAAGGATTAAAATATATTGAATTAAATTGTTTAAAATTATTTGACAAAACAATTAATTGCATTATTGTTGAATTCATTTGATTAAAATTTGTATATTCACTCTTATATTTACTCATTAATTTAGGTAATATTTCTTTCTTAAATTTTTTTAAATTATTTTTTTTAGTGTTCTTATAATTATCAGACCCAGTTCCAATATAATTATTTTTAATACTATTTATTAATTTATCACTTATACTATAAATCTCTTCATTATTATTTTTTATAAATGGATTTTTTAAATTATTACATTCTTTATTATTACTCATTTTATAAAAATATATATAACCGCTATTATAAATATATATATTTTTTACTTAAAAATATTTTATAAAATATTTTTAAATTATAAACAAATTATAATATTTTTCTTTATTTTTTCATAAAAGTATCAAAATCTTTGAATAAACCATTTGCATTTGGAGGAGTAAGAAATTGTGAAGTCATATTTGGACTATCTGTGGTATAATTTCTACTTTCTCTTAATGTTCCATATGTTTGTAAATAATTATATATTTGCTTATCTATTTTATATTTTCTCTTTAAAAATATTGTTAAGAATTTTGGATTTATATAAAATAAAGCAAACTTTAATCCATATAAATCCATATTTAACGCGTTCATTAATGTTTCATATAAACTTGCATCTTTATAACTATTATTATAAAAATAATAAATATAAGAAGCCATTTTATTTTTTATATCATTATTTGCTTTATTTAATTTATTTATTTCATCATCTACATTTAAAGATGTTGATGACATATCATACAATTTTTTATTAAAAAATGGTAATGTATCATCATTTGGGTTTAATATAGGAAAATATTCAAATGAAAATAAAAATCCATATCCTAATAATCCAAAATCAAATTCATTATTTTCAGTTAATGTATCAAAAATCTTTGATTTAAATAAATTATAATCTCTTATTAATGGAATTAATATATTTTTTAATCTTTGATTTTCATTCTTTTTAAGAAATGTTTCAAACAATGTTATATTACTATAATTATTTTCACTTAATGTCATTAAACCTCTTTGTTTAACATATTTTTTCATCATTTCTTTATTTATCATTAATGGAGACCCAAACATTATAACATTATCTATTTCTTCTTTTGGATAAACTACTGTTATCATATTTATAGTATCACTAATTTGGACGTTTGCTTGCAAACTTTTATTTATAATATTATTTGTAGGAGGACTAACAACTTCAATATATTCATTTAAAAAAGTTTTAATATTTTCATATGTATTTAATAACATTATATAAGATGTATATACTTCATAAAATTTTTTAGTATATTGTGCATTACCTTTATTAGAAAAATACATTGAGTTAAATTTTAAAAAATGTGTGTTAGATGTTGTTATATTATTTTTGTTTGTTTGTTTTCTTTTTATACTTTTTAAAATATTGTTTGAAATTAGTTTATTATTAGATTTATTTTTTAATACACTCTTATATATATTATTTATTTCATTATTTATTTCATTATTTATTTTATTATTATAATTAGAAGAAGACATTATATAAATAAAAAAAATATTTTACTACTTTTTAATTATATATTTTTTTACTATATTATTTTTAATAAAAATAATTTTGTTAATAAATTAAATAATTTGTTAATAAAATATTAATATAAAGGAATTATGTATATCATAATATAAGAAATAAATATATAAAATGAGTTCTATTAACAAACGAGGTCGTAAGAAGAAGGTTGTGGAAGAAGAAGAAGTTGTTTTAGAGGAAGAGGAACATGTGGTTGTTGAAGATGAAATTGTGAATGACATTGTGGATGAAAATATAATAGAAGAAGTAGAGGAAGATGAAAATAAAAATGTTGTAGAGGAAGAGATAAAGATAAAGAAGAAACGTGGTAGAAAACCTAAAAGTGAAATGAGTAAAGTAGATATTGAAGTTGATGAAGTTGAAAGTGGAGCAGGAGAAGAGATAGAAGAGGAACAAGTCGTTCATAAAAAGCGTGGTCGCAAACCTCGTCCAAAGGAGCAAGTATATAATATTTCCGAAAATGGTTATGAAGAGTATGATGAAGATAAAAGTCAAACATTAATATTACATTTACCGATAAAGAGTAGTGATATATTTTCGTCAAATACGCCAAAAGGAATAAGTGTTCAAAAGACACCAATTGCTACATATAATTTGGATGGAACAAGTTATAAGAGTGAAGTATCTCCTATACAAATTAGTGATAATACAAAATATGATGAATTATTGAAAGGAAATCAAATAGAAAAGAAGGATTATACAGTAATATTTGAAGAAGATAATGGTGAAAATAAACAAAATGTTGTAGAAGAGTATGATAAGAAGGTGAAAGAGTTTAAGGAATTTAAATTAGTAAATTTTATAAAAACGGTATCAAAAGAGAAGAAGGATGAACAAATTAATGATGTAAATAATGGTAATAATAATGATATTCATGGAGGAAATGGAACATTATTAAAAGATTTGGAAGAAGAGAGTGTTGTAAATAATTTTAAAATAAATCCATTTATGGAATCGACACATATTGAGGAAGAGATTATTCAGGAACATAGTAATAAAATGAATAAGAAAAATCTTAAAAATATATTAGTAGAATTTATTAATGCAAATATGTATCAAGAGTGGCCCGATCAAACAAACGTTCATTGTTGGTGGTGTTGTAATCAATTTGAGGGTGCTCCATGTTGTTTACCGGAATATGTAAGAAGAGATAAATTTTATGTATCGGGATGTTTTTGTTCTTTTAATTGTGCGGCATCATATAATTTTAATAAAAATGATAATATGGTATGGGAACGGTATTCATTATTAAATTTGATGTATAAGAAATTATATAATGTGTCATTTGTTAAAATAGAGATGGCACCACCACGTGAAGTGTTAAAAATGTTTGGAGGATATATGGAAATAGAAGAGTTTAGAAATTATTGTATTAAACAAGATAGACGTTTTCAGGTTATTAAACCGCCATTAATAGCAATTATTCCTAAAATAGAGGAGCATATATATCCTAAAAATAAAGCTGTTAATGAAAATATTGTAAATAGCACACAAAATAAATTAAAATTAACGCGAAGCAAACCATTAATTGCGGAAAAATCAACAATTAAAACTTTTATGAATATTACGACTAAAAAAGATGATGAAGAGTAATTATAAAAAAGTGAAAATAATAGGAATAAATTAAATTAAAATAAGAATAAAATAATTATTTTTTAAGAATTTAGTTAAAAAATAATTCTAATTATATAGTATAATAAATAAAATAAAAAAATGCCAACTCCTTATCCTTGTGTAACCAAAGGTTCTATGTACACCAATGCTAATCGTGACCCAGCTGTTCTTACTGTCGGTAACACCACTTGTGGTGACCCATATACTATGTATGGTTACTGGCGCCGTCGTTTCTGTTCTGATTACAACTATTTAACTTGTTATTATTATCCATACACTGATAGTCGTTTCTTTGCCAATGGTTATTTAAGCACAAAGAATAGTACTTGTGAATGTGATAATTAAATAATAAAATAATAATGATTAAATAATAATGATTAAATAATAATAAAGATTTTTTGTTAAAAAAAAATCATTTTAATATAAAGAATATTTTTATATTAAAAAATATTAAATTTGTTTTAATAAAAAATAATATATATTAAATATATAAAGTAAAAAATGAAAATATGTTCGTGGGATGTTGGTATATATAATTTAAGTTATTGTATTTTAGAACAAAATGATATAAGTAAAGATATTAAAATATTAAAGTGGGATATAGTAAATTTAGTAGATAATGATAGTCATAAGAAAGATAGATTATTATTATTTCAAAACATTCCAATAAAATTAAATCAAATACCTGAATTATTAGAAGTAGATTATGTATTTATTGAAAATCAACCTGTATTAAAAAATCCTCAAATGAAATCTATTCAAATGATATTATATTCATATTTCCTCTTTTATGGTATTACAGATGGTATTCTTATACAAAAAAGTGATATAAATGGAAATATTGAAGAGTATAATCATAAAATTAAATCTGTTGATTTATGTTCTGCATCAAATAAATTAAAAGTATATGATGGTCCTGAAATAGCATTAGAAGATTTAAAGAAAAAAAGAGCACCTAAAAAAGTTAAACAAAAGAGTAATGTTGCTTATTTATTAGAAGAGTTTGATACATTAGATAGTGAAGATGAAGATTATGAAGAAAAGTATGCACTATTAATGGCTAAAAAGGCCGAAAAAGAGAAAGAAAATAATAATAATATAGATAGTGATAAAACAATAATAAATGCTACAACACAAAGTGGTGGTTCTTCATTAGCATATGGTGATAAGAAAAAATTAGCAATAGCACATGCAACATATTTTTTGAAAACACAAGACCCTAAATACACTGAATTTTTTAATAGTCATAAAAAGCGTGATGATTTAGCAGATAGTTTTCTACAAGGAATTTATGTTTTAAAACGCGTTTTAAATAAACCTGAAAAGAAGAGTAGAAAAAAGAAAGAATAAAATATAAAATAATAATAAAATAATTATTTATATAAATTTATATAAATAATATATAGAATATAAATAATATAAATAATATATATATAATATAAAATGACATCAAAATATATAATAATACTTCCACTTATTATTGGAATGTTTATGAATTTATTTGTAAAAAAACAAAAATTAGATAATTGTGGTTCATTAAATGAAAATGAATTTGTGCCACCACCATATGTATTCTTTATAGTATGGCCGTTATTATATTTAATAATAGGTTTTGTTTATTATCAATATTTACAAAAATATTCGCTAACTTCTTCATTTTCAATATTTATGATAATTACTTTTATAGCGCTTAATTTATGGAATGTTATATTTAGAAATTATTGTTTTCCAAAAACTTCACTATTATATATAATTATTATAACTTTAATTTACTTTTATATTGTTTATAAATTAATTAAATTAAAAGTAGCATATTCATATTTAATGATTGCTTTATTATTATGGATGACTTTTGCTTCTTTTTTAACATATACTTCATTATAATAATTATATATTTTTATATAAATAAATAATAGAAAAATGGAAAATAGTAAATCATTATTAGATAAAATAGTTGAAAAATTTAATGATTTAGGGTTTTTAGGAAATGTTGAAACAGAAAAAATTATTGTAAAAGATGAAATTGAAAATAAAGAATTAAAAAAAAGTGAAAATGAAAATAAAGAGAATTATATTTCTAAAAATATTTATATTATATCACCAAATTAAAATTAAAATTAAAATTAAATAAATATTTTAATTATTATAAAATTTTATAATAATTATTCTTTTATAATATTTTTATAATATATTTTAAATATTCAAAGCAAAACCACCTTTCTTTTTAGGCATATTTCGCGAACCAAAACTCTTAATATTTCCAACAGAACCATCATCTGAACCACCACCTAATAAATCATCAATATTTGCCGGACCATTCATTTTTCTTTGGTTCATATCTAAACCCCCTTTCATAACACTTGCTACTGGATTATTTCTACCATATGTTTGGTCTATCTTTGCTCCCATATCTTTTGCGGCAGCAGCATTAATATTTGCCATAATATCAGGATTATTCTTTAATACATCTCGTAAATCTGGCGCACTACTCTTTAAGAAAGAGTTTGTCATATGGAACATAAAACCACTTCCTGCTACCATCATTACTAATTTTAGTTCTGGTGGCATTTTAACTGAATCGGAATATTTATCGTGAAGTTCTTCAAATACTTCATCATAAGTATGAATATTTTCCATTACATTTTCAGACCAACCATTTAATTTCAAATCAGCTGGATTAAAAGTCTTATTCAAATATTCAACACCTCCAACAAAACCTATTAACATATCTCTACTAAATTTAATTGAACGCTCTACATCACGCATTCTTTTAAGACGGTCGCGTTCAAATTTCATCTCTTCATATGTTGATGCCATTGAATATCTCTTTGATGGTGTAAAACCCGCTTTATTTAATCGTTCTAATTCAAAAAGCAAATTTTGCTTCTCTCTTTGAATATCTTCATAACTCATCTTTTTAACATCTTGTGATGATGTTGTTGATGAATCATCACTTCCTTCTTCACTATCTTCATCACTCTCATATTCACTTGAACCTTCATCTGAACCACTTTCATAACTTCCACTTCCGCTTCCACTTACATAACTACCACTTCGCGAATGAGGAATACTATTTTCATCACCGTCATCATCATCTGATGCGTAATTTTCACTATCATCTTCTTCTTCTTCATCATCAATATCACTATTACTACTTTGAGAACCGTTAATACTTGTTTTAGGATTTGAGAAAGCTGAAAAACTATCAACAGGAACTTTTGGTGAAGAAGTATTTGAATCAAAAGATTTAACAGATGAATTTGAAGAATTAAATTTAGGTTTAATATTAATACGTTTATTTTCAGGAATTCTTATATTTCCTGATGAACTATTTGAATATATTGGTTTCATACTTGAATTTATACGCTCATTTTTAAAATTTTTATTATTACTCATTTTAATACTAAAATCATCTATATCACTTGAACTTTTTGGTGTTAAAAAAGATTCACTTTTAAAATTTCCATTACTATTTACTGAAAACATCTCTTTAAATACAATACTTTATTTTATACTTTTATTTTTATATTTTTATTTTCACGCATTTTCTTTTAAAAATAAATTTATTTTTAAAATATATTTTTTATATTACTATAAAAATTATTATTTTAATATTTTAATTTTAATCATAAAGTGGATTATGAATTGTTTTACAACCTTTTATTGGCATTTCATATTCATATAATTTCATTTGACCACTTTCATAATAATAATTATAACTATCTTCCATATCAATATTTTTTGGAAATAATTTTTTAGGTAATACCGTTTTATCCAATAAAAAATATACAAACTTTTTTCCTAATAATAATGGATATGACGTATTATCATCAACTAATGAATTATAAAATTCAAATGTATCATCTTCTTCCAACTCAAATTCATATATATTATGTCCTATAAAAACATATTTATAATTATTTATCTTCTTTTCATTCCTTATTTTTAATAATATACTATTTCCTTCATATTCACTATTACATAATATATTTACTCTCGAATTACCCACATATATTTCATATGGAACATACTTCTTTATAAATATATTAAAATTATTACTTCCTAAAATACTTTCTTTAAATATTGATGTATTATCAACATTTGCTATAACTTTAAATGGTTTATTACCTTCATCATTTGTATAATATATCTTTTCAGAACTTAATTTCCTTTTTAATGTTAGCATTTTTTATTTTTTAATCTATTTAATCTTATTTTCTTTTATATTCTTTTTTTTATTTTTAATTCTTTATTTTTAATTCTTTAATTTTAATTCTTTATTTTTAATTCTTTATTTTTAATTCTTTATTTTTAATTCTTTATTTTTAATTTCTTTATTTTTAATTCTTTATTTTTAATTCTTTATTTTAAATTCTTTATTTTAATTCTTTATTTTTAATTCTTTATTTTTAATTCTTTTTTTATTTTATAATTTAGAATATTTTTGAGAAATAAATGATTCAACTACTTTTTTTGCTTTAATATAATCTTCTTCACTCACTTTATTTTTTTCACTTTCATCTAATTTACTTTTAAATGTTTCTTTATTTAATAAACAAAATTCACTATCACAATTTAATAAATATTTCATTACTATTACAAATGTTAAAGTTAATATTATTGAAATCATTATATGTTGAGTTGCTGTAAAAAAAAGTGCAAATATAACAAATGTTCTTAATAATGATGATGATGTAAATAATTGGTCTATTGATTTTGGTAAATCCATTATTATAAATCTGCCACCAATATTCATTGCTAACATAATAATTGCCATAAATAATTTATCATACATTTTTATAATATATATTCTACTATATTATTGCTATTTTTTTTCATAATTACTCTTCTTTTAATTGCTCTTTTATTAAAGATATTTCATTATATAACTCTTTTATTTCAGACGGATTTTTTAATGTTGTTATTTCAGTTTCATCTTCTATTAAATCTTCTATTAATGTTGCATCTTCTATATCATTATTATTATTATTATTATTATTGTTATTATTTTCATTTTCATAATCATTATTTGGAATCATATCTTTTCTTATTTCGTCTAATAAATCATATTCTTCATTTTCATCTATTAATTCAATATCATCAACTTCATCATAATCAATTAATTCATCTTCTTCAAAAGATACTTTTTTAGAATTATTACTTTTAATAGAATTATCATCATCAGGAATATTAGTAAAAGAATAAATAATATCTTCAATATTGTTAATAATAGGAGTTATATAAGGAGAGAAGTATTTAATAATTTTTTTAATATATTTATTTTTTTGTAATTTTTTTCCTACATTTGTATTAAATAAAATGAAAATAAAAAATATACCAAAAATAATAAACATATTTACTTTTAAATAAACCATATAAATTAAAGTAAATAAAAATAATAATTTAATTATATTTTTTTGAAATATTTTATTAAAATTTTTATCATTTGATATAAAAAATAATATTAATATAAATAAAATAAATATTATAACATTCTTAAAATGTGGGTCATTCATATTTTTCATTACTTTTATTTTTATTAAATATATATTACTAAAATATATATTTAATCTTTATAATTAAAGATTACGCATTTATCTTTTCTTTCCAAAATAAATTGAACCAAAATGGTATATTAAATAAAATATTGCTATTATTGTTATTATCATAATTAAACCATTGAAAAATTTTGTTAAATTACAAAAGAAAGAATTACTTTCATCTTTACAACTTACTACACTTCCACTATGAAACATCAATCCTGATGAAGGCATTGAATGTGTTGTTTTAGATATTGAATTTCTACGACCCATTTATATTTTATATTTTATTTTTGTAATATATATTTTTATTATTTTTTAATTTTAATAAATAAAAATATAATATATAATTATAGAAATATAAAAAAATGTTTAAATATTTAGCTAATCCTTTAATTTCAATTGTTACTATTGTTATTATTTTAATCGTCATTTTAGCCATTTTCCGTGCCGCAAATTTAACAATGGGTTTTGGTGTTCAAGCCCATTTAGGTAATTTACGCACTTCATTTATGATTGAAGGTTTCGAAAATGAAGGTCCAGCATTAGTAATGTATTATGCTGATTGGTGTGGTCATTGCAAACGCGCAAAGCCACAATTAGAAGCAGCAAAAAATGATTATAATGGTAAAGTTAAAATTGTTATGTTAAATGCCGAAGATCCCCAAAACGCCGCTTTATTAAAACAAGAAGATGTCCAAGGTTTCCCAACAATTCGTTATTATAAAAACGGTGTTCCAAGTGCCGGTCAAAAGAGTGCTTATGAAGAGTATAATGGAGAAAGAACAAAGGAAGATTTCTTACAATTTTTAAATCGTATGGATTAAAATCAATTTTTATTATAAAATTATGTTAAAATAATAATTTAATTTAACATATTAAAAAATTAATTAGTGATGACTTTTTTTAACTTTTATAAACTTTATTTAACTTTTTGTTAAATTTGTCTAAATTGCGTAATTAAAAAAG
>VFQS010003987.1_pt1 | contig 10953 bp, 13 predicted proteins | sample 3512361 | NCBI WGS metagenome assembly VFQS01 (sample SAMN10412375, study PRJNA504923) | tailings metagenome | isolation source: Relicate 1 Philex TSF3 active mining | place: Philippines | reverse complement strand
TTCGTGAAGACCTGGAGGCGCAAGGCGTTATCTTCCTCGACACCGACACTGCGCTGAAAGAGCATCCTGAGTTTTTCAAAGAATATTTCGGAACAGTAATACCGGCTGGTGATAACAAGTTTGCCGCTCTGAACACTGCAGTCTGGTCAGGTGGATCTTTTGTTTACGTTCCTAAAGGCGTGCAGGTAGAGATCCCGCTACAGGCTTATTTCCGAATCAACACTGAAAACATGGGGCAGTTTGAGCGAACCCTAATCATCGCCGATGAGGGCTCCTACGTTCACTACATTGAGGGTTGCACCGCACCGATATACAACTCCGACTCTTTGCACAGTGCTGTAGTAGAAATCATCGTAAAGAAAAATGCACGAGTCAGATACACAACCATTCAGAATTGGTCGAATAACGTCTACAACCTAGTGACGAAGCGTGCTATTGCTCACGAAGGCGCAACGATGGAGTGGATCGACGGCAACATCGGATCCAAAGTAACCATGAAGTACCCGAGCGTGATTCTTGCCGGAGAATATGCTCGGGGAGAGACGCTTTCAGTTGCATTTGCAGGAGAGGGACAGCACCAAGACGCTGGCGCGAAAATGATTCACTTGGCCCCCTACACAACCAGCTCTATCGTTTCCAAGTCCATCGCTCGTGGGGGAGGAAGAACTTCCTATCGCGGAGAGATTCGCGTGAATCCTGGGGCTCATCACTCTGCAAACACTGTGCGCTGCGATGCTCTTCTAGTAGACACGATTTCACGCTCCGATACTTACCCAGCGAATGACATTCGTGAGGACGATGTGTCAATGGGTCACGAGGCTACTGTCTCGCAGATAAGCGCCGAGCAGCTTTTTTATCTTCAATCCCGCGGCATCGCAGAAGACGAAGCTATGGCCATGATTGTTCGTGGCTTTATTGAGCCAATTGCGAAAGAGCTCCCAATGGAATATGCATTGGAGCTGAACAAGCTGATTGAAATGCAGATGGAAGGAGCCGTCGGATAGTGGCTCAACATGGTGCAACAGCCCACTCCCACGGAGTTCCAATACAAACAAGAAGCGAAAGACCAAGGTCTACATCGCCGGCTGACTTCCCTGAGGTAAGCAAACTTCAGGAGATTTGGAAGTACATTCCGCTCGACAAACTGCGCGGCCTTGATGCTGATGTAATGGGCGAGATCTCAGACACTGAGATTTCAGTGGAGCTAGCAGACGGAATTAGATCCTCATGGATTGACTCTTCCGATTCTCGTGTGGGTGGAGCCGGACTGCCAGAAGATAAAGTCTCTGCCGCAGCCTGGACGAATGCTTCGAAAACCCTCTTGATTGAAGTAGCCCAAAACCAAGAAGTTGCAGCGGCAAACTTCGTCAAGGTCTTGCCAGCTGATACACAGGCAAAGGCTCTGCACATTGTCCTAAAGCTTGAAAAGCATGCGCGAGCAACTTTCGTAATTGATCACTTAGGCACTGGGGTGCTGGGAGAGAACGTTGAGATTATTCTCGAAGATGGTTCGGAGCTCAATCTAGTTTCGCTGCAAGAGTGGTCAGCAGGATCCACTCACGTCTCAGCGCAGTTTGCCAAGTTGGGTAGAAGCGCAAAACTGAAGCATGTTGTAGTGAGCATGGGCGGAGATCTGGTTCGAATTGTGCCTTCAGTAAGCCTGAGCGCTCCCGGTGCCGAAGTAAACATGTACGGTGTTTACCTTGCAGACACTGGAAACTATTTCGAACACAGACCTTATGTTGATCACATCGCTGAGAATTGCGTTTCCAATGTTGCCTACAAGGGAGCCCTTCAGGGCGCTGGAGCTCACACCGTCTGGGTTGGCGATGTTCTCATTCGTGAAAGTGCAGTCGGCACAGACACCTACGAACTCAACCGCAACCTACTTCTTGTCGATGGGGCAAGGGCCGATTCTGTTCCTAACCTTGAAATTGAGACTGGAAAGATTGCTGGAGCTGGGCATGCCAGCGCTTCGGGACGATTTGATGACCAACAGCTTTTCTACCTGATGGCTCGAGGCATCGACGAAACCAGCGCCAAGAAACTGGTGGTGCGCGGATTTTTGAGCGAAATCATCCAAAAAATTGAGATTGAGGATGTCGAACAAAGACTTATCACCGCAATAGAGACCGAGTTAGAAAAGGCTGGAAGCTAATGGCCGTGAGAATTTGTGCACTGGCAGACCTGAAACCAGGCAAGGCAATAAGAGTGAAGATTGGCGATCACGCCTTGGCAATCATCCGAACTCCAAACGGCGATGTGAAAGCGCTGGATGACAAGTGTTCGCACGGTGAGATTTCCCTCTCGGAAGGATTCGTGGACAACGAAACCATCGAATGCTGGGCACACGGGGCAAAATTCGATCTAAACAGCGGCAAGCCGCTGTCATTGCCTGCTTACGAACCCGTCAACACGTACGAGGTTCTTATCGATAATGATGAAATTTTTGTCGAGTACGAAGGATAGGAAGTCATGTCAACTCTAGAAATCAAGAACCTGCACGTCTCGGTATTGACCGAGCAGGGAAGCAAGGAAATTCTTCGCGGAATTGACCTGACTATTCGCTCAGGCGAGATTCACGCAATCATGGGTCCAAATGGATCCGGTAAGTCCACCCTTGCATACTCAATTGCTGGACACCCAAAGTATGAAGTTACTGAGGGAGAAATTCTTCTTGATGGAGAAAATGTCCTGGAGATGAGTGTTGATGAGAGAGCACGAGCTGGTCTTTTTCTGGCTATGCAATACCCGGTTGAAGTACCGGGGGTTTCGGTTTCTAACTTTCTCAGAACAGCGAAGACTGCAATCAGCGGGGAAGCTCCAAAGCTAAGAGAGTGGGTATCTGATTTGAAGCAAGCCATGGGAAATCTCCGCATGGATCCAGACTTCACAGAGAGAAACGTGAACGAGGGCTTTTCGGGTGGCGAGAAGAAGCGTCATGAGATCCTTCAGCTCGAACTACTGAAGCCAAAGATTGCCATTCTCGACGAGACAGATTCTGGCCTCGACGTCGACGCTCTCAGGGTTGTATCCGAGGGTGTAAATCGTGCACACAAAACCAATGATCTCGGAGTTCTGCTAATCACCCACTACACGAGAATTCTCAACTACATCAAGCCGGACTTTGTGCATGTCTTTGTCGCTGGCAAGCTTGCGGAACAAGGTGGGGCAGAGCTAGCAGAGAGGCTTGAAAACGAAGGCTACGACCGTTACCTGCAGGCCCAGTCATGAATGCTAAAGACTTAGCGCCTGAAAAGTATGACCAGGTTCTGGAAGCGATGAAGAACATCATTGATCCAGAAATTGGCGTCAACATCGTTGACCTAGGTCTTGTCTATGGCTTGCAGGAGTCGGAAGATGGCGCTCTTTTGATCAACATGACTTTGACCTCCGCAGGATGTCCGCTAACTGACGTCATTGAAGAGCAAACCGGCGAGGCACTCGATGGAGTAGTTGATGCCTTCCGCATCAACTGGGTATGGATGCCACCATGGGGACCGGAAAAGATAACTGAAGATGGGCGCGAAATGATGCGCGCCATCGGTTTTTCAATCTAGCGAACTAGTTTCCAAGCAATCGGCAGTAGGGCTGCAGCGGCAGCTGCCTTCACGGCATCTCCAACTAAAAACGGAATGACTCCGCCAGCCAGCGCTTGGGGAAGAGAAAGCCCCAGACCAACCATCAGCCAGCCGGCTCCGAAAATGTAAATAACTGTGCTTCCTAGTGCAAACACGATTCCAACGCTCAGCGGTGTTTTTGCAAAACCACGAGTGGCAAGAAATCCAACGACTGCTCCAGCGACGACGAAGCCAACCAGGTAGCCGGCAGTTGGCATGACAGCACCTAAAGCCTTGGCACCTGCGAAGACAGGCAGACCTGCGGCACCCATAGCGATGTATAGTCCCATCGAACTCATTGCCCTTACTGGTCCCATGGCGGCTGCGATTAGCAGAACAGCGAGGGTCTGAAGTGTCATCGGTACCGGATACATCGGGATTTGAATCTGCGCGAACAGTGCAGTGAGAAGTGCTCCGCTAAATACCAAGACCAGGTCACTAGATAGACGTCTTGGAAGTACTCGGTCAATAAGTGTGACTTGCATAACGCTCATTTAGCTGCCTCTCGCTTTTCCAAGAGTTTACTGGTTAGCGTCTTCGAATTCAGCATCCTTATCGGACTGCTTGAGTCGTCGCTGCTTCTTCGGAATAAGCCCTTGTGCTTCGGCCATCAGCCTTCGATCATTTCGATATGCCCAAAAGAAGGCAATAAAGGCCATAATGCCGAAGAGCACCCACTGAATCGCATACGACAGATGATTGCCCTCATTGAGGGAAGGTTTTGGCATCGGAACTGGCGTGGCAGCATAACCCGGAGACTCAGTTACCAATCGACCATAGAAGTCTGTGATTATCTCTGCCTCGGAATCCAACCTCTCGGCTGCTTCTTGCAGATCAATCGAAGCGAGCGTTTCTGCTTGATCGCGACCAAGGCTAGGTTCACCAGCTCGAACTCTAACTAGCAGTTGATGCTCCGTTGCACTGGGGAGTGGATTTGTTTCTGGCGAAGTTAGTTCCGAGGAGGCAATCAACCAGCCTCGCTCAATGAACAAGATCCTGCCGTCCTTGAGCATCAGGGGAACCAGTTGCAAGAATCCTGCTTGACCGGAGAGTGGGCGATTGCGAACCAGCAGGGACTGATTAGGTATGTAGGTGCCGATGATTTCAACGGGTAACCATTCCTGCGGCGATCGGCCGTCCACGATAGTGAAGTTCAACTGGTCAAGCTGTATAGGCATGCGGTCATAGTTCTCGATGACCTGGTTGATAAGTTCGACCCTTTCCTCACGGCGAGTGAACTGCCACCAGCTGAGAAGGGAAGTCGCTATCGAAAACAGCACGACCAGGGCCAGCCACGGGGCCCACCTTCTAATCGTGCTTATGTTCAAGTGGTTTCGTTCCTATGAAGAATTTTCTTGCCTCAAGATAGTCAACCAGATAGCGAGTGTGCTCTGAGCATCCAGCCCAGGTCTTCACGCGATTCTCGGAATGCACTTTTGGATTGCGCCACTCAATCAGTGACTCAGCTTCTGCTTGACAGCCAGCCCTGGAGCACTTAGCTCTCATCGATTTTCATATCAGTTGCCTTGATGGTGATTTTGGGGGCTAGCCGATCACTTTGCTTGCTGCTCTTACCACCCTGGGCGTTAGCCAGCACCACGGCGAAGTAGGGAAGAAAGATGGCTAGGGCAAAAAACACCCACATTAAGACCCCAGTCGAGATGACCCCCAGAATGATGCATAAGGTTCGGATGCTCATGGCGATGGTGTAGCGAACCATCCGCTGTTTACGCTCTTGTTCGGGCGATAAATCCAGCGAAGTGACGCTTTGTCGCTTGGCCAACTGAGCTCCCTGCTTGGTCATCTATAGACTTTGCTAACGATAACGCGATGCGGGCAAGGCTATTCCCCAAAAAGGAGAAAGATTGAGCGCCAGAACAGCACTGGTGACCGGTGGTAATCGGGGGATTGGCTTCGCCATCGCTGAGGAACTGATTGCAGCAGGACATAAGGTCGCCGTTACAGCTCGCTCAGGAAGTGGGCCCAGTGGGTCCCTCACACTGGTAGCTGATGTCACCGATGGCGAGAGCCTCGATAGGGCTATAGCCGAAGCTGAAGAAAAACTGGGGCCGATTGAGATTTTGGTTGCCAACGCTGGCATTACCCGTGACACCCTGCTGCTTCGCATGAGCGATGAGGACTTTGAACAGGTAATAAACACAAATCTGTCAGGTGTATTCAGGGTTATTAGGCGCGTCACGAAGTCGATGCTGAAGGCAAAGTTTGGTCGGATCATCATGATCGGCTCTGTGGTTGGACTTTATGGAAGTGCAGGGCAGGTGAACTATTCAGCCAGCAAAAGTGCGCTGGTTGGCATAGCTCGCAGCATTTCTAGGGAACTTGGTGGAAAGAACATCACGGCAAATGTCGTGGCACCAGGTTTTATCAACACTGACATGACGGCTGCTCTTCCTGAAGATGTTGCGAAGAGATACCAGTCGCAGATTCCGGCGGGCAGGTTCGCAGAACCACAAGAGGTCGCAAAAGTGGTCACTTGGCTAGCATCTGATGATTCTTCTTATATAACAGGTGCGGTTATTCCTGTTGATGGTGGACTAGGAATGGGTCACTAACCTATTTAGGGACAGTGGAAAGGTAAGAAATTGGGAATTCTTGAGGGAAAGAAGATTCTGGTTACCGGAGTCCTAACCGAGGCTTCAATTGCTTTCTCTGCGGCTCGATTGGCGCAAGAGCAGGGAGCTGAAGTCCTGCTGAGCTCCTTCGGAAGGATGCTTCCGATTACTCAGAAAATTTCTCAGCGTCTTCCAAAACCCGCTGACGTGATTGAACTTGATGCCGCAAATGATGATGATCTGGCTGCCTTAGCGGGAAGAGTTAAGGAAACAATTGGCTCCCTTGACGGCATTGTGCACGCCATCGCTTTTGCTCCGCAGACAGCACTTGGTGGGAACTTCTTGCAGACGGAATGGTCAGATGTGGCAACTGCTGTGCAGGTTTCGGCTTATTCGCTGAAGTCAATCACTATGTCAGCCCACTCGGTTATGAATAACCCAAGTTCGGTGGTTGGTCTGACCTTTGATGCGAGCGTTTCGTGGCCGGTATATGACTGGATGGGAGTTGCTAAAGCTGCCTTTGAATCAACATCTCGTTACCTCGCTCGCTACCTTGGCAAAGACGGAATCCGCGTGAACTTGGTTTCTGCCGGTCCTCTCAGAACCACTGCCGCAAAAGGGATTCCAGGATTTGCAACTATGGAGGAGTTGTGGACGGACAGAGCCCCTCTGGGTTGGGACCTCAGCAACACAGAACCTGCTGCGAAAGCGCTGGTGGCACTCTTGAGCGATTGGTTCCCAGCAACCTCGGGGGAGATCATCCACGTTGACGGTGGTCTGCACTCAACTGGCGCTTAGGGCAATACTCCAATCAACTGACTCAGATCCCTGGTTTCAAGACTGATATCCGCAACCTCGCGCAGCTTGGGCTTGGCACAAAATGCAATGCCTAACCCTGCGGACCTAACAAGATCGATATCGTTCGCTCCATCGCCAACAGCAATTGTCAGATCTGACCTAACCCCTAGTTCACTAGCGAGTTTTTTCAAATATTCCGCCTTAGTGATGCGATCGACAATGGATCCAAAAACCTCACCCGTCAGTTTCCCGTCCTGCACCTTCAGACTGTTTGCCAAAACAGCATCCAGCTTGAGCGTGGCCTGCAAAGGATCTAAAAGCTGGGTAAAACCTCCTGAAACTGCGGCTGCGAAACCCGACCTTCTTTGAATCTCAGAAATTAATTCCGCCGCTCCTTTTGTAGGCCTTAGCTTCCCAGCTGTTTCAGCCAAAACTGCCTCTGGCAAACCTTTGAGAGTAGCCACTCTTTCTATGAGTGAGGATGCGAAGTCAAGCTCGCCTCGCATTGCTCTTTCTGTTATGTCACTGACCAGTTCCTTGGTCCCAGCGCGCTCTGCCAGTAGGTCAATTGCCTCATCTTCAATAAGAGTTGAGTCAACATCAAAAACAACCAGAAACCGGGCCACTAACTGTTCCTCGCATTGGGGGATAGCTGGCATTGGATGGTTACCGTTGCGAGCCTTGAGGTCATAGGCAAATGTTAGTTCTTTGACCAATTACTCGCACGTCTAAGCGTCGGCCTTGGTTCAGGAGGATAAGCTAAAACGCGATGTCGACCGCAATTAATCTTGAGAATGTATCCATAAGGCGATCTGGCCGCGACATCCTCAGCGCAGTGACTCTGGCAATTCAGTCAAATGAGCGCTGGGTAATTATTGGACCGAATGGTGCTGGCAAGACAACCTTGTTGAGAGTATGCGCTGCCCAAATTCAACCTTCTGATGGCCAGACGACAATCCTTGGCCAAAAGATTGGTGCGGTGAACGTCTTTGAGCTCAGAACTCGAATTGGTTTTGCTTCTTCCGCCATGGCCTACCAAATTCCAAACAGCGAGAAAGTGCTGGATGCTGTCATGACTGCCAGCTATGGAATAGTCGGCCGCTGGAACGAAGACTACGAAGATCTAGATGAAAGAAGAGCCCGCAGGGTGATGGGCGAGTGGGCCCTTGCCGGTTATGAGGATCGACCATTTGGAACCCTCAGCGATGGTGAGCGCAAGAGAGTGCAAATTGCCAGAGCCGTCATGACTGATCCAGAAATTCTTTTACTGGACGAGCCAGTAGCATCCTTGGACCCAGGTGCGAGGGAGCAGACTATTAAGTTGCTTGCAGGTTACGCGGCATCCCCAGTGGCTCCGGCCATGGCCATGGTCACTCACCACCTGGAAGAGATTCCAGCGGGCTTCACGCATGCGCTAATTCTTCAAGATGGCAAGGTTTTGGCCAGGGGAGAGCTGGCAAGCACGCTGACCTCCGCAGCAATTTCGGAGGCTTTCCGCTATCCGCTGAGGGTGGAGTTCGAAGCGGGCCGCTACCGAGTGTTGGGCGCCTAGCCAGAGGCTAAATATCCTGCTAATCTTGAGCGTTCTACAAACCCCCAAGAAGGAAAAATGAAGGCTGACATTCACCCTGCCTATGGCCCTGTGGTCTTTCGCGACCTTGCCTCTGGCTTTGCCTTTCTAACCCGTTCGACCATCACCACTGACAAAACTGTTGAATGGGAAGACGGAAACAGCTACCCGGTCTATGACGTGGAAATCAGCTCAGCGAGCCACCCGTTCTACACAGGTAAGCAGAGGATTCTCGACTCCGCCGGTAGAGTCGAGCGCTTCAACGAGCGCTACAAGAACTTCAGCTAGCCCTAATCGGCCAGCCGATCTCCGCCCGGTTTACCGGGCGGTTTTCTTTTGCCAGCCATTCATGAAAAGACTTGGTCCACTTCTCAGACCACTGAATCTGCATCGCGTGTAATTCATCAATTGCCACATCGAGCTTTTGGTACTTGGCAGCCTGAGCCTGGGCTAAGCGACCTGCCGCGACTGCGTCGGCAGTTGAGTTGTGTGCATCGTCGAGCTGCACGCCATAAAGGGAGCAGAGGATTGAAAGATTGCGTTTTCCCGAGCCAAACCTAAGTTCGCGATCAATTACGAGCGGGTCAATTACTGGTTTTGGACTAAAAGGCGAAAGCTCATACCTAAGTGCTTCCTCCTGCAAAATGGTGAAGTCGTAAGGGGCATTAAAGGCAACTACGGCAACTTCTTGATTGAGTTTCCTGAGTCGCTCTGTAATCTCTGCCACCGCTGAGACTGCGTCCATGCCATCAGCGACTGCTTTTTCGGTGGTGATTCCATGAACGCTAGTCGCTACCTCTGGGATCTCAATACCGGGATTCACCAGCCACTCCTGTTGCTCAATGACCTCTCCGTTTGCATCAATGACTGCAACACAAGCTGTGACAATTCTGGCCGTCGATAGATCTAGGCCAGTGGTTTCTAGGTCAAAGACTGCCAAGCGTTTTGCCCAGGTAGGCAGTGACTGAAATTCGAGATCGAGCAAGGTTTCTCCTGCTCAAACGATAGTGCTCTACACCGACAACCTAGACTGGGTCTGTGCAGGTGTTGAGAACTTCGCCAGAAAGACTTTTTCGATTAGCTCAAATGCGAATTGAAAGATCTGATGTTGGAAACACCGCTACCTGGAAAATCGGCGATGGTGGACCGCGAGTACTTCTGGTTCATGGATTCCGAGGTGACCACCACGGCCTATTGGGAGTTGCCGGAGCGATGCCAGAGGCACGCTTTGTTATCCCAGATTTACCTGGGTTTGGAAAAACTCCAGCTTTCGCAAAAGTCAGTAACTTGGATGCATACGGCGAATGGTTAGGCGAATTCCTCGATCAAGCAGGGGACTTTGATGCGGTACTAGCACACAGCTTCGGAACACTCGTGCTATCCAATGCATTGAATCGAGGAATGAAAGCCAGGAAGGTCTTGCTTCAAAACCCGATAACTACAAATCCGCGCCATGGGCTCATTGCCAAGGCTGCCGACCTTTATTACGAGCTGGGTTCAGATGAAAAATCGAATTTGTTGCGCTCCCAACTTGTGGTTAGAGCGATGTCGATAGCACTGACAACCGCCTACAGACCCGGCCTTCGTCGATTTATTCATAAGCAACACTCCAACTACTTCTCAACTTTCGACAACAATCAGTCTCTCTACGAGGCCTATCAGGCAGCTTCCAGCTCCAATGTGTTGGATTATGTGGCTGGCCTACCAAAAGCACTGCGCATCGTTGCGGGGGAGAGGGATGTCGTGGCACCACTGAGCGGGCAAAAGAAACTTGCTGAGCTGACTTCAGCGCCCTTGAAGGTGATTCCAAAGACTGGTCACCTAACGCATTATGAAAAGCCAGCAGATGTCGCTGCCGAACTAGCCCTGCTACTGGAGAACTAGTGCAAGGTCTTTGGTTTGATGGTCGATATATCGACCCTGTTCACCCAGATGGTATTTCTAGATTCTCACTGGGATTAATTGAAGCAACATTAAATCTCACTGAACTGACAGTCATGGTTTGTAGCGAAGAACAAAGAAAACAGTTGCCAAATCATCCAAATTTGAGAGTTTATGAAACTAATCCAGTTTCCTCTCCTCTTGAGCTTTTGCAAGGCGTTCGACTAAACAAGGAAAACGTGAGATTTCTTTTCTCGCCTATGCAAACTACATCAGGGCTTGGTAGAAAGTTCAAACTCGTCTACACCTTGCACGATTTGATTTACTACCGTCATCGGATCCCTCCGGCTGAGTTCAATCCCTTTATTCGATTGGTTTGGTTTATTTATCACCTCAGCTATTGGCCTCAGCGAAGGATTCTCAACCTTGCAGATGCCGTTGCTACGGTTTCGGAGACTACCAAAGAGCAAATGGAGATTGCGAAACTTACCAAGCGACCCATTCATGTGAT
>VFQS010003986.1_pt1 | contig 10954 bp, 10 predicted proteins | sample 3512361 | NCBI WGS metagenome assembly VFQS01 (sample SAMN10412375, study PRJNA504923) | tailings metagenome | isolation source: Relicate 1 Philex TSF3 active mining | place: Philippines | reverse complement strand
TGATCGGCGAGTGCGGCGACGAGATCAATGGAGAGGGTGGTGCCGACACAGGACGGCATGTTGTAGAGCATAAGTGGCAGCGGGGATTCGTCAGCCAGTCTGGAGAACCAGTCCTGGAGTGCCTGTTGCGAGGCATCGAAGTAAAAAGGCGCTGCAGCAACAATGGCTGCAGCGCCGCTGGACCGGGCGTGTTCGGCCAGCGCGAGTGATTCGGCGAGAGAGGTATCGGTGACACCGACGAGCACGGGCACCAGTCCGTGGGCGGCATCGCAGGTGCGTTCGACCATTTCGTAGCGTACGCGGTATGGCAGGGAGGGGCCTTCCCCGGTGGTGCCGAGGGTGAAGATCCCGGAGACTTTGCCGTCGATCAGGTGCTGAACGATGCGATCGACGGCGGGTGTATCAAGCTGATCGTGTGCGAGGAGCGGTGTTACGACGGGGGGAATCACACCTGAGAAAGTGATCATCGGGTGGTCCTTCTGGCGTCGCCGGTCTGGTGTGTCGGCTTGTGTTTGGGCGTTGGATTCGGGCTTTGCGTGGCTGCACGGGGGACAGTATGCGCAGGCTGGGGGGCGACGCCAGAATTTTCTGTGTCGGAAAACCCTGCGGACGGTGATTTGTGGGGCAGGCGGGGAGTTTGGAAGGCCGGCGCGGGGCGTGACGATCGGGGCAGGTGTAGGGAAAATGTGGCTGAAAAAACGTTTGTGGGTATGGCTCGGGCCTGCCGGGGGAAATCTTCCGGACTGTCCTTAAGTTTCCTGTGTTGCCCCATGGGAATTTTCACGGTGATCAGGATTCGACGGGTGTGGTGTTTGCGGGGTTTGCGATGTTTCAGTAATTTGCACAGCGTCTGGCAGCTGCTTTTCGCAGTTGCCGTGTGGATTTGGAAATGGTGCCTGAAAAGCGTTGCGAATTCCCGGGCTGAATTGAATAGTGTCTCACTTCAGGGGCTCATGGCAGCATGAGCGGGGGAATGCAGCGGAACGAATTCCGGGGGGTGTCCATCGGGCTGAGGTTCAGCAGCAGTCTGTTCGCGGGTGGCTTAGCGGCGAGTGGCTGGTGCCGGTCTGTTGGTGCGGTGTGCGGTTCCGGGATTCTGGATGAGACTGGGAGTGTTATGTATACGTTGATCACTGGAGCAACCGGACTTGTTGGTCGTTATCTGTTGCGCGACCTGCTGCTGAATGGCCATCAGCTGGCGGTCGTTGTCCGGGGGTCTCGTCGCAACGACGCGCGGGACAGAATTGAGCAGGTTCTGCAGTATTGGGAGAAAGAGCATCAGCGTGCTTTTCCTCGCCCTGTCGTGCTGAGCGGGGACATTTCGAAGCCTGGTTTTGGTCTGGGTGACGACGACCGCGAGTGGCTGAGGAAGCACTGCAACAGCATTATTCACAGTGCTGCGATACTGGAGTTTTTCGGAAAGGACCGTGCGGGAGAGCCCTGGCGCACGAACCTCGACGGGACTCGCCATATGCTGCAGCTGTGTCGTGAACTGGAGATTCGTGACATCCACTACGTTTCAACGGCCTACGTGGCGGGGATGCAGTCCGGGCGGGTGATGGAGAGCAGTCTGGAGGCTGGTCAGTCGTTCCGGAACGACTACGAGGAAAGCAAGTTTGAGGCAGAGAAACTGGTGCGTGCGGCGGATTTTGCTGAGCACATCACGGTTTATCGCCCGGCGGTGATTGTCGGGGATTCCCGCACTGGCTATACGAACACCTACCATGGATTGTTTGTGTATCTGCGATTGATGGCGATGTTGATTCCGTCGTTGCCGGTGGGTGAGGACGGTCGCCGAAAGACTCCGATTCGTGTGCGTTTCACTGGCCGGGAGCCTCGCAATCTGATTCCTGTGGACTGGGTTTCTTCGGTCATGTGCCGCCTGTATGAGACTCCTGAGGCCCGTGGTCTGACGTATCATCTGGCGCCTGACAACCCGATTACTTCGCGTCAGGTGATTGATTTGTGCAGCGAGTATTTCAATTCGACGGGAGTGGTTTACGAAGGGGATTCTGAGCCGGGTTCTGACGATCCGAACCTGAGTGAAGATCAGAAGATGTTTGAGCGATTGTTTCAGGACAATGCTGAGACTTATGCGGCTTACGAGAGCACTGACAACTGTTTCGACATGACGAACACGAAGCGGTTTGCTGGTGACATCGTGTGTCCGGACCTGGATCGCACGGTGATCCATCGGTTTATTGACTACGGGAATGAGGATCGCTGGGGCAAGCGCAAGCCTGATGTTCAGGCGGTTGGTTGCTGGCTGCTGGAGTTTTTGGGAAGTCGAGTGACTGCTGGCGGGGCGGAGACAGCGTCGGTGGGTTTGAATCTGACGGGTCCGGGGGGATGTCAGGCGACGGTACGACTGTCGGGCGCCGGGGTGTTGTCGGTGGAGCGTGGCTTACCGGCGGATGCGTCACCGGTGTTGACGGCGAGTGCTGCGGAGCTGCTGGAGGTTTTGTCTGGTGGTCGTCCTGCAGCGGTGCTGGCGGGTGGCTGGGACAGTGGCGAGTCGGGTCAGGAGGAGTTGACGGAGCAGCTGCTGGCGGCGTTGTCGGGTGTTGGAGATGGTCAGGCGATCAGTGTCTGAGCATTGAGTTTTCCGAATTTCGGGGCAGCCTCGGACGAGTTCCGGGGCTGTTTCCGTTTGAAAAGTTATCTGACTGGGTGTTGAGTGGTCGATAGACGGTCGATTCACGAGCTTTTTGGGGGTTGTGGCGTTGGTTTCCGGGGATGCCTCTGGGAATTTCCTTCCGCCCTGGGGGTTCAGTGCTTTACAACCAGTGCCGGCCCGTTCTATACTTGTGGGCTCTGATGGCCCGAATCCTGCACAAATGAACACAAGTCTCTGGCGTTGGCGTTCATGCAGCGGGGTGCGGTCATCCATGGTCCTGAGTTTTTCCTGAGCAATTTTTGTTGAGTTTTATCAGCGTGCTGTGGTGCAGTGGCTGCTGTGTTGTGTGGCGGTTTCTGTAGTCTGTCAGTCGCGGAGAGTGAAATGCCGAAGCAGAAGACTCATAAGGGAATTAAGCGTCGTTTCAAGGTTACGGCGTCGGGCAAGGCGAAGCACCGTTCTGCTTATCGCGGGCATCTGCTCAGCCATAAGAGTCCGAAGCGCAAGCGTGGTCTGCGTCAGGACGGCGTGGTTGACGGTGCGGAGGCGAAGAAGATTATTGAGGCTTTGCGTCCCTGCATGTGATGTGCGGGGCGTTGCGTGTCAGTTGAGTTGAGCTGAGTTGAGTTGTTGTGACTGACGTTAACGCCTGAACACATCGGTGTCCTCTGCACCCTGATGTGTGTGTATGTGTGCGTGTGTGTGACCGGCTTTTGTCTGGCCTTGTGCCGGGTGAGCAGCTGGGGCGTGTGTCAGAATTTCAGGGGGCAGCATGGGGATGCTGCGCTGGTCGTGGAAGATCGACCGGGGACTGGTGGCGGCGTAGACTGCTGCTGGTTCATGAAAAATTTCCGATCCTGATGAATTGAAAGAACTGGTTCGATGCGAGTTCGTTACGGTAAGGCGCGTCATCGCTCAAAGAAGCGTTTGTTCAAGGAAGCTCGGGGTAACTTTGGTGGTCGCAGCAAGCTGTTGCGAACCGTAAAGGAGACGCTGGTTCGTTCCCGCGCCTTTGCGACTCGAGACCGTCGCATGCGGAAGCGTGAATTCCGCGCCCTGTGGATTACTCGTATCACGGCTGCCGTGCGTGCTCAGGGCATCAGTTACTCGTACTTCATGCATGGTCTGGCGCTGGCGAAGATTGGTTTGAATCGCAAGCAGCTGGCGGAACTGGCAGTGCGTAATCCGGAGATCTTTGCAGAGGTCGTGGCAGCAGCAAAGGCTGCGAAGTCTGCGACCTGAGTCTGCTGTGTGCGGACAGGTTTGGTCGGGCAACTGGCTGAACGGAAAACAGACGAGTCAGCCCGCGGGTTGGCTCGTTTTTTTTTGCTGCTGGCTGACTGCTGCTGGCTGATGGATGACTGTTTGGGGGTGGCGGTGATGGATATTCTGGCTGCATTTGACGAGTTTGAGTCCGGGGCATTGGCGGCGATCGGTGCGGTGTCTGAGTCGTCGGAGCTGGAGCGTGTACGTGTGGAGTACATGGGCCAGAAGAACGGTCGGATTCGGGAACTGCAGAAGCTGGTGGGCGCTGCGACAGCTGAGCAGAAGCCGGCGGTGGGGCGTCGATTCAACGAGGTGCGGACGGCGGTGACAGCGGCTTTGGAGTTGCGTCAGGAGTCCCTGCAGAAGCTCGCTGCGGCTCGGGCGGTTTCCGATTTTGACGTGACGTTGCCGGGTGACAGGCCGCGGCTGGGGAAGCTGCACCCGATTACTCAGGTGATGTCTGAGTTTCGGGAGCTGATGGGGCGGTTTGGTTTCACGGTGGTGGATGGTCCGGAGCTGGAGGATGAGCGTCATAATTTTGAGGCGCTGAATATTCCGGAGGATCATCCGGCGCGGGATCCGCTGGACAATTTCTATCTGGCGTGTGCGGAGGCGGCAGCGGGTCGTCCGATGCTGTTGCGCAGTCAGACATCGACGGTGCAGATTCGGACGATGGAGACGGTGCAGCCACCGGTGCGAATTGTGTCGCTGGGTCGGGTGTATCGTCCGGACACGATTGATGCGACTCATTCGTGCATGTTTCACCAGATGGAGGGGTTGCTGGTGGACCGGCATGTGACGATGGCGCAGCTGAAGACGGTGCTCAGCCAGTTTGCTCGCAGTTTTCTGGGGCCCGAGGTGGAGATTCGATTTCGTCCGTCATTTTTCCCGTTCACAGAGCCATCTGTGGAGGTGGATATGAAATGGGGGAGCTCGTGGATGGAGATCGGCGGAGCGGGGATGGTGGATCCGGCGGTGTTTGCGTCGGTGGGGTATGATCCGGAGCAGTATTCGGGGTTTGCGTTTGGCCTCGGGATCGAGCGTTTTTGCATGAAGCATTTTGGAGTGGACGACATACGTCGGTTTTACGAGAACGATCTGCGGTTTTTGGCTCAGTTCTGACCGGTTGTGGTTTGGGTTTGAGCGGTGGGGGGGTGGTGGCGTGCCGCTGGAGCGAGTGGAGGTATCTGGTCGGATTTTTGAGCTGGAGCTTCCGGAGCCTGCTGCGTTGCTGGAGGAGGCGGTCGTCGGGGAGAGTGCGGGAGTCTCCGGGTGGGACCCTTACTGGGGTTTGTTATGGGCAGCGGCTCCTGTGACGGCTGGTTTGTTGTTGCGGGCTGCCCCGCGTGCGGAGCGGTGTCTGGAGCTGGGTTGTGGAGTGGGGCTGGTGGGTTTGGCGGGACTGGCGGCCGGGTTATCGGTGACGTTTTCCGACCAGTCGGGTGCGGCGGTTGCGGCATCACTGGGGAATGCGGAGCGCAACGGTCTGGCGGGTGCTGCCGGTCTGGTGTTTGGCTGGGACGACGTGCCAGCGGTGCCGGGGTTTGATTTTATTTTTGCGAGCGACGTGTTGTATGACCGGGCGGGTCATGCGCCCCTCCTGAATGCTCTGCAGCATCTTTTGCTGGCGGGTGGCGTGGTCTGGATTGGTGATGCGGGGCGGCAGCATGCGGAGGTGTTTGCGCGATCGGCTGAGGGTCGTGGCTGGCGTGTGCGGTTGTATGACGAGCGATTGCGGCCATTATCGCGGCCTCAGCAGCTGCAGTATCGACTGCTGGTGCTGGATCGTTTGAGTGCGGGGTAGCGGGTAGCGGGTGTCGGGTGTCGGGTGTCGGGGGGGGCGTTTGTGTGTTATTTGACCTGCGGGATGTGGAGCTGGGAGTTCGTCTGCGGGGCGTGAGCCTGCGTATTGCCGGGGGTGTGACGGCGATACTGGGGTATTCCGGGGCCGGCAAGAGTTCGTTATTGAGCGTGCTGGCGGGTTTTGAGCAGCCGACGTGCGGGAGTGTGGAGCGGGCGGATCCGGGTGCGGGTGCTGCCCTGCCCTGTTACTGGGTGCCTCAGTCGGGCGGTTTATGGTCGCATGTGTCTGTGCGCGGTCATGTGGAGCTGGTGTCTGCCGGAACGGCAGACGAAATTCTGCGTGCATTCGATCTTTGGGAGCGGCGTGATGCCTGTCCGGGGGATTTGTCGCAGGGTGAGCGTTCGCGGTTGTCTGTGGTGCGTGCTTTGTCGGCGGGTGCGGCGGTGCTGTTGATGGACGAGCCTTTGTCGCATGTGGATCCGGTGCGGAAGCCGGGGTATTGGGAGGAGCTGAGTTGTCGGCTGCGTGCGACCGGGGCTTCGCTGGTGTTTTCGAGTCATGAGCCGGGAGTGGTGTTGCGGCATGCGGAGCGGGTGGTGTGTCTGCGGGCGGGGCGTGTGTGGCATGAATCGGCGGTGCGGGACTTGTACGAGAGGGCTCCGGATCGCCAGCTGGGTGAATTTCTGGGGCCATTGAACTGGCTGGACGGGGCATTGGCGGTGGCTTTGGGTTTGGGTGCTGAGGTGCTGGGGGAAGCTGATCGACGTGGTGGAGTGTGTGTGCGACCTGAGCGGTTGCGGTTGCGTGCTGCTGAGGGTGGCGTGGGTGCTGATTTGGGGTGTGTGGCTGGCGGGCGGTGGGTTCGCGGTGGTGTGGTGCGGGTGCTGGAGTCGCGGCTTGCTGGTGGTCTGGCGGAGACTGTGGTGGTGGGTGTGTGTGGGCGTGAGTGTCGTTTGCTGCATGTGCCCGGTGTGGGTTTGGGTGTGGGTGTGGGGAGTTCGGTGTATGTTGAGGTGTCTCTGCCTGAGGGGGCCGTAACATGAACTCGGGTTGGCTGCCGCGCGGACGGTGTCTGTGTCTGTATCTGTATCAGTGTCTGTGGCTGTATCTGTGTCAGTGTCAGTGTCAGGGTTTGCTGCTGCTGTGTCTGTTGTTGCCGGGGGTGTCGGGTTGCGGTGGTGGCGCAGCCGATCGCGGTGGTGATGGTGAGATTTTGTTGCCGATCGCGGCGGAGCGGACGTGGCGGATTCCGTCTGCTGACCGCTTTTTGCCTGCTCCGCGTGGGTTGTATTCGGACGAGCGTGATGACGTGTATGTGCTGGACGATGCGGGGCGAGTGCTGGTGTATGACAGGACGGGTTTACTGCAGCGTCAGTGGAAAATGCCGGACAGTCGAATTGGGAATCCCGAGGGTATTTGGAAGCTGCGGGACGGTCGTGTGGCGGTCGCTGATACTCATTATCACCGGGTTGTGATTTTTCATCCGGACGGCGAGGTGGATTTTACGTTTGGGAGTGAGGGTCGTGAGCCGGGGCAGTTTGTGTTTCCGGTGGCGGTTTTGGAGGATGCTGCGGGGAATCTTTATGTTGGGGAGTATGGGGACCATCAGCGGGTGCAGAAGTTTGACGGCAGCGGGCGTTATCTGCTGCAGTTTGGGAAGCATGGTGCGGGTCCTGGTGAGTTTCAGCGTCCGAGCGGACTGGCGCTGCGTGGTGGGGAGGTGTTTGTGGTGGATGCGTTCAACGACCGGATTCAGGTTTTCGGTGAGTCGGGGGAATTTCGACGAATTCTGAAGTTGTCGGACGAATTTGAGGCCCTGGCGTATCCCTATGATTTGCGGGTGACGGCGGACGGTCGAGTGTATGTGATTGAGAACCGAGCGGCGCGTCTGACGGTGATGACACTGGAGGGGGAATTGCTGGGGCGTTATGGGTCACCCGGTCGGAATTCCCATCAATTCTACCAGCCCTGGGACCTGACAGTCCTGACCGACGGACGTATACTCGTGGCTGACACCGGGAACCATCGCTTAGTGGAGCTGACGCCGTGAGTCTGCTGCGTAGATTGATTCGCCGCATTTTTCCGTTGCCGCATCGTCCGGTGGTCTGGACTTCGTCGTTGTCACTGCTGGTGTTTTTGCTGTTGTTTTTGCTGTCGTATCTGTCTGTGCTGCCGACGGTGGTGATCAGTGGTGGCAGTCCATTAAGGTGGACTGAGCGGGGCTGGCTGGATTTGGGATTTTTGTATCGCTGGGGCGTGGCTTATCCTCAGTTTGAGCTGGTGCGGGAGCTGGAATTTTCGCGTCCGTGGGCATTTCTGCTGCTGTTGTTTGTGCCGTGGATCTGGTGGATGCAGGCGGCGGGTCACGCAGGTCTGCCGCAGCGTCGTGGAGCGTGGGCTGGTTTGATCCGGCTGGTGCTTTGCGGGTTGCTGATTTTCGTCCTTGCTGAGCCTCGTGCTGTTCGCACCAGTGACACGGTCTCGGTGATTTACAACGTGGATGTATCGGATTCGGTAAGTCCGTGGCGTTCCGAGGCCTTGAATTTTGTGGCGGCGACAGCGGCGGAGAAGCCGGGCACGGACGAGGCGGGTCTGGTGGTTTTTGGCAGGACTCCTGCCGTCGAGTATCCTCCGCGGGTGGTGTTTCCGTTTGAGCGATTTGTGAATTCGCAGGTGGGTCAGGACGCGACGAATCTTGAGCAGTCGCTGGCATTGAGTGCGGCGATGCTGCCTGAGGAGAACGTGGGGCGAATTGTGCTGGTGAGTGACGGCACTGAGACGGTAGGTCAGTTGAAGGACGTGGTGGACGACCTGCAGGCTCGGGGTGTTTCCGTGTCTGTGGTCCCGATGAACTATGTGTATGAGTCTGAGGTGTTGCTGGAGCGGCTGGATTTGCCGCGTTTTGTGCGTCAGGGTGAGACGTATGAGGCGTCGGTGGTGTTGAATTCGCTGAAGGCATCGCGGGGGACTCTGGTGTTATCTGAGGCGGGCCGTGAGATTTCGCGTCGGGAGATTGAGTTCCCTGCCGGGAAGACTCGTTATTCCGTGCCGATCCGGGTGGATCAGCCGGGTTATTACGAGTATTCGGCGCGCATCGAGGTGGCTCGGGATGCAGACAATCGTCAGGAAAACAACGAGGTGCGGAACTATCTGTACCTGGACGGTCCGGGGCGGGTCTTGCTGGTGCGTGACGTGGCGGGTCGTCCGGAGGAGATTCGATTTCTGGAGCAGGCGCTGCGAGTGGGTGAGCGGCAGCTGGATGTGGTGACATCACTTGAGTTTCCCCAGGATCCTCTGAGTTTGATGCCCTATGACGCGGTGATTTTTGCGGACGTGCCGGCGGACGCCTTCCTGGGGACTCAGATTCAGGCGATGCACGATGCGATTCGGAACCTTGGGATTGGCTTTTTGATGGTGGGTGGTCCGAACAGTTTTGGTCCGGGTGGCTGGCAGGGATCGCTGGTGGAGGATGCCTTGCCGATTTCGATGGAGATCACGAACAAGAAGGTGCTGCCGAAGGGGGCTCTGGCGATTATTCTGCACACCTGCGAGTTTCCTCAGGGCAACACCTGGGCGAAGCGGATTACGAAGCGTGCGATTCAGGTCCTGAATTCGCAGGACGAGGTTGGCGTGCTGGCTCAGACGATGAACGGTGACGAGTGGATCTTTGATTTGACTCCGGCCAGTGAATACGAGTCCCTGGCGACTCAGATCAACAACGCTTCGATTGGCGACATGGGTACGTTTGGAACAACGATGCAGCTGGGGCTGGCATCGCTGTTGAAATCGGACGCGATGTCTCGTCATATGATCATCATCTCTGACGGGGATGCTCAGGCACCGACTCCTGAGCTGCTTGAGAAGTTCATCGCGAATCAGGTGTCGGTTTCGACGGTGGCGGTATTTCCGCACAACGGTGATGCTTCGACATTGCAGGACATTGCGGGTGCGACGGGCGGGCGATTTTATTTTCCGAGTGATCCGAACGAGTTGCCTTCGATTTTTGTGAAGGAGGCGAAGACGTTGCGGCGCACCCAGATACAGACTCGCGATTTCGTCCCTGTGGTGACGGGGGTGGATCCGATCCTGCGTGACATTGTGGATTCACCGGAGCTGCATGGTTATGTGCTGGCGTCTCGCAAGGAGGATCCTCGTGCGGTCGTGGTGCTTTCGGCGCCTCAGACGGAGAGTGAGAAGGCGGCGGGTGAGGAGGAGCTGGATCCGATTCTGGCGGTGTGGCGTTATGGTCTGGGAGTGACAGCGGCGTGGACATCGGACTTTACGGACCGCTGGGGTCGTGACTGGGTGAAGTGGGAGCAGTTTCAGCAGATGTTGTCTCAGACGATGACTCGTATCAGCCGGACGAAGCGTGAGCAGTCGCTGCGAGTGTACACCTATGTCAACGGCAACGAGGGTGTGGTGGTGGTGGAGGATTTTCATCCAGAGGAGACGTTACTGGACGTGAATGTTTCGGTGACGGGCCCGAATGGATTTGAGGAGTCTCAGGCGGTCCGCCAGATTGCACCGCGGCGTTATCAGACATCGATGCCATTGAAGGGTGAGGGGCGGTATCAGGTTCTGGTGGGTGCGACGGACGGAGCGCGTCGTGAGACGGCGTATGCGGGTTTTATTGTGTCGTATTCTCCGGAGTATCTGCGATTTCGAGCGAATCCGGCGGTTTTGCGTGAGTTGGCGGAGTCGACGGGTGGTCGGGAGCTGGAGATTGACGGCGACCCTGTTGAGGCAGCGCGAACGTTGTATGGCGAGCGGCCTCAGAAGCGCAGCAGTCGTCCGATCTTTGAGTGGTATTTGATTCTGGCGGCGTGTTTGTTGCCGCTGGATGTGGCAGTACGTCGGGTGCAGCTGGATGCGGGCTGGCTGCAGCGGCTGTGGCGTCGGGATCGTCGTGAGTCGACAGCGACTTTGGGGACTCTGCTGGAGCGAACGACTCAGGTGCGTACGGCATTGGGCAATCGGGGTGAGTCAGCGGGTGAGCTGTCTGAGGGTCGTCCTCTGGTGCCGCGTGGTGGGGTGGCGGTGCGGACGGGTGGTGGTGCGTCAGGGTCGGGGACTGGTGCTGGTGGTGTGAAGAGTGCTGCTGGTGTTGCTGGAGTTGCTGGTGCGGGCTCTGCGGGAGATGCGGGCCGATCGGCGGAGGGTGGTGGAGGAGCTGAGGCGGGAGAGGACGGCACGACATCTCGTTTGCTGGCATTGAAGCGGCGGCGTGATCAGGAACGGAGCAAAGAGTAGTTTGGCGGTGGTGTTTG
>VFQS010003983.1_pt1 | contig 10957 bp, 14 predicted proteins | sample 3512361 | NCBI WGS metagenome assembly VFQS01 (sample SAMN10412375, study PRJNA504923) | tailings metagenome | isolation source: Relicate 1 Philex TSF3 active mining | place: Philippines | reverse complement strand
CCCCAAAACCCCAAAACCCCATATTATTCGAAGAGGGAAAAGAAAAATGCTAGATTTCAAAAATTTTCTTATTTAAATTCAAAGTACTCTCTCATGGATAATTTCAAAAGAGAGATCTCAAACAAGTAAATATCACTTGATGTACCTAACTCTGTGGAAGCGTCTGATAATTGTGTTAAACTTTGGATCAGTAACTAAGCAGCCACTATCTTTTTGGAGAAGTTAGGCGAGCTTGTCTACATTGTCAACCGTCAAATCTGGCAATAGAATTGGTCCCTCATTCGTAAAGAGGTCCATGCAGTTAACTCCGTCATTGAGCAATTCATCTGGGTTATCAAGAGAATCAACATCAAGAGGTGGTTTAAATATGTTACCAAATCTCTCAATAAGCTGGTTGAATTTGACTCTGTAAACTTTTCGATCCCTTTCATTTTAGGCTGCAGAGAAATTCTTCTCAGAATTCTTCATCTTATCAGCGAGGTCACGCACCTCTTGATAGAGAGCACTCAGGACTAATGGATCGACTTCGACTGTTCCCATATGAATTGAGAGGTTTTCTTTCCTCTCTTCTTCTCTATTCCTCAAGTCATCTTCAGCAAGAGTCGGATCCTGTGCTGGAGGCACATAGAGAGTATTAATGAGAGTTTCATCTCCAGGACCTATGATATAGAAGAACTAGCTCTTCTATCCCTTAAAGTCTTGCCACTTTCCAATGATTTTGCTTCTTTGGAGGAATCCTTCAACGTTGTTGTCAGCAGTGTTTACACTTGCAACATCCTTGAACTCTTCAGGACCCTCAGGTTTAGCAAGAATTGTTGCTTCCAAAGAGCACTTTGCACCATAAGATGTTGGTAGATTAACCTTCAAGTAGCGGTGCAACTTGGACAGAAGTTTGGACTGACGCGTCTTTTCTTCTCCGAAAGTCATAAACTCAAGCTCTTTAGCTAAAGCCTTGAGGTAAGCTAGGACTTCCGCAGGTGTGATTGCAGTTTTGTCCTTTGGTTCAAAATCAGGCACCTTAACATAGTTTACTTTGGTAACTTGCGCAGTCTCGAACATTTCTGAAGCAACTTCTCTAGGAAGTTTGGCACCTGTGTCCACTAATGCGGCTTATGCTGACGAAAGTAAGTGCTGCTTGTCAGCAAACTCTCTCTAAGCTCGACTTGCTTGGACACAAGCATCAAGGTAGTATACGGCCCATCTTCTAGCATTGGCAACCTCAATTTTCTCCTTGGAAATCTTAGCTTCTTCCCACTCATCCTTAGATGCCTTGATTTCTTCTTGCAATGCTAGGTTATCATCAGTGGTTAATGTGAAGCTTTCATTGAGATCCTTCTTCTACTGAATCTTGTGAGCAAGCTTGCGAGCCATATCAAGCTCCTTATACTTTGCATATTTGTACTTGAGGGAGCGAGCCCGGTACTCCATAAGAAGGAAGCAGACCTCAGATAGGGAGCGCAGTGCATCTACAATTGAGAAATCAAACTCATATACAATGCTCTCAGTCCTTCCAATGTCAACTGCTTGCTTGAGAGCCTTTTTAGCTGAATCAAGGAACTCTTTGAAATGCGCCTTAAGCTCATGATTGAAGTTGGGCAGCTCAATCATGAAGTGACCAAGGGCGATTGATCCATAAGGGATGTGCCTAGCCAAAGAATCCTTGTATTTGTTGTTTTTCTGGTACTTGGCTTGGAATTCCAGAACTGATTCGTAGAAGATCTTCAAGTTAGTCAGACCCAAGAGATACTAGATATAGAAGCGAAGCATGGGTGAAAGGTGCAGAGCACGCTTTGTCAACTTCTCTGTGTCAATCAGTATTCTCTTGGCAAGATCGTGCTGTTGAAGGGTAGGAACTGGTACTGCAGCACCTTGCTTGGGCAACATAGTAAGGAATTGAGAATATCTAACGTCAAATCGAACTGCCAATTCGAGGTTTCGAAGGTAGATATTAGGTTCAAGGAATGTAGAGTTGATAGGGCCATCAGCTGGTTGAAGTGGATATTCAATCTTTTGAGTGAAGTCAAGAGGAGCTTCAACCTTTTCTTCTTCGACTGGAAGATCTTCAACTACTGGAGCTCCTCCAGGTGCTCCCTTAGCTGGGGCACCTTTAGCAGGAGCAGCCGCTTTTGCTGGTGCTCCCTTTCCACCAGCAGCTTATGCTACAGCTGATTAGAATTGAGCGAGGACCTCTTCGTTGGGCTTAACTCTCGCCTTATTGATTTTAACCTCACCATGCTTAAAGTTAATATTTTGAGGATCCAGATCAATACCGTAGTCTCTAAGTCTGAGCCAGACTATGGTTCTACCCTCTTTAGCGATATCAGTGCATTCACTTCTGTGGTCTCTATTATAGAGGAACTCAGCATAGTTACCAAGGAACACTGAGAAGGTAATATCGCTTTAGTAGTAAGCGGAGGCATGCTTGCGGATCTTCTCGGCTGTCCTAAGGGCAGGCTCTAGTTCACCTCTGTAAACCTCCATCATGAATTCAACCTCCATGAGTTATCTCACGAATAAAAGATCATTGATGCTGTTGCATTCAAGTCTGGTAATAGCAATTGCATCTGAGCAATCTTCAAAGCGCCTCTGATGATAAAGAATCTGAATGATCTCCAGCTTTGTCTTGAGCCAAAGGTACATATGAGGATGGTCTCTCTTTTCAGCAGCCTCAATTTTAGCAAGCTCTTTCTTTTCCTCCTCTGCTTCTCTTTTCTTCCTTTCTTCCTCTTGTTTTCTAGATTCTTCCTCATCCTACTGTGCCTGAGCAGGGCCACCCTTGCCAGGAGGGGCTCCTTTCTTTGGATCTGCGGGAGGAGCTTTAGCTGGAGCAGCAGCTTTAGCCTTTGGATCTACAGGCGCAGCAGCAGCTCCTAGACCTGTGCCACCGTAGATTTCGGGGAGACGGAAAGTTCCTTTTTCCTCTGATTCGAGTCCTGTCTCGATCTTATTGTGCTTTCCCTCTGCAAAATTTTTGAAATTTATCAAGCCTTGACGGTATATGTAGAACGAATTGAGTAGAAGCCCTTGCTTAGCTTGTATTCTTCCAAGAACCATCCTAGCTCGCAAGAGCAAATTCAAGAACTGCGATCTGCGGTCAGCATAGCACATTTCCTCTTCTTTGTTCCCATAGAACATCTTCTGGTCATCCTCACTATTAATCCCATATGTATCGAAGCACTTGGCAAGGCGTGCCTTAGCATCTGCTATTTCTTGCTCAGGAATATCGATCTGCTTTAAACTCAACTGCTCAATCTTGTCCTTGAGGTATCCCACTTCCTCATTTATCTGGACGTTCTTGAGGATTCCCTGTCTAATTGTTTCTTCAGCTGCCTTGAGGAGCTGATTTCTGAGCTCCTGTTTTTCTGCAGCAAGCTCCACATTCTCGGATTCACCGATGCGAACAAGCAGAGAGCATCTCAGGTATTAGAGGAGTTCAATGACATAGGGAGAAGAGAACTTCTTTAGTCCGGCAATAACTTCTGGTGCAACTGCCTTCAAAATGTTTTGAATCACCTCCTGATTTTTCTCATGCTCGGGTGGGAGATTGTTGTGGTACCTCTAGTTGTAGGGGAAGTAAAAGTTCTTGCCCTCTTTCTTGACCAAATAGTCTGAGTCTCTCGTTCCAATCTTTGGCAAGTCCTTCAATGAGAGAACCCTATTGTAGAGTTAGTAAGCCTCATTGATGTAGCCAATCTCCGTCAATCCAAGAGCCTTTAACAAGCGCGACTTCACTGTCAAAAGCTTTGATCGTGAAATATCGCTAGCGATGTACTCCATCAAGGAGGATACGGCGATAGATTTTTCTGGCAGGTCAGCATCAAGCAAAGACTATGCAGTGGATCCAAGGGTATGAAGGAGCTCGCTTGGAGTAACGACATATTTGTCCATGAAAAGCTACTCTGAAAGGAATTCTCTGATCCTATACTGATTGAACTCAATAGCTGTTTAAGGGTGAGGGAAGTTAAGTTTGCCAGGAGCTGCGAAAAGCTCTGAAGCCATAAGAAGGCACTCATTAAATCTGTGAAGGTCTCTGCCTTCATAGCACAGCTTAGCGAGTTTAGTTAGGACAACACCTCCGATGAGACATTATTTTGATCCGAACGTATCTGCAAGGGCTGATCCTGGGTTCTCTTTGAACACGGTCCTAAATGAATTCACGACATAAAGCTTTTGGAAGATAGTATCAACACAGTCATTCCATTAAATCTCTGCTTCTCCAAGCTAACCATCAGAGTACAATAGGTTTCCAAGTTCATGAAGTGCCTGAATAAGCATGAACTTTTCCTGGCGCTTTCTCAATAGCTCTACACATTTCTTGTAGTTAGAGATCACCATGCTTGTATAGACCTTGTGACCCTTCTTTTTGGTTTTTATTTCGAAGTGCTAGCCGCCCTTTTTAAGTTCCTCAATTTTCAAGCTCTGTGTTTCGACACCAAACTAGAAGTAAAGTTTTCTGCACTGCTTAAGTGACTCTTCACAGGCGTTTGCATCTCTCATAATATTGTTGAGGAGACCCTCCGACTTTTCCTTGTCCATCTTAAGCACATTCTCGATTATTTCAAGCCTGAAGATTTCCTTCTCAAGTTATGCCTTATCTCTAAGGAACTCCTATTCCTCAAGAGGGATCTCTCCAGTAATCATGGCTTATCTACTACGCTTCTTCTTGCTAGTCAATTTCCATTGCTCAAAGGCGAGGCAGCGAGCTTGCAGTTCGTTTCTCTTGCCAAGTGTTTTGAGAGCAGCCTCTTGATAAAGGGTCGTCTATGCGTAAATGATGAAGGGGAGAAGCTATTGCGCAAAGGTATTCACTGTCACATCGTTAAGGCGATTGGATAAGTCAACCAAAGACTCCCATTTTGAAACTGCCATTAAGGCTTGCACACCGAAAGCTATGAACGAAGCATGGATTGTGACATCAAATTCATTTGCAATCTTTTCGAACCATTTCAGAGCCTTGCCTGAACCACCACCTGACGTTGATTGAGAAGTACTTCTAGGAGTACCATTATCCATGACTTTGGTTTCCTCTCCGTTTTCACTTCCAATGTGCATCTAGAATGCAACACTCTTTCCTGCGTTCGCTAACATTGGCTTTTGATTTTTGAGCTCATCAATATCATCATACTCAGTCTTTCTGAGCCCACGACCCCCATTCTACTTTAGTTTCTCCATCAATTGAAGAGAGGCCTCAGAAATTTGAACAACATATTTCCAGGCATCAGTGTCCTTAAGCTCAAGAGGAGTTGTTAAGTCGTAGGAGAAGGCATTCCAAGTGTAACGAATGACATTCTCAAGCTAGAGCCATGCCCGAGCCTGTTTGGCATACTCAGCCGCTTTAGCCATAATTCTAAGGAAGTTTGTAATCTTAGTTACTCTGTCTTCAACCTTGAAATTGAAGTGAGCATTAGCATCCTTGTTTTCTTCATCAAAAGCCTATTTCAGCTACTTATATCTATCACTTTAATCATCCATGGCTTGTTTACTCTTGCTGAAATCCAACTGCAAGATGTCATTGAAAACGCAGGAGCCTGCACTACTGTTGGAGTTCTAATTCAGAAGTTAAAGCTGAGATCTCTGTGACATTGTGCCTTGAATACTCAGAAAAGCGCACATACCTTAAAGGAGAAGTTTTTCAGAGATCCATAGATAATTGTAAGTAGCAAACTTCTCCTGCACTTCGTTATCAAATGGAACACATCCGAAGTAGTCTTCATCAGCACCTGTATTTGCTTGCATCTGTCCGTTAAGTGATTCCATAAGTTTTTCAATATCAGTGACCTTGTTGCCCCCAGAGATACTCTTATCTTCTTGCATTTGTTGAACTTTTTCTTCAAGGACTTGGAATCTTTTTCTCTATTTTCTAACAATGTCTTTGTCAAGGTATTCAGTGCGCTCAGTAACTTTACTCTCAATGAGACCAACAAGCTCATCAACTTGAGCAGAGCCAAGTTTCACTTTGTTTTGTAAGATTTCTTCTAGCTCGGCAAAAGTCTACAGACCGAGTTCCATAGATCTACGGATACTCTTGCAGCAAAACTCTAGGTACTTAGGATTAGGATTGGCTGGATCAAAGGCACCCAAAATTGCCTAAAGTTACTGTGCAGGATTATTAACCTTGATGCCTTCCCAAAATTCAACAACTGAAGTAAGCTCCTCTTTAAGTTTGTCAACAGCCTCGTTGGAAATTTGTTTCTGGAACTTGTTAATCTATAGCTTCCATCTTTCGGTCTTAGCCTTAACCAAATCCTGATAGTCAATCAATGAGAGCAGGAACTCTTCTAACCCTTGTCCTTCGAGTTCAAACTCTTTGACCAAGGTTGTCTTCTCCTCATATGGTTCGGGATCCTTGATGAGTTCTGACTCGGCAATAAGTTCTCCAGCAGCAATTTTCTATCTTTACTCTTGCTGCTTAAGCTTTTGTTCCTCAGTCAATTCCGGTCTCTTGATATGGTACTGAATGTACTTCCTCCATCTTCTGGTATTTTGTGGGAGTTCTGAAAGCATGACTCTCTTCAAGTTATCGTCCTCTGCATACTCGAAACCTAATCTCATAATCTAGTAAGAAAGGCATCCGATGACTCTTCTCAGGTTAGAGTCAATGAAGTCTTAAGGAATCAAGCGGCAAGCCTGATGGCACTTGAATAGTACTTGGAACATGAGGTGGGGTCTGAGGTTCATCTCAAAGTAGGGGACTAAGTGGTTGAAAAGCTCGGAGACAATTCTCTTGGTCATCACTGCCTAATTAATAGCCAAAGAAATGTCCAAAGCGACAATAAGATAGTTTGCTATCTTCATGTCAATCTTTTACTTCTCTACCTTAAGTTCATGAGTGTCAGCTCTACGCTAAGTATCACTGCGAACAACTTTTGATACTTTAGCAAGTATAAGGAAAGACTCAGCGAGTTACTTGGCCTCAATTGGGGAAATAAGAGAGAGGTAAGAAGTGTTTAACTTGAATGCAAGAATTGGATTTACTCTAGCGTCCAAGAAAGAATACTTGAGGTCATTCTTTTCAATGAATTGAGAGCAAAGAGTCTCTGCTGCTTGTTTTGCAATCTGATAATGGCCGAGTTTATATGAAATTTCAGCCAAGTATCCATATAATTAGTGCAGTGATAACGGCAAAAGGGCAACAATTTCATTAGATGTTTCACCAATACCATTCACGCAGATTCCATCAGCAGTGTATCCACCTGCAGCAAATACATATTTCTCATGAGGAATCAAGCCAGTTACATTGATTAGTGCACCTGGTTGTTATTTTTCACCAGTTCCATCATATTCAGTGTTGTTCAAAGATACACCAACACCTGATCCACTTGGCTTACCGAAAAGAGCCATAGATCCGATATTTTTCCACGATTTATACTCAGTAATTGGCTTGTAGAAAGGAAGCTTGAGCATCATAGAGGTGCTTGTGCGGCTTATAAAGATAGGCTTCATAGGTATCGGGCTCTTTTTGATGTATTGCTACTGAGCCATAAGGTGGAAGGGATGGACTTGATCGGCAGATTTCTTGTAATAATCATGGTAGTGTTGAGATGCTTTTATGTAAATAGCATTTTCTATTGAGAGATTTGAAAGTTGATCCTCTTAGGCCTTTGCCTTCTTGAGTAACTCGATTGCCTCGAGAAGCAGTGACTTTTGCTCGACGATGTTTGTCTTGGCAACGGCAAGGCACATTTGTAGGAGAGCATTCTGGTAAGCATTGTGGTGGTTCTCTTTCTCAAGCAGTTTCTCGTACGACTGAATTTAAGGCTTAGGTGGTGGAAGCTTTCCTGCTTCTTGAAGAGTTTATTTCAAAGTTTGTAGATCGCCCTTTGCCTTTGCTAAAGTCTTATTTGTCTTCGTCTGGTTCATCTTTTAGTTGAGAGATGTCGATAGATTTTTGGTCAAGTTTCCAGGAGCATGCTTACTCAAATCAATACCCTGAGTTTAAAGCAACTTGCTTGTTTGAGTCTTTACCATCTGCATCTCTTTTCCAAGCTTGATCTCACATCTATATAGATTAAGAAGCAAGTCGCAGTGAAGAGAATGTACAATCTGCTCCTATTCGCTGAAGTACTTAACACCAGTCATGGTATTCTTGATCTTCATGGTCTTCCTCCAATCTTCATGATTGATTCCCTTTTCGAACAAGTCTTTATTCTTCAGTTCCTCAATGCACTTCTGGACTTCTTCTTGCTCTTCATCTCCCTCATCCTCTTCCAGAGGTAAGGCTTCCTTTTCCCTCCTTTCTCGGTCCCTTTCCTTCCTGAGGATCATTTGCTCCCAAGCCTCGTATACTGCCAAAATCTTTGTTTCGAGATCTCCTATCTTCTTGTTGTCTACTGTGATAGACATTGAGGTGCGCACATTGTCCTTGGAGTCAAGACACATCTTAAGTCTTTCCTCACGATACTCGACAATTTTACCGATTGCGGCACGAAGAGTCTGCACAGCGTTTCTGAACTCTCCAAGTTCCTCCTGCAATGATCCCAGGTAGATAGCAAACTTGCTGTACATAATCATGTCTTCAACAAAATTCATGCGAGTTAAGATCCTGTGCATGATGTTGAAAGCCTCACAGAAGTTGTTCTTAACTTGGATTATTAACTCATCCATGTTGGTGATGAAGTCTATCGGATACTCTCTCTGATGGCGCATTTCGGTGTAGAGATCAATTTTCTAGAGAATGGGTAGCAGATACTTCGACCAAAGAAGACATGTTAAATCAAATAGGACATCTTGACGTAGCTCCATGTAGAAATCACCCAGGGGTCCGAGCAACGCTTCTCTCACCGTCCTTGAGAGGTCAACGAGCATCTCCATGTTGTAGTTGATGCCCAGGAATGATTTGTATTCATCAGTGTTAGCATTGGCAGCATTAGCTTTCTCGACATAGGATTTCTCCAAATCAGCGAGTCTGCGGAAGACCAATAGGTCTCTTTCAGTCTGTGCAAGGGCCTTATCAGTCTTGTAACAGAGGTACACATAGTCTAAGTTAGGGACACGTTCAAGATCTTTTGGAGTCTGTCTGAGATCAATAGGAATTTTGTGATATCCTAAAGGAGCTCTAAGATGTGCATCTTAACCCATGATAACTTAGACATCTGTTATGATGGAGAGTGAGTCTTATTCGTCAATAAGACCGTTTGCAGTTCTTCTAAAGACAACATAAGGGATAAGTTTGGTCTTTTCATAGACACCGTGATGCTGTCTGATTGGCACAGCCACGGCAAAATGGTTGTCTTGAAGGTCAGGTCCAACATTTTCATCAGCCAAGACAACATCAAGGCCAACGATGGCATTTTGAGAGTTTTTAGTACGCTGAAGGAGAACGTTAACATAGACATGCTTGATTCGCTCAAGTTCTGCCTCACTCGCCTAGATTTAGCCCTCATCTTCCTCATCTTTAGGAATTTCAACTTGGGCAGCAGGCTATTGTGCACCCTTAGGGTCAGGTTTTCCACCTTTGGCTGCAGCTGCTTTTGGATCAGGTTTTGCTGGTGGAGGAGGTTATGCTGGTGCCTTCTTTTCCTCTTTCTTCTTGTCTTCTTCCTTAGGCTTTGCATCACTTATTCCAGCAAGCTTAGCCTACTATCTAAGTTTCTTAAGTTCGATTTTAAGGTTCGCCTGATTCAAGTCCTTAGGAATCTTTTCGAAGCCATTGGGAATGTTTGCTGTCTTGTTTGCAGACATCAAAACATCGACTGTGGCCAAGTAGGGGACTTCATAGCGGCGGAACTTTAAGCGGATTAGTGCAGGATCAAGAAGGAGGTCAAACTCCGGCCACATCTTGCACTCAAAGCACATCTTAAGAAGCTCTACATGGAGCTCAATTGGGATATTGTAAGAAGCGAATTTCCAGTCTTTCTCTTTGATCATTTCTTGATCAAGGATTTTGTGCTTTTCAAGGAATTCGTCAACATTAAGATCTGGGTTAGAGTCCTTATTAGCTAACGTCTCCTTCTTTTCACGATCCCTCTTTTTTTTCTCATGAATCTAGATAAGAGCTTGCTTCAGTAGGTCGATATCAGTCTTCACGAGGTCAAGTGCAAGCTTTAGAGACTGAGCTTTCACGGTCATCATCTTTGCAGAACGTTAGATTTGTCTGCAGTTAAGAGGATCATTGGTGTTAAGGCATTCCACGATGCATAAGCTTCGATGGTATTTGTTCTAGTTGTAGGTCTCCTCAACCTTTTTCTTCCATGCATCAGGAGTTAGCGCACCTGACTGAAGCTGATACTTCAACTCCTGGGTTCTTAGCACACGTAAGGCTTCAACCAGAGTTTCCTTGGTACCGTCAGGCACAGGTGGGTCCTGCTCTTCAATTTGCTTAAGATAGAGGACCTTCTAGATGCCATAAGCCACAACACGAGTGGCAGCCTTAAAAGCGGCTAGGTCAGCATAAGCTCTTGCCAGTTCCACATAGTTCATAACTCTCCAGTCAAGATACTTGGCAGTTGTTAAGATTAGGTTGTTGTCTAAGCAGAGTACATTAAAGGCAAGGAAATGCGTTGCTTCCTTTGAGAATGAGCTTTCTCTCAAGATTCGAGTGAGCTTGTAGATGGTCACAGTGGCGTTGAAAGTGATGTGATAAAGTCTTTCACGTAACTCCTAAGAAAGTTTATTTACCTCGTCTGCTGTCGCTTTAATGCGGTTGAGTATATCGACAACAACCTCGACTGTATCCTTGCGCTTAATGGTCTTATCATTCTAGGTGAACTTGTCTGCATCAAGCTATGCTTATCTGAGTTCATCCTGCAACCTTTGTTGAAGTGATTCGTTTTCATCTCCGTGAGCCTCGTCTGGGGAGTTCGGATTGCCTCCTCCCGCAGCGGCTCGTGTGTTTTGCAGCATTTGAAATATCGCTTTTATTTTAAATTATATATAAAGTTCTAACAACCTTTCTTCTTATTTATTAGTGGCGAAGGTTACGAATTGGTGAATGTAAAGGGGTTTTGGGGTTTTGGGG
>VFQS010003981.1_pt1 | contig 10959 bp, 10 predicted proteins | sample 3512361 | NCBI WGS metagenome assembly VFQS01 (sample SAMN10412375, study PRJNA504923) | tailings metagenome | isolation source: Relicate 1 Philex TSF3 active mining | place: Philippines | reverse complement strand
CTGGCCATCAACACGCGGCTGGAAATCTTCCAGGTAAGTACCACTGTGTCAGCTACATTGCTTGATAGATTTTTGACTGTGTGCACCAATCAAATGCAGGGCGAGATGCACCTGGCCACCAAGGTGCCTGATCTGGGGAATCTGCTGGGCAACATGGTGGTTGTGAGTTCTCCTACTGCTGTAGCAAACAACAGCAACGCAACAGTGGCGCGAAGGCTGCTCCTCTCATCAACAGAAGACGAGTGGTTCTTCTTGGTGGTGCCGCCAGAGTACAAGTGGGGCGACCAGCCTGATTACGTGAGGACGGATGCCATCGAGACAGGCATGTCTACAAAAATCGTGAAACAAGCAGATAATGGTAGGCGAAGCATAGGCATCAACAATGCCATCGAGACTGGCCTGGCAACCAGAATAGTGAAAGAAAAAACAGGCAGACGCAGCATAGGCATCAACGACAATGGAGAGCTCTACCTGAGCACGGACCGCGTCCCTGCTGTTCCGCAGGGCATGGTGCTGAGCCTGCCGTACTCGCTGCGCACCATGTTCTTTTCATTCAACATGGATGCCATCTACGTGATTGGAGGCACCGAGCCCATGGAACTGGACGAGGAGGGCATCCCCATACTGCGCAGCATCTACCGCCTGAGAACGAACCTGAACCCTCCGGGGTGGACGCTCGCATTTGATGGAGGCTCCCTGGCATACAACATACACCACATACATGCTTGCCAGGGCGTGACTGATGCTGAGGACTACAAGCAGATGATGTGCATTTACGTTGCCAGGGAAGGAGATGAGGGGCTGCGGTTCATGTACCTGACCAGCAGTTCTTCTGGACAGCTGTCTTCAAACCACATTTTTCAGGGAGTACATGTCCCGCTCAAGCAAAGCAGCAGCACCAGCTCCGCCCAGCTCCATGCATATGGGATGATCATGTGGGGAGAGTCCTCCTCCCCTGACCCCATTGTCATGTTCCCGTCGCTGGAATATCCGTCGTGGTGCAACAGAATCTTCAGGTTCTACGCCGGATCTGTGAGCTATGGCCAAGGATTCGTCCTTGGTGATGGGGGAAGAGAGCCCAGCTCTGAATGCTTCGTGAGCATGGCTGCTGCCCTGGGAAGCACAAGACTTTTTGCAGTGGACGAAGGGAAGAACATGTGGGTCTGGGTGCACGATGGAATCTCAAGTCCATCTGGCTTCTCCATGAACCCTCTGGTGGTGACTCCCACATCTGCATCCTGGAATTCAGATGCTCTGCAAAAACTCATGGTGTGGTCTGACAACAATCGTCTCGTCCTGGCCAACAGCCGATCCATCCAGCTCTGGACGCAGTGCGCGCCGTGCCCCGCAGGCACCATGACCGCCAACGCGTCGTCGAACGAAACAGACGTGCACAAGCGGTGCCTTTGCGCGCCAGGAAGTTTTTCTGCTACTGTCAACTTCAAGCGCACGTGCATCCCGTGCACTGGCAATGAAACAAGATGCATGGGTGGGTACTACCGCACGCTTGCAGACCCCCTGTGCCCAGGGCTGGGCAATACCTATGACCAGGTTAGTACAGAATTTCTTATCCATTTATTTGCTGTCTTTTTATGTGTACTTACTGCATGTTTATGTTCTTTTGAGCAGGGCTGTGCCAAATGCACCACGCAAAAGGACTGCCCCCCGAAGCGATTGGCACAGGGAGTCCCGTGCACTGGCGAGGGCACGAACAACACCATCTCGTGCCAGACGTGCCCGAATCCCTGTGTGCCTGGGGTCAGCTTTGTGAGCAACGACTGCGCAGTCGACAAGTACTCGGTGTGCACGTCGTGCCGCGACACATGTGGGCCGCACAAGTTTGTATCACAGGAATGCAACATCGAAAACGACACACAGTGCAAGGGGTGCAATCTCGTGTGCCCCGCGCACCAGTACATGGAGCGGACATGTTCGGGGGTGGAAAGACAGGACGTTTCGCGCTGCGCAAACTGCTCTACCATTGCATCGTGCCCCGAGGTCGACCAGTTTGTCAACCTGCACGACTGTGCACTGGGCAACATCACCTTGCTGACCATTTACAGAGTGTGCCAGCGCTGCACGGTATGCCCTCCCGGGACGTGGGAGAGCAAGCCCTGCACGCTGTTCTCGGACCGCGTCTGCACGCCGTGCACGCAGTGCCAAGCCTTTGAAGACACTGGAACTTATGAAACCAAGGACAGTTCCGCATTGGCTAATGTATGCAAACATGAATTAAAATGTGCATTATGCATTATTGGTTTACTTGGTGTTTGCTTGCATCAGGCGTGTGGCAGCAAGTCCGACACGGTGTGCGCCAACTGCACGCGTTGCAAGCCGGTGTCCAACATCTACAACGCATCCGTGACGTACCCGCGCTGGGCCAAGGACGCAAGAAGCGGCGAGTACATCTACACGAGCTGCGGCGAGGGGAGCAACACCGTTTGCGGCAAGTGCCTGGAGGCATGCCCCTCGCACTTTCACATGTACTCGCAAACGTGTACTCGCAAGAGGCGTGCCATCTGCGCCATCGATCCCAGCACGCCCCCATCCTCGAGCTCGTCGTCCAGCTCGTCACACAGCTCTTCTTCGTCGTCCAGCTCGTCGTCCAGCTCGTCGTCCAGCGAGCTGCCCATTTTTGAAACCTCAACCAAAGTGACTGTGCCTGCAAACTCGCCGCGCCGCGTGGTGCTGGAGCTGGACGCAGTCCCGCTGCTGTTCGGCGGGCGCACGGACGTCGAGCCCAGCCTGACCCTCAACGCAGCCACGTTCAACGCCACCACGACCGTCACCTTTGCCACGGAGCCGCTGTACTCGGGAAAGTACCCCCCGCCGCCGCTCATTGCCGAGACCATCCCACTGCTGGCGAACATCACACTGTTGCAAGCTGCCGCCCAGAATATTAACAGCACGAACGTTACAGGCAACAACACTGCCACAGTCAACTTCACTCAGGTCCTGAGCGAGATCCTACAGGGCCAGGACACCATGCGCCCTGTGAGCCAGGCCTTTGTGACCACGTTTTCGAATGCCACGTTTGTGGGGACCAGCTTTTCGGCAGTGATTCCAATCGACCTGCGCACCAAGTATGTGGTGGACAGTGCTGAGGCGGACAATAATAGGAGAAGGCTTCTGCAGCTGAGTACAAATAATTATGTGGGCTACCTGCCTTATCCAGTGTCGGTGAGCGTGATCAAGCCCACGCTGCGCGCCTACTATCTGAGTTCTCAAAACGCATGGGTGCTGGTGCCTGCACAGTCACTCGCACAGGACAGCAAGAGCATTTCCGTGGTGGTGCCGCGCAGCGCTGTGGTGGAGTCAGGGTATAGCGTGAAGGTCGCTGCGTTCGCTGTGTCGCAGCCGCCCCCGCCCCAGCGGAGAAAGACAGAAGCCCATGAGGCTGCTTCCGCCTCTTTGCTGCTGCTGCCAAGCCTGCTAGTCAGCCCCATCGTGCCCGCCCAGCCAACACCCCCGAAGACGCCTGCGCCCACTCCTCCCTGGGAAACGCCTCCTCCGCCACCAACAACAACAACCCCAGAGCCACAACCTGAGCAGCCAGGCATGGACGCTGGCGCGCTGGCGGGCATCGTGGTTGCAAGCGTGGTGGTGGTGGGGGTGCTGGGCACTGTGCTGTACCTCAAGCTGACACCGCCAGCAAAGAAGAAGCAGGGGCAGATAGTACAGCAGCATCAGCAGCTGGGTAGCAGTAGTACGGCACAGCAGCAGCAGCAACAGCAGCTGCACGCCATGTTCAGGATTGCAGGCACTTCTGTGGCAAAGAGGAATCGGGTTTAGTAAACAAAGATATGTCTGAGCAAGAATAATTCAATAATAAAAATAGCGGGAAAACCAAGAATACTACAATAATAACTTTTTTTCACACAGTGTCCCAGTAGGAAGAACTGCTGAACTCTTCATCGTCTTCACGGTAATTCTGTGCACTGCAGTCCTCGTCATCTGAATCAGTAGTGGTGATGCATATGCCATCGCTGCTGCTGCTGCTGCTTTCCATCTCTGGACTGTTTCTGGTAGAAGAAGAGGGTGGCGACAAGCTGCTGCTGCTTGTATGATCTTCTTCACACACTTTTCTTTGCACTATGTGTGTCCCCACAAGCTTGCTGCTGCACCTGTTCCACTCCCCTACGAAGAAGCATCTGCTTTCGGGAGGCATTGGCCATTCCTTTCGGGGAGGGTCCACTACTTTGTTTTCACTATCTTTCACTGATTCTACTTTCTCACGGTTCACATGATCTTTCACTGATTCTACTTTCTCACGGTCCACATGATCTTTCACTGATTCTACTTTCTCATGGTCCACATGATCTTTCACTGATTCTACTTTCTCACGGTCCACATGATCTTCTTCAGTGACTGGGGAAGGGGCTGCCACAGTGGTCACGCCTACCCCTTTACTCTGCCTTTTGATTCTTTCCTCCTCAAGCAGATATTTGCGCTTGCCCACAATGGGCTTGTTCTGGCGCACGTGGATCCGCAGCACGTGGAGTCGCGCGTGGTGCCTGCGGTCGCCCACGTACGAGCATTGCTTGCATGCAAAGAAGTCATCGCCTTCCCTGAACCTTGCCAAGATCTCAGCAGAGATTTCTACGCCTGGAGGAAGGGGGATGCCTTTGGCCAGGTGCAGGAGATGGGCGTCCAGGGCCTCATTGCACTGGCTGTCCTCTGGATGTGGCGCAACCATGGCACATGTTGTTGTTTGCTTCCGCTGCATGTGCTGGATCCATATGTGGTTTTTGACCTGTGTTTGTGGCGAAAAATATGAGAGTGGATAGGAGAAAATCACGGAGATGACACTCTGACCGGGTCAGGATCCTGGTGGGCATAGCTGCTGCACAGCTTGCATGTGTGGTACAGGCATCCACCCAGGAAGACTTCATCCATGTGGTTGGCGAAGTTGCGGTTGTTGCTCTTGGCAAGGTAATGATTCTTCTTCATGGGTCACATCAGATATGGATGCATGTGTGTGTGTGTGTGTGTGTGTGAGGGCAAAACATGTCTAGGGGATTTTGATTCTTTTTTTGAGTTTCAACTTTCAGGCCCGCCTCATCCACCTCGGCTCCGGCCACCCCCCTCTTATATATATTTTCTCTTCTTTATATTTTTTCTTCTTCTTTTTCTCTTTCTAGAAGAAGAAGAAGAAGAAGAAAGAATAAAATAAAGAAGAGAAAATATGTATAAGAGGGGGGTGGCCGGAGCCGGTCTGGACAGACAGACAGACATACGTTTTTTGAACAAATGCACCAAACATGTTTTGACAAGATTTTTGTTCAAATCAAAAATCTTGTCAAATGGTGTGGTGACTGTATTTGGCAAGATTTTTGATTTGAACAAAAATTTTGCCAATTCCAAGAGTCAGTATTTGGCAAGATTTTTGATTTGAACAAAAATATTGTCAAATGGTGTGGTGACTGTATTTGGCAAGATTTTTGATTTGAACAAAAATATTGTCAAATGGTGTGGTGACTGTATTTGGCAAGATTTTTGATTTGAACAAAAATATTGTCAAATGGTGTGGTGACTGTATTTGGCAAGATTTTTGATTTGAACAAAAATATTGTCAAATGGTGTGGTGACTGTATTTGGCAAGATTTTTGATTTGAAACAAAGATCCTGTCAAATCAGTATATAAACAGCCCATAAAAACACCCTGTATCTTGTTGTGTTCCGCAGGCGGGACACTCTGGATTTCAGCACACGGCAACCATGCAAACACTTTGTTCTAGGAGTGATCAGAGCGATTGGAATCCCATGAACGAGGGGGCCAAGAAACTTCTGAAGGATTTCGCCAGGCTCTGCCGCAAGCTGGATTCGGACCAACAGATACCCGCTTACATCCAAGCGGTGAGATCCAACAACAAAATCAAGAATGGAAGAGCAAAGGCGTGGGAGGTCAAGAAGCTCCTGGACGAAGCCATGAATAAGAACTTGCCAAAGATCCAAGCAGCACGGGCTGTAGAGAAGCTTGGCGTCAGCGGTTTCAAATCACTGCTTGGTCTCTACAGTAACTGGCACTCTGATATGCAAAAAGTGCTTCGCTCCTTGGACATGCGTCTTGACGATAAGGAGATGAAACTGGTAGAAGACCAAAGGCCCAGGGGTCAGCGCAGTCAGGACCTAAAGGATTTGTGCATGGAATATGTGCAGCCACTCTTTCACTTCAACTGGGATTCTCCGTTGCATGACATGACATACCAAGAAATTGTCTCGGCCTTCCAGACGGAGGAGGCAGTCACCGCGCAACTCGAGTTGTTCCTTGGGACCAGACTTTCCACTTTTGAGAAGGCTGTGCTCAAGGAAGCATTCAAGCAGCGTGCAGAGGTTGCTGCAGTGAAGTCCATCCTTATGAACGAGTTGACAAACTACGAGATCTGTGCAAACGCCTATGACATAAAGGAACCCCCTCTCATGCCCTTGCTCCCAGCGCTTCTGTGGTTCAAGGACTCAGTGAACAGTGATGCTGTCATCAAGACTAGATGGGATCCTGATGACCTGCGCGACTTCCTCAAGTTCAGGGAAACACAAGATGAAGTGAACAAGGCCAAGGGTCAGGAGCTATGTGTTGCAAGGCAGCAGAAACTTCGAAGGGAAGCTGGCCACGAAGCTTGGGAACGAGCTCGTGAAGAGGCTGTGGACGAAGACTTGTTGATCCAGCTTGTGATGCGTGAAATAACACTGCAGGAATACCAGATTGGGGTGCTGGCTCTGCCCCCCCCCGATGCAGATGAGCTTGCCTATCAGGTAGGTCAGGCTGCAGCGGGGGTCAGACTGCTGCCTCCTCCAGCAGCAGAGGGGCCAGGGGATGGGGACAAGAAGGAGGAGATGGGTGCTGCTATGGATGACACTGACGACGACGGGGATTACTACTTGGACGACTCCAGCTGCTCTGAGGAGGATGAGGATTGAGTCTCGCTGGCTTGATTCTATCTTTCTATCTTCTATCTTTGAAAGAACTTGAAAGTTTTTTGAAAATGCTAGAAGAGAAGCTTTTCTTGAGTCGGTGCTTTGTTAGAATAAAAACCCAAGACCAATTTCTCTGTGTCCTGGCTCGCTGGATCCTACATAAATTTCATGCATTTATGACAGGTGCAAATAACAGAAAGCATGGCTGGCATGCACCCACAAACAGTCCAACAGCAGCTTGCTTCCTCAAATGCCTTTTACCAACCATCATGCACTACAACAATGTCAGATGCCAAGGTCCGCACGATAGCAAGCATCATCAACCTGTGCGAGCGAACAACCATCAGCATGGAGCGCGAGGTTTGTGTGTTTTCCCAGCATCATTCTCATTGTGTGTCCAGCTCCTCCTCACGCAAATGACCAAAACCAGGGCATTGCCAACGCGGTGCGCGCGATCATAGTCATCAGCATGAAGTTTGTGAACAAGGAGAGCCTGTTCAAGGCGGTGCTCCCGGACATGTACATCGACTGGGACTACATCAAGAACCAGTCGGTGTTCTTCCAGCAGGGAATCGCCAAGAAGAACCTGCTGGGCGACGCGGGGATATGGCTGCAGCTGATGCAGTTCATGGACTTTGGCCCGACGGCGCCCATGCCGATGCCCGTGCTGCAGACCAGGTGATGGCATTCTGAAAATTCTCATGTTTTACACAAACACAGCTTTAACTGATCCCAAAAAACAGGTACCCTCCCCTGCACTGCATGTACGCTGCGATCCAGGCAGCGGGGACTGCAGGCAAGCTGGACTTCAGCGACGCGTGCAAGCTCTTCATCCTGAACAACATCGACGGGCTGACCAGCAAGATGATGATCGAGCACCACACGTCGAGCCGCATGAACTGCAACACGCATGCCATTTGCTCTAGCATTGTGAGTGCGCTGGCGGACGAGCGGCACAGCGCAGATGTCTACGAGGAAACGTTCAAGTACGTGTTGGGTACCTTGTTGAAAGTGGACGAGAAGCTGCTGGGCCAGCACATTGCACACTACAAGCAGACGAAGCTCGCGAGGGACAAGGCGTGGGCCATCAAGGCGGTGCAGAGCAAGGTAATTTTTTATGCTATGCATCTTCCAATGCTGCATCTAACTTTCCCCAATTCAGATCTGCCGCCCGAGCATGCGCAAGGTGGCAGCGAGCATGGCGTCGCGCAGCGGGGGAGGCCTCCTGTTGGCATCCGAAAATTCTGATGGAACGTCAACCATGAACGGATTCTCCAGCATGAACAGCTGCGGCGGCACAGGGGCGGTGGGCAACACGCTCATCGGAGGGTGTGACGGGGGCTCAGGCGTGTCGTGCATCACGTTCGACCAGCACAGCATGCTCGTGCGCTACCCGAACTCCATGTCGAACCTGCGCAGGCTGCGCTGCTACCTGCTGGCGTGCCAGGTATTTATTTTTCTGGGAAAGAATGTTTCTTTGAAAAAGAATGTTTCTTCAAGAAATAATTTATTCTACTCAACAGAGCCACCACTTCAACTACGCGGACCACCTGGACGACCTGGTCCCCAAGGATGTGGCGCGGGCGCTGGCAGACAATCCAGTGACCATCCCCGACGTGAACAGCGTGTACCTGGGGATTGACTCGCTGGTGATGAACATCCGCCCGTTCGACGAGCTCAACCAGTTCCGCACGCGCTGCTTCATCTCGTTTGCCAGCCACCAGAAGAGGAATTTGTCGCTGACGCAGGTTTTGAAGCTGTACGTGGCGGCGTATCAAGCGAAGCCCATCTGGAAGCAGCTGTGGACGTCAGTCTACCCAGTGATCTCGCCGCAGATCATCCGCGACGTTGAAACGTTTGTGGCGGGCACGCACTTTGCCATCAAGCCCTTTGTGGAAATACTCAAGTCCAGCTCGCCTTTTTGAGATGGAAATAAAGATGAAACTGGCAAAACGACTGCATATATGTGTGTCTTTGCACACTGAACCTAGAAATCATGAACAGATTTGCGCACGTTGCCACCCCTGGCACAAAAAAGAAGATTGCACATCAGCACCACGGCAATGCAACGGCGAGTAGTACTGCACTGCCCAGGATCACGGAGCTCAAAAATGCATTGTCCACATCAGAAGAGGAAGATGATGATGATGAGGAGGAGGATGACACGTTGCTGTCCGGCCCAGACTTTGATGATGACGAGGAACAATCAGCCTCCTCGGAGGAAGAGATGAAACCAGTCCCTTCCCAGCAGTCCCAGCTGAAGCTGCAGCAGCAACAGCGAAGACAAGAAACCCAGGAGCAGAAGATGTTTGCTGCAGCTGTGATGATGAACAACAACAACAGCCAAAACAAACAGGTCCTGAATAACAACAGCAGCCAAAGCAAACAGGTCCAGCCGTCGGTCGCCGAGAGTGCCAACGACGTGGTGTACAAGGCCCTCATGGAGCACAAGAAGGCTGAGGCGCAGCGCATGACCACGCTCGCCAGCGACACGCGCACCATCACGGAGGCCATGCTCCGGAAGCAGGTTGGTGTTAGGTGTTTAATTGCACATCATTTTTTCAACTGACCCCCCCCCCAAAAAAAAAACAAACACAGGTCGAGGCGCAGCGCACGAAGCTGGCCGTCTCTGCCTGCACGCAGTACGCCACCAACGCCAAGTACGTGGAGGTCAACAGCGGCAAGCACCCTCGCGTGCGCGTGTTCCCTGGCATGCACGCGCTGAGCCCGGACGAGGTCGACGTCTACACCTCGCTGGTTGAAAAGTGCCAGAGTGCCCAGGTCACGGCCATGCACAACCACTGCATGTCGGAGCAGGTATTTCATTCTGTTGTATTTCATGGCTTGAGAAACCCCATGTCATTCAATGCTCTCTTGAATGCAGAAAACATCTTGGTTGGCATGGGTCCAACATAGTTCCCATATGAACAATCCAGAGTGACAATGACCTTGCGCCTCCTAATAATGGTTCCTTCACCACTGCATTGTGCAAATGCGTCTGCCTTGCTGTCCATATCAAGCTGTTGTTCTTTCCATCCCTTGATTGCAGGGTCCGGGTGAACAGTCTTACAATTGACTCCTGAATGAAAAAGTCTATGTTTAGGCAGCTCTTCTCTCCAATCCTCTGGAATCCAGATGTTCCACCGGCAGGGCTGCATGTTGCTCCGACCTCTGTTCCATCCAAGATTCAGCTTGATCTTGTGCACTGCACCAGAATCAATGATGCTAGGATCCTTGATTGGAATGCCCAAACCACACTCGTACCTCAACAAGGGTGCCATGCCACGAAGCTCCTTGTAATTATCCCCAGCATACACACAAATGTCATACAGAGTCTTAAGCGTCAGGCCAGGCTCTCTGTCCAGGTACAACGTGATTTTCCTGTTTGGCTGCCTGCTGGAAGGCATCTTGCAGGTAAACTATGATGTGGAATTAAATACTAAAAATGTTTGCTACTTTTTTTTCAGGGCATGATCGAGGGCTTCCGGTTCACCGTAGACCCCAAGGAGAACAACCAGGTTTTGCCCATGAACAGGCGCATGTTCTTCCGGCACAGCATGGTCGAGTGCTTGCCCACCTCCTCGCAGGCAAATATACAGGGAGGGAGCACAACGTCCCTGCAAGAGGACAGGATGATCCTTGAGCTGCTTCTTCGGCAGAACGAGGTCAAGGACAAGCTTGTCAAGATCATGCAGAAGCTGCACGCGGTGGGTCTTTTCGCTCATGTCTTGTGTATTCGTGTGGTTTACTGACACTGACAAAAAAAAAACAGGACTCGCAAAACGGCAAGGACGCGGACTTCGACTGCATGCCCATGAACATGGACGTGCTGGACTCAGCGGGAGCGTCCGCGGAGCTCCAGGGTGGCATCAGCTCATCGTCTTTTGCAGCCTCGTTCCACGCACGCAGAACAGCAGACTGCAAGATGTGGAACCCGGACATGCCAGAGATCTTGGGGCTGTATCACGCCTACGTCAGGGGGTACAACAAGGATACCAGGTGAGATGAGTTTACAGTCTCTGCAGATAAAAAAAACTAACAAAA
>VFQS010003980.1_pt1 | contig 10963 bp, 9 predicted proteins | sample 3512361 | NCBI WGS metagenome assembly VFQS01 (sample SAMN10412375, study PRJNA504923) | tailings metagenome | isolation source: Relicate 1 Philex TSF3 active mining | place: Philippines | reverse complement strand
GCCACACTGTGGGTGTAGAGTGATTCATAATCGTTTGCAGCATAAATCCAAGCATTTGGACCACGCAAGATTGGAATAATTCCTTCTTCATTCAGAATGGTATTTGCCTCTTCCATCAAGATCATGATTTCATCAGTGGGTATCGATAACTCTGATAATGGAAGCAGAACAAGATGATCGCGCGTCGCATGCAAATGAACTGGTTCAATGCACAGTTGAATTTGATCATTTGGGTTTGCATGAAGGACGCTGCCAAGAGCAAAGGAGTCGCCAATCAAATAGCGCTCATGCGGCAAGGCTTTGGGTGCATACGCAATGTCGTGGTTGATCTGATCCTCGCCGGATAGAAGAATGCTAATTTGTCGACTCATGACCCTAATTTTAGGTGGCAATTACTCAACTTGCTCAGTAGGTGGTGCTAATTGCTTAAACTGTGAAGATGTGGAAGATTCCGATTGAACTGGAGATTGGCCTAAAGTACACGCGCTCGCGGCGTAGGAAGGCGGTTGGTCAGCGCGATGGGTTTCTATCCTTCATTTCTGGAATCTCCATGGCTGGGATCGCGCTAGGGGTCGCAGCTCTAATTGTGGTGCTCTCAGTCATGAATGGATTTCAGAAGGAGGTGCGAGACCGCATGCTTTCCGTTCTCTCCCATATTGAAATTACCTCACCCAATGGCTTATCGGATTGGGAGCCAATCGCCGAGACACTCGCAAAGCAAGCTCATGTTCTAGGGGTTGCCCCAATGGTGAGCTCGCAGGGTCTTCTCTCTCGAGCTGAATCGATGCGTGGGGTCGTTTTGCGGGGCGTTGACCCGGCCTTGGAGGGTCGAGTATCCGATCTACCCAAGCAATTGATTGTGGGTTCAATCAGCGATCTGAAGCCCGGGCAATTTGGGGTTGTGCTTGGAACGCAGCTAGCAGGCACGCTTGGTGTGCGGGTTGGTGATCGTGTAAACCTATTAGTTCCAGAAGGTGACTTAACCCCTGCTGGAATGATGCCGCGAATGAGGGCTCTTCAGGTTGTTGGCATGGTCGATAGTGGCCATTATGAATACGATAGTACTTTGGCGGTCATGCATTGGAAAGATGCTGCCGCCTTATTGCGAATGACCGATCCGACTGGTTTGCGCGTCAAGGTCGATGACATGCAAAAGGCCCCTGAAATTGCGGTGCGTTTAGCGCAAGTCGTACCGCAAGCACTTTGGGTCAGTGATTGGTCACGCTCAAATCGCAATTGGTTTGCTGCAGTTCAAACCGAGAAAAAAATGATGTTCATTATCTTGACCTTAATTATTGCGGTAGCGGCATTCAACTTAGTTTCCACTCTAGTCATGACGGTGACGGATAAGCAGGCAGATATTGCAATTTTGCGAACCATGGGCGCAAGCGCTGGATTAGTACAACGCATATTTTTAGTACAAGGTTTGGCAATCGGCCTATTAGGCTCACTGCTTGGGGTGGCGTTTGGATTACTTATTGCTCTTAACATCGATGTGATCGTGCCATTTATTGAGACTCTTTTCCGAGTGCAGTTCTTGCCAAGAGATATTTATTTCATTAGTCAGTTACCATCGGATGTACGTCTCGATGACGTGCTAAAGGTCGGAATCATGGCGTTTGTTCTATCGATTCTTGCAACGATTTACCCAAGCCGTAGGGCAGCACAAGTCAAACCAGCTGAGGCACTGCGTTATGAGTAAGCCAGTACTAAAAGCGTCTCAGCTTGCTAAAACCTATGGAACAGGTGTGAATGCAGTAGAGGTGCTTAAATCGGTTGACTTGGAGTTAAGCCCAGCCGAGAAGGTGGCCATTGTCGGATCATCGGGATCTGGTAAGAGCACCTTACTTCACCTTTTGGGGGGATTGGATACAGCCAGTGCTGGTGAGGTGGAATTGGCCGGTCAATTACTCAATCGGATGAGCCCGAAGGAGCTTGATCGAATTCGTAATCAACACTTAGGCTTTGTATATCAGTTTCATCATCTGCTTGACGAATTAACAGCACTTGAGAATGTGGCCTTACCTTTGCGCATTAGAGGTTTGAGTCAGGAAGAGGCAGAAGCGCCAGCAAGGATCCTATTGGATGCAGTTAGTTTAGGAAAGCGTCTGCATCATACCCCGGCGGAGTTATCGGGAGGTGAGCGTCAACGGGTTGCCGTGGCGCGTGCTTTGGTTGGAAAACCGGATTGTGTATTGGCCGACGAGCCAACCGGCAACTTGGATACGGAGACTGCTGATCGGGTATTCGATTTAATGCTCGATATTGCCAAAGAGCAGGGCACCGGATTTTTGATTGTGACCCATGATCCCGTTCGGGCAAAACGGTGTGATCGTATTTTGCGTTTGACCCGCGGTGTACTCGAGCCATTTAGGGAATAGTGATCGATGTGGCTTGATACCCATTGCCACCTCGATGCCCCAGAATTTTTGAGTGATATCGGGAGTATCGTATACCGTGCAAAACGTGCTGGCGTTGTAGGCATCCTATTACCTGCGGTTCGAGCTCAGGATTTTGAGAGCGTTCGAGAACTTACCCATCGGTTCAAGCATGAGATTCCATATTTGGTCTATACCCTAGGGATTCATCCTCTGTATACCGATCGCGCTAGTGAAAGTGATCTAAAAACGCTAGAGGCTGCAGTAGCAAATGCTAAAAATGATCCTCACTTTGTCGGAATTGGAGAAATTGGTCTAGATTATTTTGTGGCAGAGTTGGATCCACATCGACAGGCATTCTTTTTTCATGCGCAACTGGACCTAGCCCAACACCATCAACTTCCGGTGATTTTGCATGTCCGTCGTTCGCAAGATATGATTTTGAAGGCTCTTCGCCAACGAAATTTAAGTGGCGGCATTGCCCATGCATTTAATGGCAGTTTTCAGCAGGCCCACCAATTTATTGAGCTGGGATTTAAATTGGGGTTTGGGGGTGCGGCGACCTATGAGCGAGCTCTACAAATTCGTAGGCTTATTCAAGAGTTACCGATCGATACTATTGTGACCGAGACCGATTCGCCAGATATTCCACCGGCATGGTTGCGCTCTGAACAAGAGCGACGCAATGAGCCAGCATTTTTACCTCGTATTGCCCATGTCTTGGCAGAAATCCGTGGGGTGCAGCCAGATCTGCTATCGCAAGCCGTCATTCACAATATAAGTCAGGCCCTACCACGTTGGGGCCAACTTCTGAACCAATAACGTGCTACGCATTGCAATTACGGCATGGATTGCCGGAGGGACAGCTTTTCTCTTTTTACCCAAATTACCGAATCACGGCCTGGAAGTAAGCGTTCTTTCCGGAATCTTTTTACTGATCATTGGCTATTATTTGCGAGATCGCAATCGCATTCTTTCGCTCTTCGCAGTTGCGCTGGCCTTGGCATTATTGGGATGGGGCTATCACGTTCACTATGCAAAGGAGAGACTTGCATCGCCCTTACCAATTTCACTTGAAGATCAAGAGTTAACGATTCGGGGATATGTCGATCAACTACCTAGTGGTGATCATCAACATCAGCGCTTTGCCTTTGAGGTAGTTGACTGGAATGATGTTCAATCTGAGTCCTTGCCAAGAAAAATCTACTTAAGTTGGAGTGGGGCATGGCAAAAAAATCGTTTGATTCCAGAGCTCGCTCCGGGTGAAGAGTGGCAATTTGTTGTCAAACTCAAAAGACCACATACCTTAATGAATGACCATGGCTTTGATTTTGAACGATGGATGTTTCATCAAGGCTTTGGAGCACATGGTTCAGTTAGGTCGGGTAAGCGAATTCAAGAATCCCGATGGATTTCATTAAAAACTGCCGTCGAGTATCAGCGTTGGCGACTTCGCAATAAGATCAAAGCGGCTCTAGAGCCCTCTGCGCCATACGTTGGGGTCTTAATTGCTTTGGTGATTGGCGATCAAAATGCCATTGCTCAATCCGATTGGCGGGTATTTAATGCCACCGGTGTCGGGCATTTAATTTCGATATCGGGTTTACATGTCACGATGCTCTCTGGATTGGGTGCGATGCTGGGGGCTTGGATTTGGCGACGTCGCGAATGGCCGCTCATGATTCCTGTTCAAAAAGTAGCCGCTGGTACTGGATTACTCACTGCCTTTTTATACGCATGGTTAGCTGGATTTCAAATACCAGCTCAACGAACACTCTACATGGTTGGGATCGTGGCTTTTGCGCTCTGGACTTCCCGAATCCCACGCGCCTTTGATATTTGGTGGATTGCCCTCTTGTTGGTTCTGGTAATTGATCCTATGGCTCCTTACACCCCAGGATTCTGGTTATCGTTTGGAGCGGTAGCCATCATTTTGCACGGCATGGGTTCTTCATCGAGTCTCATTGGTATCCCGAATGGGAGTGAGTGGGAGCGCGGTCGACTCGAACGACTCAAACAAGCCTTCTTTGAATCTTGCCGCTTGCAATGGATTGTGACCATTGCGTTGATACCGTGCACTTTATATTGGTTTTACCAGGTATCCATCGTGTCGCCATTCGCCAATGCGCTAGCAATCCCGGTGATTAGTTTTATTGTGACCCCCTTGGCAATTGCTGGTGCGATTCTTCCTGAGTGGTTTGCACCAATCCTTCTCCAGCTTGCGCATGGAGCAATGGAGTGGACCGCAAAATACCTAAATTGGCTTGCAAAATTTGACTGGGCAGTCCATTGGTCCCACCAACCGACCCTATGGGCAATGGCTTTATCGACTGTAGGGATCTATTGGCATATTCGTCCTGGTCCGATGGCAAGTCATCTGATGAGTCGGATTATGGGACTTGCTCTTTGCGCCCCATTATTTTGGCAAGCAGCCCACACGATCAATCATGGTCAATTTAGGGCCTATGTTTTTGATATTGGGCAGGGTACCGCAGTCCTCATTGAGACAAAATCGCATCGGCTCTTATATGATGCTGGCCCACTTTCCGGAAAAAATGACAATGCTGGGGAGCGGGTATTGCTACCGTACTTTCGTGGAGAGGGGATTGATCGACTAGATCGATTGGTCATTAGTCATAAAGACTCAGATCACATTGCTGGCGCCAGCACAGTAATGAAGAGCCTAAAGATCGAATCATTCTTAGGTACGATGCCAGAACATCATCCCTTAATGAATGATATTAAAAAATCATCCATACCAGCACTGCCCTGTCAGTTTGGTCAAGAATGGCAATGGGATGGCGTGGACTTTAAGATCTGGCATCCCTCTGAGGAAGTAAGCTTTAAAGCAGATACGCACCGAGGAAAGCCTAATGAAAATAGTTGTGTGCTGGAGATCCGTAATTCCCACACGAGTTTTTGGTTAACAGGCGATATTGAAAAACGAGGAGAGCATGAGCACGCTCGGCGTCTAGAGGAGATGGGCTACCAAAAGCCCAATAAAGTGGTAGCAATGGCTCCGCATCACGGTAGCAAAACATCGTCATCGCAGATATGGCTAGATGCCATTCAGCCAACCGCGGTATTTTCTCAGCACGGATACCGAAACCGATATGGGCATCCACATAGCGTTGTGAGAGAACGGTATCGAGACAATCAAATTCCGTTTCTTGAAACCACGCATACTGGCGCACAGTATTGGCACGCCACTACTGAAGAACTTACCGTTGAGTTCCTAAGACCCAAGCAAAAGCGATTGTGGCATCACAACTAACAAAATCTGTATATCTTTTAAAATTAACAAAATATATATTTAAATCAACAAGTTAATGAAATTTTTTTCCAATTAAATGATAACTCATCGTAAAATTTTGTATATACAAAATACAATGAAATGGGCTATGATGAGGCAATTAGTGATCAGCCCGAGGCTAACTGAAAAATTAATCAAAAAGCATCGGGTTCGCAGGGTTGAGGTTGAGGAGTGTTTTTATAACCGTACGGGAATAGTCTTGGAGGATACGAGGGCAGAGCACCAAACAGAACCTCCCGCGGTTTGGTTTATTGCCCCAACACATCAAAATCGGTTGCTAAAAATTGTTTATGTTCTGAATGATGGCGTAGTTTATTTGAAGACAGCTTTTGAACCTAATCCCCGAGAAAAATTACTTTATTTGAGGATGGCTCTGGGTGACCATCTCTAAAAAATTAAATAGGATGATGAGGTAGTATGAAACCAAAAAAATCGAGGCAAGAGCTTATCCAAAGTAGTGAGCAAGCATGGGAGAGTCGTCAGTTGGGCTCAGATGAAGCGTATGCTCAACGATCGGAGCAATCATCAGAGTCAGTTGATGATGCACTTGGTTTAAAAATGATATCGATCAGATTAAGTGCTGATTTAATTGAATCATATAAATTGCTTGGTGATAAATATGGCATGGGGTATCAACCATTGATGCGAGAAGCTCTCAAACGTTTTGCAGATAGCGAATTAAAAATAGTAGCGAAAGAATTTTTAGAAGCAAAGGTAAAGAGTCGCAAACAAATAAAAACAAGCGACAAAAAAGCCGCTTAAATGTTGCTATTGCAATGGGGAAAGGCGCCAGAGATTGGTTGCGGGGATAGGATTTGAACCTATGACCTTCGGGTTATGAGCCCGACGAGCTGCCAGACTGCTCCACCCCGCGCCTGAGTCTTATATTCTATCATTTATAGTGCATCCTTGTCTAGTTGAGGGGTACTGTGACACCTCAAGTGAGCGTATCATATAGGCACTGTAACTATCGGGTAGCCCTCCGGATGTCCATTAGTAACCCAGAATTTTCCAATTCATCCTTGCTTAAGCCGGTTGAAATTCACGGCACCGATGAGCATCCTAAAAAGAGTCTGCCCCTCATCATTCTTGCTGCGATTGGGGTCGTCTTTGGTGATATTGGCACAAGCCCTCTTTACGCCCTTAAAGAATGTTTTGATCCTACACATGGTATTGCCTATAGTCGTGAGGCGCTCTTTGGCGTGATTTCCATGATGATTTGGGCGCTCTTAATTGTCGTAACGCTCAAGTACGTATTTGTAGTGATGCGTGCCGATAACAAAGGTGAGGGTGGTGTACTTTCGTTGATGGCCTTAGCACTACGTTCGATTAAAAGTGATAGTCGACAATATTTTCTGATTATGGTGATGGGAATGTTGGGCGCCTGCATGTTGCTTGGTGAATCGGTCATTACCCCCGCAATTTCGGTGCTCTCCGCTGTCGAAGGAATTGCGATTGCAACACCGACCCTAGCTGACGCTGTGTTGCCTATATCTGTCATTATTCTGGTGGCGCTTTTTGTGATTCAACGTTTTGGTACTGCAGCGGTCGGTAATTTATTCGGCCCGATTACCTTGATGTGGTTTATTGTGCTCGCCATATTGGGAATCATGAACATCGGTCATGCCCCTGAGATCCTGGGTGCATTTAATCCGATGTATGCATTGCAATTTGTAGTGGACTATCCCTTAACTGCTTATATCGTCATGGGCGCGGTAATCCTCGTGGTCACTGGTGTGGAAGCACTCTATTTAGATATGGGCCACTTCGGTAAAAGGCCAGTGCGCTATGCATGGCTCTTTTTAGTATTGCCATGTTTATTAATCAACTATTTAGGCCAAGGATCTCTACTTCTTGCTAATCCTGCTGCAGTAACTAATCCGTTTTATTTGATGGTGCCAGAGTGGGCTTTGTGGCCAGTGATTGGTTTGGCTACTGCCGCAACTGTGATTGCCTCGCAGGCTGTGATTTCAGGGGCATTCTCTCTGGTTAACCAAGCTATTCTTCTTGGCTTTGTCCCTCGTATGAATATCTTGCACACCTCTATCTCTGAGCGAGGTCAGATTTATATTCCTACAGTGAACTGGGCTTTATTGATCATGGTCATTGTGACTACCGTTGAATTTGGAGAGTCAGTCAATCTCGCAGCAGCGTACGGGATTTCAGTGAGCTCGACCATGCTGATCACCACCATTTTATTGAGCATTGTGATGCGGCGTGAGTGGCATATTAATCCAATCATTATTTTTGTGATGATCATCTTATTTTTTGTTATCGATTTTGCCTTTTGGACAGCTACTTTGATCAAAATTAAAGCGGGGGGTTGGTACCCAATTGCCCTGGCTTTCTTACTTTTTACTTGCATCATTACATGGTATCGAGGCCGTCAGCTATTGCGCAATAAGCTCATTAAAGAATCAATTCCATTGGAGATGTTCATTAAAAACTTGTTGGCGCATCCACCCCATCGGGTCGATGGTACCGCTATCTTTCTAACGCCGCATATTGATTTTGTGCCGGCAGCCATGCTTCATAACCTCAAACATAATCATGTGATGCATCAGCGAATCTTTTTTCTTAAATTGAGTACATGGGATGTACCGTTTGTGCGCGACGATGAGCGCTTATCGATTAAAGATTTGGGTGGTAACGTGTTTGTAGTTCGTAGCGTGCATGGTTTTAAAGAAACGCCAGATATGAATAAAGTTCTCGAATTGATTACCAAGCAGTATGGCCAACCCTTTGATCTCATGGACACCACCTTTTTCTTAGCGCGTGATGCCATTACCCCATCCAAATCACCAGGGATGGCGGTATGGCGTGAGCGTCTCTTTGCCTGGATGATGCAAAACGCTGCCAAGCCATCGGATTTTTATAACATTCCGGCCAATCGTTTAGTCGAGTTGGGCGCCAAGGTTGAGATTTAATGACGTATAAAAATCGATCATTCGCCTTTGCCATTCTTTTTGGATTGACGATTGCCCCGGTCAATGCATCGACAAGTGACGAGCTTGAGCTTGAAAAGCTTAATCAAATCGAGGCCCAACTTACCTTGCAGCGCGAATGGGCCGAATATCGTTGGAAGAAAACGAGTGCGGAGTGTTATGACAAGTTCTTTGTTAACTCTTGCCTTGGTGATGCGCGTGCGAAATATCGGCGTGAAATTGATCCGATTCGGGCGCAAGAGGTTTTACTCAATGAAAACCAACGCATTATTAAAGAGCGCATTAAGACAGAGCGCGATGCCCGTCGGGCTGCTGAACGCGCTGATCCAAAACGCGCACAAGAACGTGCTGAGAATGAGAAAGCGTTTTTACAAAAGCAAAAAGATGCAGCTGCACGTGCTGCAGACCTAGAGGAGCGTCGCAAGGATGCCCCACGACGTGCCCAAGAAAATAAATCTGGCGTGAAATTAGACTGAGATGGCGAAGACCAAAACCCTCTATGTTTGCCAAGCGTGTGGAGGCAGTTCTCCTAAATGGCAGGGACAATGCCCTGCATGCGATGCATGGAACACACTTGAAGAGTCTTTGGCCGAGACTGCCAACCATCGTTTTCAAGGGCTTGCGAAGTCAATCCCACGACAAAAATTAGTGAGCATTGAAGCTCAGGATTCGCCACGTTTGCCCACAGGAATTACGGAGCTCGATCGCGTCCTGGGTGGGGGATTAGTCGCGGGTGGCGTAGTCTTGCTCGGCGGTGATCCTGGGATTGGTAAGTCCACCTTATTATTGCAAGCCCTCGCTGAGCTGAGTATGCAAGGGATTGATGTTTTATATAGCTCCGGAGAGGAGTCTGCCGCTCAAATTGCGTTGCGTGCTCAGCGAATTTCTTTAAATGCGCCTCAACTTGAAATCTTGGCAGAGATTCAGTTAGAAAAGTTATTACTATCGGTTGAGGCCGCGCAGCCGCAGGTATTGGTAGTCGACTCCATTCAAACCTTATATTCCGAGGCATTTACATCCGCACCTGGATCGGTTGCGCAAGTTCGTGAGTGCGCCGCGCAGTTAACGCGTTTGGCAAAGTCAAGCGGTATCTGCGTTTTATTAGTTGGCCATGTCACTAAAGATGGTCATTTGGCTGGGCCACGCGTTCTAGAGCACATTGTGGATACCGTTTTATATTTTGAGGGGGATACGCATTCGTCATTTCGCTTAGTGCGCTCGATTAAAAACCGCTTTGGCGCAGTTAATGAGCTTGGCGTTTTTGCAATGACTGAGAAGGGTCTCAAGGGTGTCAATAATCCGTCCGCTCTTTTTCTATCGCAACATCCGCAAACGGTGCCTGGTTCCTGTGTACTGGTAACGCAAGAGGGAAGTCGACCTCTGTTGGTTGAGATTCAGGCGCTGGTTGATACGGCGCATATTCCTAACCCTAGACGCCTAGCGGTTGGTTTAGAACAAGCGCGTTTGGCGATGTTATTAGCCGTCTTGCACCGTCATGCTGGAATCGCTTGCTTTGATCAAGATGTTTTCCTAAACGCAGTGGGTGGGGTCAAAATTACTGAGCCCGCTGCTGACCTTGCAGTTCTACTTGCCATCACATCCTCAATCCGCAATCGTGCTCTGCCAAAACATTTGGTGGTATTCGGTGAAGTTGGTTTGGCTGGGGAAATTCGCCCATGTCCGCGAGGTCAGGAGAGACTCAAGGAAGCTGCCAAATTGGGATTTAAGATTGCGATTATTCCAAAAGCTAATTTGCCAAAATCAAAAATTACTGATTTACAAATGATTGCAGTCGAGCGAATTGATGAGGCGATTGCTGCTGTCAACGACCTGTTCTAGGAAGTGCTAGCGGCGTAATTCCTCTGCCTCAATCAAGCAGACCTGCCGATCGCCAGCAGATACCTCCATCCAAATCGGGGAAAGATGCCCAAAAGCCTTTTGAAAATGATCATATTCATTACCGATCTCAAGTACTAATGCGCCACGTTCATGGAGATATTCGCCGGCGGAGTGAATGATCTGACGAATCAGATCCATACCATCTGATCCACCAGCAAGTGCCTCGCGCGGTTCAGCACGGTACTCTGGAGGGAGAGCTTGCATCGATTGTTCATTCACATAGGGTGGATTACAAACAATTAAATCAAACCGTAAATGCTGTTGGGCAATCGGTTCCCATAGATCGCCATGCAGTAATTCAATGCGATCGCATAAGTGATGGCGATCGAGATTACGAGCAGCCAGAGCGAGAGCCGGCAAAGAGAGATCACTTGCCACAACCCGCAAGTCAGGATAGTGAAGGGCCATGAGAACTGCCAGTGAACCAT
>VFQS010003979.1_pt1 | contig 10969 bp, 10 predicted proteins | sample 3512361 | NCBI WGS metagenome assembly VFQS01 (sample SAMN10412375, study PRJNA504923) | tailings metagenome | isolation source: Relicate 1 Philex TSF3 active mining | place: Philippines | reverse complement strand
GCCAGCTGGCGTTGAGCTGCTGCCATGGCCTGACGCAGTTGCAACCGCTCCGCATTGGTTTTTGCAGCGGCCATTTTCTGGCGGTACACGCCGCCCACCGTCCGCAAGTTTTTGCCGTTGCCAAGCAGGGCACGCCATTGTTGTTGTTGACGTGAATTCAGGGCGGGTGCGGCTACCGGTTTGACAAGTCCGCTAAGCCGAGACCCGCCAGACTGTTGAACAGCTGTTGGGCGACCCGTTTGTAATTGCTGAGCGGCCTGTTGTGCAACTCCAGTTCGAGCTTGTAAAGCACCGATCTTGTCACGGGAATTCACGATCTGTGCAGGAGCCAGCTGGCGTTGGGCCGCTGCCATCGCACGTCGCAAGGCCAATTCCTCGGGACTGCCGGGCTTGACTTTGGACATTTTGTTGCGATACACTGCGCCCACACTGCGTATGTTTCTTCCGTTCCCCAAAAGGGCTCGCCATGATTCGTTTTGTGGTTTGTTTGGGGGTCGCGTCGTAGATTGCGGTGGTGTTGTTAGCATCGGAGTCTTGCCGCCCGTCTTGCCATTCCCGCCCTGGCCTTGGCCGAGTTGTTGAGCGCTAACTGGTTTGCCGACTGGTTTGCCGACTGGTGTGCCGACTGGTTTGCCGACTGGTTTGCCGACTGGTTTGTTGACTGGTTTGCCGTTGATGCGGTTCTTGTTGGCGCCTGGTTGTACTACGGTAGCAGGAGCAGTGGCTGCGGTAGCTGCGGCGGCAGTGTCCAAGCGTGGCAATGGCGTTGGCGTGAGCGGAGCTGGATTGTTTGGCAAGCGGTAGTTGTTTCGTCGCAACGGCGATTGGTAGTTGTTGTAGTTGTTCTGACGCAGCGGCCTTCGGTACGGCGATTTGTAGTTGTTACCAGGTGAAAGAGCCGTGTCGTTCCTCAACCTGCTTCTGCGGCGACCGAAACCCAAGAGCTGGCGAGGCTCGCTTCCGGCCACAACACCATCATCATCGACGGTCCCGTTGCCACCGCTACCGCCCCAACTGGGTCGTCCAACGAGTCCACCGCCGCCGCCACCGCCGCCACCACCGCCTCCCCACGGTCCAACCGTGGTGGTGTCGAAGCCTCCGCCGCCGCCACCGCCACCACCGCCTCCCCACGGTCCAACCGTGGTGTCGAAGCCTCCGCCGCCACCCCAGCCCCCGCCGCCTCCGATGCCACCGGCTCCTCCACCGACGCCGACCCCCATGTCCATGCCGCCTCCAATGCCGCCTCCGCCTAGGCCGCCTCCTCCACCGATGCCAACCCCCATGTCCATGCCGCCTCCGCCTAGGCCGCCTCCAATGCCGCCACCTGCGTACATGGGGTCATACATTCCCGCGCCTCCCATGCCCATGCCGCCGCCATACATAGGATCGTACATGCCGCCGCCGTACATGCCGCCACCGTACATGCCGCTGCCGTACATGCCGCTGCCGTACATGCCACCTGGGTTCATGGGGTCATACATTCCCATGCCTCCCACGCCCATGCCTCCCACGCCCATGCCTCCCACGCCCATGCCTCCCGCGCCCATGCCCCCCACGCCCATGCCAGCATCGTAGACGCCGCTGCTTCCCATGTTCAGAGCGCCCAAACCAGCGCCCGTGTTGCTCACATTTCTCTGCAATTTCTTGTTACCGAGGTTTGTCGTGAGCAACGAAGTATTCCGCAAGTTGGTCGGCAACCGGGTGTTTCGCAAGTTGTTGACCGACAGCCGATTGTTGCGCAAATTGACCGGCAGCCGATTGTTGCGCAAATTGACCGGCAGCCGATTGTTGTTGCGCAAATTGACCGGCAGTCGATTGTTGTTGCGCAAATTGACCGGGCGACGTCGATTGTTTGAAACCTTGACCAGCTTGCGATCGTTGATAGGCAAGACGTTGTTGTTGTTGTTGACAATGGCGTTGTTAACAATGTCATTGTTGATAGCATTTACCCCAATTGGACTACTTGCGTTACTTGCGTTAATTGCGTTAATTGCGCGTCTGTTGGGAACCCGCACATTAGCCGGCCAACGCCTTGAGTTGGGTACGCGGCGTCGGTTGTACACCTCCATAGTAGCCGGCATACGTGAAGAAGTAGGCACGCGGAGGTTGTTGGCAGGAAGTCTCATGTTGGCCGGCAGGCGTCTGGTGTTAGGCACGTTGTTGGACACGCGGAGGTTGGCAGGAAGTCTCATGTTGGCCGGCAGGCGTCTGGTGTTAGGCACACGGAGGTTGGTAGGAAGTCTCATGTTGGCCGGCAAACGTCTGTTGTTAGGCACGCGGAGGTTGGCAGGAAGTCTCATGTTGGCCGGCAGACGTCTGTTGTTAGGCACGCGGAGGTTGGCAGGAAGTCTCATGTTGGCCGGCAAACGTCTGGTGTTGGACACCACGTCGTTGGTGTTTGCAAACTCGATGGGTATGGTCGCACCAGTCCTGGTCGGTTGACGACTCTGCCGGCGGTTCCATTCGTTCTTGGGCGCCAGGACGTCTTCCCAATCGAACGCCTTGGTGTTTGGAAACACTTGTGAGCCGCGCTGCGCCAGAGCCTGGTTTGCCATGGCCGCCGTCGCTCTGTTTCGGTTGATGCAGTCGACGAGGCGGGTGGTGATGCAGCCGCCGCACCCGCTGTCTTGCGCCATGCGATTCCTTGATTGTCGCACCATGCGCAGCTCGGCTTCGGCGACGTCCGCACGGGCGTCCGCCAGCTCTTTTTGTTTTAGCAAGCGCTTGACGTCGGCCGACCTGCTGCGCTTGGGGCCCATGAACACTTGGGTGATTTGAGACATGCCTTCTTCGTCGTAATTGTCGTCAGTCATGGACCTGGACATCTTGCCGCGACGTAGCTTGGCTTGCACGGCGGCCCGGGCAGCCCGCATGCTCGCTGCGTCATTCGCATTATTTCGATTGATTGCATCGCTCAGCAATCTAGAACCACTGGAACGTCCGGAACGACGCGACGAGCTCTTCACTTGTTTGCGCCGGCCGGGCGTTTTCGATTTTCTCTTCCGTCGCCGACTGGTTGACGGCTCATCCATGAACGCGGCCCATATGATACCAGTGTGGAGAAAAGTTTACATTACTTCAAGATGGACGGAAGAACGAGGTGATTTCGAGCTGGCGGTTGGCCGCATTCTTTTTGAGCCGCTTGGCCACGCGCGCGGCGGCGGCGTGTTCGGCGCGCAACGCCTCCAGCAGCGGCTTGACGCTCTTGTGGCCGAACACCGCCTCCTCGGGCTTGTCGACCAGGACGTCGAGCAGGGCGCACACGGGCGACATCACCTGGTGCTCCACGTAGTACAGCAGGTCGAGCGGCAGATCGTTGGCTGCGGCGTACTCGGGGTCCTCGGCCCGCTCGGCTTGCAGGCAGTCGGGGTTGTTGAGATCCTTGATGAATATGTATGGCACTCGGGAGCCGCTGGGCACCGGGAAGCCCCGGCGCGCCGCCAGCTTCCGGGCGACATACAGGTGGGGCTGCTTGTCGTTTTTGTAGTCGGTCCTCAACGCCTTGCTGACCACAAACTTGTCGATGGCGTAGGTGCCCGCCAAAATGGCCGCGACGTGGCTTCTGGCAGCCGCCAGCGCCGCATCCACGCTCTTTTGGTACATGATGGCTTCCAGCACGGCGTTGGACACGTCTTTGACCAGCGGGCAATTATCGCGGCGCACCAATTGGATGCCCTTGGTATCGATTTTCTTGGGTTTGTCCGGGTTGGTGTACATGAGGCCTGCGCAAGAGGAACAGCCAGTAGCCGAGTTGCAATAGCCGAGTTGCGGCTCAGTAGCCGAGTTGCAGCGCCAGGGCGATGTAAAATGCCGAGGCGCCCAGGGAAAGGGCTACCAACACCCCCACTTTGTCATCGGCGTCGCATGTGCGAAACGACCGACACAGCGTGCGACTGACGGCTTCCACGGCGCGGCGGGTCACGCCGGTGCCCATCACCACGACATCTAGCCACACCAACACAACATACGCAGTGACGACAACCAGTGCAATGTCCGAAGGGTTCATCGATCGGTGGTAGGGTACTCACTGTTGGTTGGACTTGAAAAAAACTCACCGGCATACCGCTTCTTGCTGAAGAGCAGGTAGGGGTAGTAGGTTTTCTCCATTTCCAGCTCGTTGGGCGGCTTGAACGTCTTGGAAATCTCGGCTGCCACGCGCGTCGCCACCTCGAAGTGGGCGTGCATGTCATACCGCCGGTCCTCGCCCACATTGAACTTGACCATGACGGAGTCGGTGTTGTGCACCACCATCGTGCCCACCCCCGCCGAAAAGTGGTGGTTGGCCGTGGTGAGGTCGTACACGTAGGCAACTCGAGGCGACGTCAACGTGGCGTTGGGCGCATACGGCAATTGGCGTGACGACACGACTTGTGTTGCGACTTGTGTTGCTTCTTGTGTCGGCGTTGTTTGTGTCGGCGTTGTTTGTGTCGGCGTTGTTTGTGTCGGCGTTGTTTGTGTCACGCAGCAGTCCAAACCGATGATGCGTGTTTCGATGGAGCTCAAGCGGGTCGCGTACCCCAGCGAGTGCGCCAGCATGACCACGGTTTGGGTCCCGAGGTGCGACAAAAATTCCATGTTACGCAGGCTGCCGGCATCGTAGTCGCCCAATCCCGAGTCGCACAACCCCCTCCAAAACTCGCGGCGCACGCCTTCGGACGCCCCGAGGATGGCGACAGGCACGACCTTCTGGCGGTCGCGGGAGTACATGACTTGACAATACTCGCTCGCCAAAGCGGGCGTGAGGAGCTTGGCGCGGATCACGCAGTCGGTGTCGGTGATGACGTGCACGGCAAAATCCAGGGGGCGGTAGGCGCGGCGGCACAGGTCGGCATACGTGGCAGCCAGGCGCGAGTCCCGGACGTTCAGCTTCCACACCGCCGACAGACCGTAGGTGTTGCGGTAGGTGTTGGCGGTGCCGGCGCCGAAAAACATGCCCATGATGCGAGCACGAAAAGGGCACGTCATACCGCTCGTCACCACCGCCGGCAAGCGGGCGTGCATCAACGTGTCGCCTTTTGAAATGTCCGTGGGCTTGGCAGGCGTGCCGTCGGATCGCAGCAACGAATGATCTGTCGTGACATCCACCACACCACTTGGAGTCACCACACGCATCATGGGTTTGGCAACTCGATGACGCACGATCCTCTCCACCCGCGTCCATCCATCATCGCTCCACACCTCCAGACCCAAGCCGCCAGTTTCGGCGTGTTGTTTGGCTCCAGACGTGACGTATACCGCGCCGACATCACCGGCCAGCCATTCCATGGTCGTCACTCGCACCAGGCCGCCGCCGTAGCGCACCACCACAGGCGTGTACCCCGCCACGCTATCGCCATACACTACCTCGCTCCCTGGCACCATGGACTCGGCCAAATATTTGGTTTTCTGAATCATTGAGCGCCCGATGGACGTCACGCTCGCCGCGATGGGAACGCACGGCAACATGCCCTTGGTAGCACCGGCAAAGCCGTAGGCACTGCATGATGGCAACACATTTCGTACATTTCGTCAGTCTACCTGGTTTTATAGAGTGCCACCCATCCATCCATCCACCCATCCCCACCTGTTCATTGTGATCTGCAAACATGGGCAAGGACGGACGAGGCGGCAGCAATGAGGAGGTGGGCACAGGCACCACGCACCATGCACCACGCACAACACACGTGCAAACACACATGCACGCAACACACACGCCTTGAAAGCCAGTTGTCTCGCGTTGCACATGGCGGCGGTCCACGCATCGCCGGCCTCCTCGGCGGCCGCCATGTCCTTCTTGGCTTGCTTGCGGAAGAGCGCGAGGTCTTCTAACAAGGATGGCAGCACGCCGCGCGGGGATTGGGCAAACTTGAAGGTTCCCAGCCCGGTTTCGACGACCTCGAACTCGACGTCCGGGGGCAGCGTGACGTTCGAGTCTAGCACCAGCGTGGAGTAGCACAAGTTGTGTGCCCGGATGATGGAGGGGTACAGAGAAGCGTAATCTAAGGTGGCCACGACATCGAAATAGGCCCCCCTCTTGGCTTGAAGGACCGTGGCGCCCTCGTACTTGACGCCTTCCGGCACCCCGATGGCCTTGTCGTCCGGGATGAGGTAGCCCATGGCCCGCGCCTTGCCCAGCAGGGTGCTGAACACCTTGATTTGTTGGCCCCGATTCAGCAGGTAGTCCATGGGGACTTTGACGGCGTTGGCCATTTCCGTCAGGTTTTCCCAGGTGTTGAGCTTGGCCATGAGGCGCAGCGGCAGCTCCGTGTCCCGCACCGCATACCTGGCGATGTCGGCGCGGTCGTCGGGCGTGCCATCAAACTTTCTGAAAATTTCGGCGGCCGGCAAATCCAGCTTGTGGTCTCCCAAGTAGGTTTTGGAGACATTGTCCAGCGAGTACGACGGCAACTTGACGTCCCGTCGCAAGATTTGCAACAGATCAATCTGTTGGATGCCGGGGGTGTCGAGCACAAAGAACTTGTTCTGGCCGTAGGCGTTGCTGTTGAGCTCGAATTCCCGCGACGTGCCGCCGCCTTCCAACGCCCGGCCCAAAGCACTGAGGTCCACCAGCCGCTCGCCCGTGTCGTCGTCCACCAGCACCTCCGCCCTGCCGCTCACGTACCGCCAATCGAACTGAAAGATGTTGTACCCGCACAACACGTCCACGGCATGGTCACGCAACAGCTTGGTCCAGGCGTTGATGCCCTCGTGCTCGGTCTCGAACGACAAGATCTCCACGCCCTCCACCGGACTGGTGTCTCGAAAACAGGTGACGGAGCGGTGGTAGGGCTCCGGCTCTCCGTACCGTTGAAAAGTCGTGGAAATCTGAATCAAGTAATCGTTGGGGTTGTCAGACACCGGAAACTTGCCCGAAGCAGACACGCATTCCAAATCGAAACTCGCAAACACCAAGGGGGGCCGTTGGGTGATGGGACTGGGTCCAATAGCCGTCAACAGGCATTCCAGCTCCACGTCCACGTCGGAAGTCAAGTGCTCTGGCGGCGAGCCGCCCGTGACGCGGAACCATCCGCAGGGCGCCACATTCCTCAAGTGAAACAGGCGCACCAGGGGGTCCACTCCCGCTTCATATGTCACAAAGGCGTGGCCCGGTGCCGAATACGTATCTTTTTTGATGGTGTATCGCGCCCGCCGATGGGCCGCCAGGGTGTCGAACGCCAGCTGCGCAAACGCCTTTGTGGTGCCCCCCTGGTAGCCCCACAAAGACTTGCGCTTGACTATGATGCTTTTGGGCGCAATGCAATCGTACTTGCGACAACATTCCGCGATGAACAGCTTCATGCGCGACTCGCTCCATGACTCGGGCATTTCCACGAAGAAGTAGGGTGTGAACCGCACGTGCACGCACGCCGACCGGCCATCGGGAGTCTTGCCATATGCCGTGATGTAACACGCCTTGACCGCGTCGCCCGCGTCGCCCACCTCGCCCGCCTCTCCCGCGGCCTCGCGCTCCACATCCGCGACGGACCACCCGACCGGGTAGATGTCGCACGTGACCATTGAAATGTTTGGCGGCCTCGCCGCGGCAGCTGGGAGGTCGTCTCATCAAGCAGCGGCCATGGAAGATCGACCGGCACAAAAAAATGGACCGGCCCGACCATGGTTTTTACGATTTCCACATCATCTCACTATGGGGCGCCAGGGAAGATCGACCGGCACTGCCAAAAAGGAAGCTACGAGGAAGCTGCCTGAGAAGCTACCAAGGAAGCTGTAAAAATTGAGGGGCCCGACCATGGTTTTTGGAGTTTCCACATCATCTCACTATGGGGCGCCAGGGAAGATCGACCGGCACTTTTTTTGTTTATGACGGGCCATTTTTCTGGTTTTTCGATTGTTTGTTCGTCCATGAAATTTGTTGGAATGAAATTTCCATCGGCGTATTGTCGCTACTTCCCTGGCAAGCCCGTGAGAGTCGTGGTCACCGGCATCACCGGCTTTGTGGGCAGCCATGTGGGCAGGGAACTCCGGTCGCAAGGTCACTATGTCGTGGGGGCCGACTGGGTACGACATCGAGACCATGCCATCCCACTCGAAGAATCCTGCGACGAGTTTTATCTGTGTGACCTCCGCACCTACGATGCTTGGCACTGCTTGTTGACCTGGCCGCTGGACAAAAACGAGCGCGTCCACCTCTTCCACTGTGCCGCGTCTGACATCGTCTCTGGCTGCGATGACGCGCACGCGAGGCTCAACGGCTTGCTGGTGGACATGCACATGTTAGAAGCAGTCCGGGTGGCGGGCGTGGTGGACAGGCTAGCCTACGTGTCGCGTTGTGCCCTCGACGATCAACACACCACTCTGGTCGCCGTGGACATGTGCCGACGGTACGCACGAGAGCATGGCATCGACATTCGCGTGGCCAGGTTGCAGGACGTGTACGGTCCCCAAGGCCCATGGAATGGCGGCAAGGAACACGTGGCGGCAGCCGTGTGTCGCAAGGCGGCTGCCGGCCATCAAGGCGATGCCCTGGAAATGCATTTGGGTGCCACGCACATGACAACATGTTTGTACATCGACGACGCCGTCGAAGCGTTGTTGCGGCTGATGATGGCAGACGACGGTGTCGTTGATGTGACGGTGGAGGGCGTTCGAGTACCCTTGGCCGAGTTGGCCGAGTTGGTCATGGACGTCTCCGGCAAACACATGACGCTGGTGTGCCAAGAAAGCGATGAACAACCGCAACGAACAATCACGCACGCCACACACACTACGCACACCACACACACCACGCGGGCGCTCCACTGGCAGCCGAGCACGTCGTTACATCGAGGCTTGGCAGTGCTCTACTCTTGGATCAGCGATGCGGTGGCCGCCCGACATCCCGACACGCACGCCACGCTACGAACCACTCACACGGCACGCCACAGTACACTCTGCCCCCTGCCTCTCACCACGTACGCCCGTCATTCGACTCTGAAACGCACGGTTGCCCAACCGGAAGTTGTTGCCCAACCGGAAGTTGTTGCCCAACCGGAAGTTGCGCGCGTGACAGACTCGTGCCACGTGCGCAACGGTCTCAACAGCGGTCTCAACAGCGGTCTCAACAGCGGTCTCAACAAGGAAAGATTCAATCCCGGTCCATCGGTGCGCGCCTTACAAGCATCAATCAAATGACTCAAGAAACCCGCTGGCCCCGCGCCCACGCCAAAGCCACAGCCACCACCAGAGCCACGAGCAGCGTCCAGGCCGTCACGTGATCTACGCGATCCATCATCCTCAGCTGGGAAGCCGCCATTTTGTGGAACTCGCGTTTGTACCCCGGCGGCTTGAACGGCAGGAACAACCAGCGGCCAAACGGCACGATGGTGGGATCCATCTTGTCCCTGCAATCGTAGGCGTGGTCGTACCATGCCATGGCAATGTACGGCAGCCACAGCAGCAAACCCAGCACCCAGACCGATTTGGGCGGCGCCAGCCAATAGCCGCCGGCCAAGGCGGCCGTGAATACGATGCACTTGAGATTCAACGAAAATGGCCTGCCCTCGTAAATTCCGCCTGCCATTTTTTTGGTATTTGAGCAGATTTAAAATTCACTTGAGCGATTCACTTGAGCGAAAATAGCAGGGTGGCGCCGGCGTCCACCAGGCCCAACATCACCGAGGTGCGGAAGTCCTGGGTCATCAAGAAGGCAGCGATGAGCACCACAATGGCGTTGCGGAATTGCTTCCAGTCCAGTTTGAAAGCCATGATGGGGTCGGTGGTGCCGGCGTGTCGGGGGGTGTCGTACCATTGCCTGGAGAAAAAAAATCACGTGCACGGGCTGAACGATTTCACCCCCGCACACCTGGCCATGCACGAATTGGCGTATTTGTTTTTCTTGGCATCGCACACCGGCGCGTACTGCTTGGTACACACGCATCCCGCCCTGGCTGACAACGGCTTTTCTATCATAACTACGACCATGCCGGCGAGTGCCGCCACCAGCAATACCGCCGCCAGCACCGGTGCAAACCACGTGTGAATGGCCATGTTGAAGTTACACACACATGAAATTACACAAGAAAAATTAAAAACGGAGTGCCGGCTCGAAGGTGGCATAGGCGTCCACGTCGCTCGCGGCTTGCATCTTGTCGTCGTCATCTGTGGCATCATCTGTGGCGGCGACCTTGCTGGACTGCTGCACCAACTTGCGAGGCATGATGACGCCCGAGGCCGCGACGTCCACCACCACAAACAACTTGACGGCCACGTTGCGACTCTTGCTGTAGGCCGTGACGTGTCCCTCGTAGGTCAGCGTCTTGTACGCGTCCACGGTTTTTCGAACGGCGTCCACTGACACCAGGTGCAGGTCCAAGGGGTCCACGCCCGCCGGCACCGCGGCGTTGACGGCCGCCAGCACGCTGGTCATCACGCCCTTGACTTCGTCCTTGTCGTATGGAACGTCTTGTTGGGGGCTCGGGGGGTCGTTTTGAGGCTTGCCGACGGATTCTACCACCCGCGACAACGCAATGTCCACATCACGTCCGAAGACCGTGGGCATGCGCGATTGCGTGGTGAGTAGCGCGGCCAAGGGAGGAGTCACGGACACGACGGAGGGCTTGGGTGTCGACGAGGGCTTGGGTGTCGACGAGGGCTTGGATGGCGACGAGGGTTCCAAGCGTTCGATGTATTGCCGCTGTTCCCGCCTCGGTGGCCGCCGTGGTTCCCAGCCTGCCATGACCCACCACAACCCGGCGAGCGCCAGCATGCCTACAATCCACGTGTTTGACATTTTTCGAATTCTTCGGTCGTTGTGTTGTCTGGTGTGCGCCTACATTTTTTTTATGCCGCGCGTAACTCAACGCAAAAAAGTGTGGGGACACACAACAGTTGAACACACAATGCACCCCCACCAGCACCCCCACCAGCACCCCCACCAGCACCCCCACCAGCACCCCCACCAGCACCTGCGGCCAGCATGCCTTGTCCGATTGTTTTCAAGCGCATCTCCTTGAGTTTGATCCCCCAAAAAGATTAATCAAACAAGATGCTT
>VFQS010003978.1_pt1 | contig 10970 bp, 14 predicted proteins | sample 3512361 | NCBI WGS metagenome assembly VFQS01 (sample SAMN10412375, study PRJNA504923) | tailings metagenome | isolation source: Relicate 1 Philex TSF3 active mining | place: Philippines | reverse complement strand
CCCCAAAACCCCAAAACCCCATACGTCACCACTTATGCTAAGTCGTTTTGAATTAGTTATTAATTAAAATGCAAAGCAATCATAATGGCGCATCTTCGGATAATGTGCCCTAGTCTCCTACCGAGAGAAGTGGTGAAAGGGAGACTTACAAGAATGGACAGTTATTGTTCCAGAGCAACGAAGAGATACAAGAGATGTTGCTTCAAGAACTCGAAAATCTGTTCGATAAACCTTGCCTCATACCAGTTGTGGTCAACCAAGCACTCACGACTTCTCAAAGTTAGACAACGCAGACCCCGTTCAAAGTGGGTTTGGAGAAGGATTATACAAACACCTTTTTAATAACGAATCCTTTGGCTATCTTCAAGGTGTTTCAGAAAGATTAATTCCTATCTCTGCCTGAATCTACTCAGACCGTGATATTAGACAGATTGGATGATATACTGCAGAAATGCTCACATAATAGTCTGATACTCACAGATCACATTGTCTAAGGGCCAGTTAATTAGGTCATTAGAATCTCAAAAACAGCAATAGATCGCTTGAAAAACAAATCCAAGAATGAGGAAGGGGACTCTTCTGGGAGTAATGTGTCTCCCAAGAGGCACGAGGCTGCTGCCCTTCATAGCAATGAGAGCCACGATTTCCTGCACTTGACAATCCTTTTGGCATTGAAGCTCTCTCATAAAAATTCTCAATCAACCAGGAAACTAGTCGAACTGGTCCGAAAGCTCACCAATGGCCGTCGCTTCTTCAGGTCGCATTTGGAATTTGTTTATCAATACCTTAAGATCAAGTGCTCACGCCTCGCACTCAAGGGTAGATGCCTCCGAGCTATGATCAAAGTCGATACGGCGATCAAAATCTTGCAGAGTATGTTCGATCAACGGTACGAAATCGGTCCCTGCAACTACTTTTACTTCTCTGGGTACCTCTCGGGTATCCAAGTGAACACGAAGCAACTGCCACAGACTGAGCTCTTCTCTAAGGTAAGTAATATGAGTTTGACATAAAATTACTTATTCAGGGTTTTGCAGCGTCCATGTGGTTTCGAATAGCCGACAGCAACATGCTGCAGGACGATAAGAACCTGCCTGTGCTGTTCAACTGCTTCTTTCAGGGCCATGGTGGCTTCGAGTGCTACTTCAATTAGAGGAAGCTCTACTACAGGGTCCTGCCCAAGAACTACACCCCGCCCAGTATGAATCAATAATTGTTATTGTCTAATCTCAATTCTCTGTAGATGTGGAAAGCAACGGGGTCTTGATTGGTGAGATCCAGGCCAAGAAGTGGACCTTCTTCGCGATCGAGCACGACCGCCCCTACCTGACCAGGCCCCAGCTCACAGCCATCCTCAACGACAAGCAGGTCCTCTCCCAAGTCATGGACTACCCCCGCATCATCGACAAGTCAGCGAAAATATCAATGGTGGTCGTGTGCTAGAACTTCGTGGGCCAACTTTCCACATTTATCCTGTTCAAGGAGATCATCAACAACACCAAGAAGATGATTCAGATTGGGCAGTAGGCGTTCGAGTACGGGTTCTACTCGCAGGGGTAGCTGCAGAACTTGAAGAGCGAGATATTTGATCAGAAGATCATTGATAAACTATTGATACTATACAGTCCTGAGAGGACGTCAAGTAAGTCTGCTCAAGAGGGTTGCTTAGCTATATAGATAAAATGGTGTACGACTGTGTCGAACTTCGTGACGGTGAACTTATGATTAACTCTGGAGTCTGCAATTCCGGACCCAAAGCAAAGATGTTTCAAACTGGCGGCCTTAACTCGTTGCTCCCTTTGCTTGAGCTTATCTCAGGAGTGTCTTTACTTAACAAGCTAGACTAGGTAAAGCCAAATATATAATAATAAGTTTCTTTAGATCCATGTGGACTCTTCGGTGAATGATTTCTTAAAGCTTGTAATCTCAGTGCTTCAAGAAGACCACGGAAGCAACCAGAGGATCCAAGAGGGCTTCTTCACGATGCTCTTCTACCTACTGACCAGGTTATAGCCCAAGCTTGCAGTGAACTCCGTGACAGTGTCACTGCTCTCAGATATCCGGTTCCACATCGGCGACTCAGTGAAGCTTTAAGAGGAGTTTTTCCATGCAATGCTCAGGAGCAGTGACTTCTGGGTCAACTCGGAGAAGCCCGAGGTGATCAACGACTTCTGGCTCTTCGTCAAGGCCATCTACCAGCAGAACCCGGTCACTTACAACCGCGTCTTCAGTGTCCAAAACCTCATCGACCTGATGGTCAAGGTCAGCGAGATAAGAGACGGCGGCTACTGCTGCCAGTTTCACAAGGAGTCCTATCTTATGTTCTATCACTAAGAAGTCCCTTCTCAGAAGACCAATAACAACAATATGGATGGCGGCTGGATTGTCATTGGGGAGGGCGCCAAGGAAGAGACTAAATAGATTGCTACATACAAGGCTGCTGAGAAGAGCCAGGCCGCCAAGATTCACTAGATTGATAAATACCTTGGGCCCATAGCTGGGGTCTTGGAGGGCGTCTTAACCAGTGGCGGCAATGAGGTGCTCGATCAAATTCAGTACATAGCGAGGGCACTTACAGTTAAGACCTCTCAATGCTTTCACTTGCAGATGCTAAAGCTCTTGAAAGTGCTTCTGCTGGATTCAAAGGAGGATCGACAGTGTGCCAGCCCAGCAGACTTTGCAGCATCCTTCTTAAAGGCTAAAGGTATGCATATTCTGATGTATCTCTGCTCGCACTCCTCTTTCGATGTCAAGTCGATGTGCGTCAAGCTCATCGACGTGCTGTCTTCGCATACGACACTCGTCAAGATGGCAGTGGACCCGGACGTCATCACTTACCTCTCGTCCATCATCCTTCCCTATCAGATGATGATGATGGAGAATGCAAGCAGGAAAAACAATCAGATCTTCAACGACCCCCCCTTGGCTCTCGAGGACTCATCCAAGACAGACTCTAAGCCTCAGGAATTTGAAGAGGTGACTGTTGTCTCGGCCCTTCCAAGGTCTCGTGGCAGTAGCCAAGAAGACGAACTTGAGAGACAGATGAATCAGCTTCTCGCTAAGGAACCACCTATGATCATAGCTAAGAAGGACAGGAAGAAGGAAAAGAAGTTCGGTGCCGGCTTGTTCCTTCTTGAGGATGATGAAGAGACCACCTCAGCCCATATCAAGCAGAAAGAGGATGATCTGGCCACAGTTATAGCGACCAAGAAACAACCGCCGCGCTTTGAAATACCGACCAACTCGATTGAGGATGACCTGGTCAGTGAGGAACTGCCAGTGGACCATGTAATCACTGCCAACAACTTTATGTTTCCCACTTCTACTCAGGGTTTCAACGATATGAACGATGATGAGTTGCTTTTGATGGCTAAACCACCGCCACCGGCACCCAAGAACCGAAAGAAGGGCGGTGCGCCTATGATGAACTTTGATTTCGAAGAAAGCACCAGCAAGAAACCTTACTTCAAGGCATCTCGGAGACCTCTGACCATAGCCGAGGCCCCCACCAATGAGGAGGACGAGGAGGACCTTATCAACCGGGGCAATAGTGCTGGCGCCAAATCTGACGAGGACTTATCAGCCGACCATATGCTGCAAGATACCTCGTATTCTAACTTTGCGAACAAGAAGATGATGTTTACGCACACCCAGAAACTCCCCTCGTCCAAGGCTGTTGTCCCCAACAAGTTCAAAGGCAAGGGTCTCTCTTTGGCCCTCGGCGACGACGAAGAATAAAAGAAACCCTCATCTTTCTTCGGCAGCAAACCCAGACCCACCATGCAACTCCATAGCAACGACTCAGATAACGATGTCACAGCATCGTTTGTACCAGGTAAAAAAAGGCCATAGTTCCACATGGGCCCTAGCGCCTCGGTGGTTGTGCCTGGGAACGAGCAGGAGGAGGAGAGCTTCGCGAATGAGAACGTGATGTCGAAGTCGAATCTGCGACAGCCCAAGTCCTTCAACTTCGGATTTCCTGACAGTGACGACGAGGAAAGTGGGAAGGAGTCCGAGAAGTCTCAAGAGGGCGAAGAGGAGGCTGTCGTTGAAGAGGTGCAGCCACCGAAGATAATGGGCAAGAAGAGGGCTGTGCCTACACTAGCCACTAATTTCGAAGATAGCGAAGAGATTGAATCGATGTCAGAGGTGGTTAAGAGTGGTGGAACCACGGGTGCTACATCCGACAGTGGACTACTTCAGCAGCAGTCAGCATCAAGCAAGCAACACAAGGAAGAAGAGGTTAAGGTACCTGGTAAAAATAAAAAATCCTCGGCCGTCATTTCTTACCAAAAGAACTCGAAATTGTTCACGAATGCCAACTTGAAGCTCAATATTGACACTGATGCCATCAATGAGCTGTTCAACTATGGCGGAGAGAAGGGCCAGATTATGATGAGTGAGGATGAGGAAATCAAGTAGCTTGAAAGTGAAATTGAGGAGTTAGCTACTTTTTGCATCGCGGCCATGAATCGTAAAAAACCCACTGATCCAATCAAGTATGAGAATAGCAATCGTGAGAAAACAACTTTCGAGTCGAAGTATCTCAAGAATGATGAGCCCTCTCAGAAGCCCAAAAACCCTAGAAAACAGTTCATGACTCCACAAAGCGTCCGAGGCATCAAGAAAATAGAGTTCTCGGTATCTCAAGATGACAAGAACCAAGAGGCCGGCTAACTTTCAGGTGGTAACCCGGCCCTCCTTCTTTTCAAGGGAGGAGCAGGCGTGCTCAAGAGTGGGACGCTGACCTCCTCGAATACGATATTGGAGGAGATCTCGGGCGGGGACCCAGAGGAAGACCCTACCTCCTCCTCGCACTCCTCTTCCAACAAGCAAGACGTGAACTTCCCCGGGCTCCTCTCCGTCGACCCCTTCAACAACACAGCAGCCTCCGACGACAAAGAAGATAAACAAACCACTGCTATTGAAGATGAAGTAATAGTCAAGCCCAAAGAGCTAATACCAGCCGTCTTCGATGTCGACCATCAGATAAGGACCCAAGAGATTGAGAACCTGTACACAAGCTGTTTGGAGTGGATAATCTCGAGGGCTCCCTCATCACTGTATGAGAACATCGTGATCGACGAATGTGACCAGGTGAAGTGTATCCCACACCTGCAGCTGCTGACGACGTTGGTGACGCACTCGAACAACTTGATAAGGCAGAGGGCGTTGACCGACCTGGAGATGCTGGCGAAGTGGGACGCGAACAACGGCGTGCAGATCATGATGATGCCGCAGTTTCACAACTGGCTCCTCGAGCTGCTAATGCCCTACCAGGACATGGCGAGCAAATACGCGAGTCTCAAGGGCTCCGCACTCGCCGTCTACGACATAGCGTGCAAGCTGCACACAGTCCTCCTCAAGATAGCTTGCGTCAACTCTGAGGAAGAAGCCTACAAGAAGGTCAACTTCGTCGCTCGCTGGCCTTCGATTGTATAAGCACAGCTCAGTCAGGGCCTTAAGGACCGAAGTGAAAGAGACGTAGACACTGCACATAAGCTATCAAGGGTACTGATCACATAGCTTATAACGAGCTTGAAGGATGAGACAGCGAGATAGAAGCCGAAGGGCGGGGTGATGGCCGGGGGGCCTACGTGGCAGAACATGCTATACATATCTCAAGTGGTCGAGGAAATGATACTTGGGTCACATTCGAAGGACATACAGGGCGGGAGTTAGACCGGGGACAATGAGAGTGAGTTCAATGGGCAGCCATTATTGAAGTGGATTCATGACGAGGGCTACCTGCTGTATTACAACGGATCGAATGAGAAGTCATTGTGGGCCGAATGGGATCTCCTCGAGGCAATATTCTCCGCTATCGACTAGATCTACCCAGAGTAGACCATAAAGGCACTCTCAGGCAGATAGGCCACGACTTCTACATCCATTGATGAGTCAATTTACAGCCTTCTCGAGAAGACGTCGTCTGCAGATGAGTTCAATTCGACAGTCGAGCTCTTGATGCACGATCAAAGCCCCTATAAAGCTAGCTAGGGAGGCAGCTATCAGCAGTCTCCCATTCAGTAGCAACATTCGACAACACCAGTGAAGCACTCTACCAAAAAGGGGATACTTGGGAACGTTCTCGGCGGATTCAGGTCCAAGGGAGAGAACAGTGACAAGACTCACCAGACCTAGCATAGTCCTATAGAGCCTCCAATGCAACCCGGTGCAAAAGAGACTTCATCAACTTCATGCTTCATGTGGAACATCTTAAACATGCTGTGCATCGGGGTGACTTAGGCGGACACCAAGCAGCAGGTGTCTTTATGGCTAGAGAGATTCGAACGGTTCACCAAGTTCGTGATGATTGTCTCTGAATCATGGAAGAGTCGACTCGTCTCCTCGCTGTACCAGACTTACCAGAGAAGGTTCGCAGAGGTAATAACCTTCGCGATGACTTTCCTGTTTCATGAGATCCATGCAACCAAGCGTTCCTCGCCAACACATCAGACCTCATTCTAGTTTGCGGGTGATCTACAATCGAATAGCAGTAGTCCCAAGGAGGAGCAGATGGTTTTGAACAAGCTCTACGCATAGTCCCTCAAGAACATCATGATCTTCTTCATCAATATCATTGAGTACTCAAAGATCAAGCACACGCCTGCTCAGCTGGAGTCTCATGTGTCGGCCTGTCGCTTTATCTGCAACAACGTCCTCGTCAAGAGCTACTACCAGCAGGAGAATGTGCTCTTGCTGCGGGACATCTCTCGGTTCAAGCAGACCGACTACGAGGACTTCCCCGAGTGCTTCTACCTCGATGACTGGAAAGTCACTTTCTTCAAGAACCCTCAAATCAGAGAGATTGTGAGGCACCACCTGAATCTGAGGTCACTTCAGTCGTACTCGCTGAAAAGAGTGGCCTATGCGCAGAACTTCATCACGACTTAGCAATCGAATGAGAAGACGAAGCAGGACATCTTGCAGCGGATGCAGTCGGAGACGCACGAGATTATCGGCGAGCTGTCCACTGAGGAGTACGAGAGGAGAAACTGCGTCGCGCTACTCAATGACAACTATGTGCGCGGGCAGGCTCACGAATGGGCTACGGCCAAGGTCCTCGAGATAGGAGGTGGGGGGATGTGGCAGAGTGAGGCAAGGCGCAGGCGGATGAGCTCGTTTAAGGTCGGCGATGGGACTCGCTGCATAATGGAAGAGTGCTATGGGATCAATAGGTTCGACTACTTTGTCAATAACCCTGAGTTGGAGAGGAAGATTTTTGGCAAGGAGTTCTCATCGGTGAATAATCCTAATTTGGATAAGGAGTTCGAGATACTTCTACTCAATGACTACCCCTGGCTTCTCGATCACAGTGTATAGTTCCAAGATACTTCTCAAAAAATCAAGCCAGGTCCTCATCAGCGGCTCTCAAATATCTACTAGCCACCCAATGAAGACGAAGACAATACACCGAAGGCTTCAGATGAAGACTTCGACGAAGAAGAAGAGTTGCAGTTGGCATCTCCCAAATTAGCTTCAACCACTAATGCCACTGAGAGCGGCCAAGTCGTTTCGTTTTTCTCCAGGTTGATGACACCAAGGGAAAAGCAGGCCTTGAAGAAGTCCTATGTGCACATCTTGAAGGAGTGGCTTTATGCAACTAAACTGAACAATGCCAAGCAAAAAGAGATCATCAGCGAGATCCCCTGTGAGATACTCAAACCCTTCTACAAACGCGTGGGACTTGCTACTCTTACCTCACACGATATCATCTTCTTTGACGACTTGTAGTCTACATAAGATAAGTAAGGCGAGTAGCAATAGCAAGACAACATCTTTTTCTTCAGATATACTAAGAAGCAGACTTCTCCACTATATAAACTGATTCCATTGCATACCATCAAAGAGCTCCAAAAGAGAAGATTTCTTGGAAAGAAAACTGCATTAGAACTTTCCTTTATCAATGGGAAGAGTCAGTTATTAAATTTTGCCACCATCGAAGACAGGGACCACTTTGCCAAGAAAATTCTGAGACAGCGATCTCAACGCGCTTTCAATCTGAAATACTACGACACTCTAGAACCCAGAAAGATCTTAAAGAAACGAGAGCTAACTGAGAAGTGGATGAACTGGCGCATCTCAAACTTTGAATACATCGTTCTCTTGAACTAGCTAAGCGGTCGTTCATATCTCGATCTCTCTTAGTATCCTGTGTTCCCGTGGATCTTCGTTGATTACCTGGGACATATCGCCCCAGACATCACTGTGCAGCACAACTCAATTATGGGTGCGCCACCTGGCTTCAGAGACTTGACCAAAAACATGCAGTTACTAGGCTCGGCTGAGAGACAAGCTGAGTTCAAAAGAAAATACGATGATCAGGATAGCTTTGAGACGTTACAAGAAAGATTCCATTGTGGAAGCCACTATTCTAACCCTGGCATAGTCCTTCACTATCTCAGTAGGCTCTCTCCTTACCTCGAAGCCCTAGTGCAGCTGCATGGTAAGGCTCTGGATTCGCCGGACCGCGGTTTCCACTCTTTGCACGATTCGATCCACTCGGCCCTCAACGACCACGCGGACGTACGAGAGCTTATCCCCGAGTTCTTTTTCTGCCCGGAGCTCTTCATTAACCGCAACGGGATCAACTTCGGCCGTAAGCAGGACGGCGAGGTAGTCGACGGGGTCAAGCTGCCCCCGTGGTGCCAGAACGATCCCTACCTCTTCGTGATATACATGAGGGAGGCATTTGAGTCGCAGTATGTCTCGCAGAACCTCAACGGATGGATCGACTACATATTCGGGTGCAGGCAGCGAGAGGCGGAGGCTGAGAGGGCACTCAACACGTTCTCTCGTGTCACGTACGAGGATGGGGTTGATTTAGAGGGGATACAGGACCCACTCACGAAGCAAAGCTATCAGGAACAGATATATAACTATGGACAGACACCCAGTTAGCTGTTTTCCAAATAGCAGGGGAAACATCCAGCTCGGCTACCTCGGCAACAGGCAATGAAATTCAGTTTGGTAGTTGACTCACAAGCAAAGATCAAGGTCTACAAACCAGTTGTATAGCAGCCTAAAGGGTAGAACTAATAGTAGTAGTTGATAATCAGCTAGGAGGCAATCCTGAGAGCCAAGTTTGTTGATGATCAAACCATTGTTGGTCTTTCAAAAGATGGAAACGTTACTTACTTCTTCTGGCTTTCTAAAGCTCATGAACTTAACCCTAATACTCCGTTCACTTGCTGTGAGGATAAAAAGAGGAAATTTGACAATCAAACAAAGTATTAAGGCTTAGATCTGTACGACCGGTCGATCAAACGCTTTGAGTTCCCTTTGCTGATCTTAGGAACTCAAAAATGTGTTCTAAGAGGAGGTTTCTGGTGTGGTAAGATTCAAATTTGCCCGATTGAAGGCTTGAACACTGATCCATAGACTCAAATGCCCTAGGTCCACTAGTCAACAGTCACCGCATTGGTCGCTACTCAAAACGAAAAGATTATTATCAGCGGTAGTAAGACTGGAGATGTTGTCGTCTATTAAGCTGTACCCAACCCTATTGGCAATGGGATTACATGGAGCGTTCGAAATCATATGTGTCATCATTAGGCAATGATTAGCTATATCTATATCAACGAGGAGATGAATATGTATCTAACATGCTCATTTGATGGAACAGCAAACTTGTACAACCTATAAGAAGATCATAAATTCCAGCACTTCTTCCACCCTACCTACTCTCCGCTCTCAGCCTGCGTGCTTTCCTTGGCCCCATTGCCTTGTGTAGCCTTCTTCTCAAGAGAAGACCACTATTGGTACTCTTACAGTTTGAACAACCCGAATCAAATGCTAGAAAGACAGAGAGAAGATTGCAGTCATATGATTTCACCGACTATAATCAAAGACTCTCATCATATGGACAGGTTGGTATATGGCACAGAAAAGGGATACATGGTCTTCAGACAGCTGCCACTACTAAAACAAGCTAAGAAGCTCTAAGTTTCAATCTCCTATCCAGTTTTAAGTCTGATTGTGTCCCCAGATCGACGCTTCCTCTTGGTTGGCTGTGGAGACGGCGGGTTAAATGTGGTAACGGAGCCTTTTATTGCACAATAGTTCGCACCGCAATCCTCCAACCTCTAGACTAACACTCAGCCATCTCAATCTTCGTCTATTAATTCTTCTTTCGTTTCTACGACCTCAACTTAATAAAATACTACTGGGGGTATTGGTGGTCCATCCAACAGAGAATGATTTTGTGTGTGTTTTGAGATATATCTTATAAATTATCAATAATAAATTAATTAAAAAGAATGGAGGGTTCTCTACGTGTTGATGCAGGAGGAATGGACCGTAAGTACTTTTACGCGTTCATCAAGGGTCTCACAAATATTAAGTTCAAGGAGATCTTCCTGCGCTCCTCCAAGAAGGACTCCTTCGACATTGATGAGTCCATGGATCTCCAGTTCCTCTACGCCAACCTCTTCAATGAACAAGAAACATCACTGGATCAGTTCAACAAGTTGGTCGACTCATGCATGCAACTCATTGAGGTGATCGTGCAGAATAACTTCTCAAAGGATCAGCTCGACGAGTTCCTCGCCAACAATATCCAGGGCTGCAAGGATGATCACAAAAGATAGATTGCGCTCTTCTGGAAAAACGAGCAAGGAAAGATCTTGTCAGCGTTGCAGGAGCCATTGAGGAATGAGACGTCGGGGATCGGAGAACTGGACTGGGAGATACAGTTGACTACCGCAAGTAGGCACCAGGGAAGCATCAATAAGCAGAGTGCGACAGTGTTGGTGCAGCCGAAGCGCGGAAACCAAAGGGATAAGATCATGTTCGAGATTGACAAAAAAGATGCGAAGCTGATTCTTGATAAGATATCCGCACTTGAGTAAGTCATCGCAGCATCCGGCGCTGTATCATCGTAATGATATGTTTTTCATATATACATATAAAATTTCTTGTTCGCATAATAATGTTTATGGGGTTTTGGGGTTTTGGGGTTTTGGGGG
>VFQS010003977.1_pt1 | contig 10973 bp, 13 predicted proteins | sample 3512361 | NCBI WGS metagenome assembly VFQS01 (sample SAMN10412375, study PRJNA504923) | tailings metagenome | isolation source: Relicate 1 Philex TSF3 active mining | place: Philippines | reverse complement strand
CCCCAAAACCCCAAAACCCCTCTCAAACGGTGTTTGATATGAAGATTTATTTATTATGCTGAATCGAATGGTTTGTTATAAATCTTTAAGCAGTCGAGTTGAGCCCTGAATATAATTTAATATTTATTAACAAAGGTTAATATACAAACGGCATAGATATATATGTCAGAGAAGGAATAAAGCGACTTCGAGAAGTTGCAGCAAGCAAATAACTAATTACAAGGATTGGTCTCCGAGACAGAGACAGAGAGCATCAAGAGCAACGTCACCATGATCTCTGAGTAGAATGGCAACCCAGATAGCTCAAACGACAGACCAAACAACATATAAGTTGAAGAAACCAAGGAGAGCTCCAATATCTAACCCTTACTTGCGCAAGTAATTGAGTTGGCAGATCATATTTGCAAACAAATTGAGGCAAAGTATGAGCCTGAAGTGGCAATCAAGGAGCTCAATAAGTACCTTGACCTCTAGAGCCAATAGATCTGGGAGGCTATAAGTGCTAACCGTGAAACAAAAGCCAACTTTTACAACAAAGTCTTCAAGGCAGTAGCCGACAAAATGCTCAATGAGAAGCTGATTCAAGGTGTCGGAGTAAGTGAAAAATATCTTATTAACGTTGGTTTCATTAGTATCTGAATGAGATTTTGAGGTTTTTCAGAAACATTCTGGTAAACTATTATTCTGTGGACATGCAAGAAGAATCCTTGGCTGAGATTGTGCACTCTCTATTCAACCTGGACGCCCATCTTTATACGGTGGCGTTGCAGTCCGGTTGCGCTAAGCAGCTTCTCAGCCAAGGCACTCAGTGCTTCCAAGATCTTTGTAACTCACTTACCCAGCAATCCCCTCCGGCTTCTTCAGATCAAATCGACATGGAAGACAGTGGTGCCCCTTCGTCCGCCATTATTAACCAAGTATTTTCACCATCAATTTTATTTATAACTTCTTTAGCAATATGATATAAATGGCAATTTTATCTTTACACCCGAGTAGGATGCTCTCCTTACTCTGGATTAGAAAAGAATCATAAACGAGTTCCAATGGCGCATGCAGTTGAAAGTAGGTGACCGCGTCGACGGTGTCTATGGATAGACCGTCAGCTCGCACAAGTTTTATCATTGGATGCCGGGCACAGTTGTCATGATCCTTGATCCTTCTAAGGACCAAGACTCTCAGATGAATGCACCTAACTATAATGATGCCGCATCCAGTGTACTAAATAAAAAGTTCAAGATCAAGTTTGATGGATTTGAAATGAAGGATGGCTGCAAGTTCATGAATTTAGTCAGTTTTGATCTTGCTCCACCTAATACCTTTACAGATGATTTTGCATGGAGAAAAGACCTTAAAGAAGGTGATTTAGTTGATTGCTTAGACACTGAAGCTATGTGGTATCGTTCAACAGTTCTTGAAACTCGAGAAGTGAAAGATGACCCTGAATCTTTAGATCCTCCAAACAAAGACATATATATTGCATATAGAGTATACGAGGAAGAAGGCCATAAGGTGGATGAAAGAGATGGAAGAAAGTTCACTGGCTGGAGTTTTCGCTATGATGCATGGATGCCTGCTAATACCTGTTTAGTTCAAAGGATAGGCACTCTTGCCAGACATTATACTGTTGCCGGTAAATCCACAATGGTATACGAGGGATCAGTAACAGATGAATCAGATACCATCTTTAATTCCTCAAAAATTAAATAATGGTCCCTTTCCCGCCCGAATGTCTTCTAGAACCTTAGATGCATACCAGATTTCATAAATGATTTCGGAGCAAAAGGGGGATTTGAAAGGATTTTGGACTTATTCAATGGCAAAGTAGCAGATGTCCATTTGAGTCTTAGGCACATATTCTACATCATGGAGTTCCTTAAGAAGATTAATCCCCTTCTCCACAGACAGTTCATGGTTTACTTTACTCCTTTACTTAAGGATGCCTTCATTAAAGCAATAATGGGCGGTGCCCTTAAGTCAAAAGTAAGAAAAGAGGATCTTACCGGCGCCAAGAAAGCCTTTATTGATATTTTGAAGCGCTACTATCCATCCAAAGCCAATTTGATGATCGATAACGTCCTTAATTATTAGTTCATAGAGTGCGATTTAGGCTTCTAAATTGCATGTAATATGCTCAAATCAGATAAATTAGAGTAAAGAGTTGTCGGTTTGTCACAGGTTAACGATTAGATCAAGCCAAGGTATTATGGTTAAAAGAGTGGACTAAGTGAAAGGGAAATGCTTTAGAGACTGAGGGAGCACAACGTAGTCGAGGTAATTTTTGGAGAGAAAGATAGCCATGTGCAACTCGTCCAGAGGGGCCTCGACCTTATAAAATTCTTAGTTGACCAGAAAGATTTCACTGAGAAAGACCTCGGTTTGGTGTGGAGTTCTGCTTAAAGAGGTGAAGAATAAACTAAGCTCGAAATCTACAAGATTTTTAAAGACATTCATTATAAACTACAATAAGATGACACTGAGAAAATCATCCATCTCTTCGCAGAAAAAATATAGCCTGAGAAACTTATTTTACAGGAACTGGAAACTGTCAGTGCCCTGATAGCCTATGCATCTAGAGGTACGAAATCAGCTGAGATCTCTGCTGAATTTTTCTGGGCTATCTGCACCTAATAGAAACCTTACCCCAAAAATTTGGTTGAGCCTGCGATCGATAAACTTATCAACTTGATTAAGGCTCAGGAGAGGGAGATCAAAATCAAATACATTGACCTTGCCTATCAGAGTCTGACTGATGGAAAGGCTACAACTCAATGCATCCGAATCATGTCAAAGCTGATTGACGACTTGCCAAATTACAGAGTAGGCAATCAACCGACACAATATGAGGTTGTGAACGACTTGATCAAAACCTATGGTATCATCAACTTGGTGATCGGGGACCTCCAAAACTACCAGTAGCACGTCAACGCTTTATGGAACGCAGGCACCCTAAGAAAGGATAATATAGACTCTTACGAAATCCACAACTTGCCTTTCTCCCACCGCAGCAACGTAGCGAGTAGGTTGTCCTTTATTAGATCCCTGCTGACATCAAGCATCAGCTTTTTACTGTAGGAGCAATTAGACTAGATCTGGGACATTCTTGTCACAAACTCTCAGGTGCAAACGAATCAGCAGTACTTTTTCGAGTGGTTACAGGGTCTGTTGCTGGAAGGCGCGCGTGTTTCTTATTCTCTTGTAGAGAACTTCTTCGAGACAAAGATTTGCACAAGGGCCAATGTCCCTGGTTCTTTTGCGTAGATCACGAAAGCGGGGTTCGAATGCATCCAGAACATGTTCTTGCAGGTTAATGAGCACGCGGAGTTGCTACAGATACTGGCGAAGCCATCAAGTCTCAACACCCAGGTGAAGGTCGAGTTCAATGTGACGTCTGTGCCCAGCGAGCTTCACGGGGTCGGCGTCATATGGAAGCTACTGCAAGAGTGCGACAAGAAGAACCTGGACCTGACCACTGACGTCGTTCACCTAATCACGAGGCTATATCACAATCTGTCGGGGGTGCAGCCAGATCAAATCAAGTAGATTCAGGAACTGTTCTGCAAAGAGTGCATGGAGCAGTTGAAGGTGGTCGCCGAAAACAAATAAATGAATGATGAAGAGAAGAAACAGTTTGTCAAGACCATGATTCAGATGTTCAAGAGCTTCTTGTATGAGGCCGAGAAAAACGGATGCGGCTCACTCCGCTATCATCAGGGCATTGAAAGAGGAGATTTTGTTGAGAAGCTGATCTTACAGAATCTCGTCAGCTAGGTCAAGTCAACTGCAAGGCTTATCGAGGTCAATGTATACTCAAATATGACTATATGGGAGCTCAAGAAACTTATCTCCCACAAGTTCAATGTTTCACCACTTTGCATCGACCTCAAGCGCAACAATACTTAGAAATAAACAATCTCTGACATTTCTAACCACAAGTTGCTAAGAGATTTGCGCATTGAAAACTATGAAATCATTCAAGTAATGAAGAAACCTCTTGTCTCACATGCCAGAGTAAGCCTTTTGAACAAAAAGAAGACGGAATTGGTCCCTGAGGCCAAAGAAATCTTCAAAAGCTGGTTTGAAAGTTTCTCAACTGATGGCCGAATGAATAAAGAATAGTGTGCAATGTTCATCAAGGCAACTACCAATACACCAGGTGGTATTATTGTACATAGTGATGAAAGAATCTTTAAGATATTCAATCAGTATTCTTTTACAGAGACTGGCTATCTTATGGAAGATGAGTTCCTCAAGTTTTATTTTGACAAGTCGAAAGATGTGCCAGAAATTGTTTGGAGCAACTTGACGCATTGCAACTATGGAGGAAATCTGAAGCATTTGTCTGAGTCAAACAACCCAAATGATCCTCGTGAGACTCAAGATTACTGGAACTTGCCACGTGCTTCTTTGACTGCTGATCAAGAGGCATTCAATGAATTGATACATCTGATTGAGAACGTCCCAGGAAGCTCTCAGGAAGAGATGTGGCCTTTGATTACTCAGTTGAGAACAAACCCCAAGATTTACGGGCAATTGCTTACTTAAGAGGGACTCGAGAGGCTTGACCTGGAAAAGTCCTCAATCTTTGAGGTTCTTTATCAGCTTCAAATTATCGATTCATTGATCAATGAGTATCAGACCTTGAGACCGTCTGAAATCAAGTATTACTATTCTGAGGCAACACAGCCAGTCTAGGAATATCCAAGTGTCAGCGAAGCCTACAGCAATGAAAGGATAGTTGAAGAGGATAAAAGCAGCATGAGAGATATACAAGCAGTGGCTCCTGAAAGTGGCTAGGCTATCCCCCTTCCTCCTCCAATTAACATTCCAGAGCCGCCTAAGATTTAGATACCCTTCATCGGTCCTCAACCTGCCGGTAACAGTGGAAGCAACAACAACAATAATAACTCGAACACTGTATAGACGGTTGCTGAACAGATAAAGAAAGTAGAAGATCTCTTGAGGGCATATAAGCCAGATCAAATTGTCACTGAGCTTTGGACACCAACCATCTTCAAAGATTAGGAATTAGCTCTGCAAGACGGTCAACAAGGGTTGCTGAAGCTTTTTTGGGCTCAAAACTTCATATAGAAAGACGGATTCTTAGTGCTTATGAAACTCCTCATGTCTCTTCATAAGCGTGCTTAAGAGCATAAGGGGATCAAATCTAAGGGTGAAAAGGAATGCTGGAATCAACTCCTAAAAATCCTTAAAGTTCTCCTCACATCTGCTTTCATCAAGAATGAGCCGACCCCGGAAATAAGCTTAGCTCTGACACGTAGACTAAGTTCAACATATGGACCCTCTGAAGAATCAAAGGTAGATGAGAGCTCTAAGAATGAAAAGAGTCAGGTGATCCAAGATCACGAAAACACCTTAAAGATCTTCAGTCCACTCATTGACATCATGGACGGTGAAATTGGATCTAAGATATTGACTTCAGTGGACTTCAAGTCTCTTCAAAATGAGCTGTTGTCTATCATATAGCTGATAGTTAAGAAGAAGGATCTTTCCTATGACGAGAAGCAAGTGATAGAATCGGCGATGAACCTCTGGATATCCGCTGTCATCTACAACCAAGATCTCATCCAGGTAATTTTCGATGACTGGTATCGTCACACCCAGAGCAGCTAGGATGCAAATTCGACATGCATAACCAAGATCTTAATCGAAGATGGTCTGCTCAGCTCAAATTACGGGGTGCGAAACTTGTTCAGAGATCATCTCAAGTTCTTGGCTGAGAGCGTTAAATCACAGAAACTCTCTGAGCAACCAGCTATGTTCTTCCTGAAGGTATTGCTGCAGTCAAACGATGTCACAATCAAGAAGTCACATAAGGATTCATCCTAGTACTATCAACTACTTCTTGCTCTCTTGGGCATTTACTTGAAGCAAGTGAGAAAAGGCGAGATTACTAGTCTAGCTGACCAGGCACCACCAATTAACATTAGAGAGCTGATTGGTCACTACATCTAGAAACTTATAGCCTACAAGTCTTAAGAAGAAAAGGGCAAGATCCTTACAGACGACAATAATCTCTCTGGTTACTTGAAGATCATACATGAATTGATTCAGAGCGACCCTCTTAGCTTAAATGAAGCAGAGCAGCAAACTTTGGCTGATGAAATCATTAACCGATGCCTTTTCACATTTGAGATTTAACCCTTGGACGTTGACATCACAAAAACAATTGATATTGCTGCTTCAGAGAAGAATATGCTAAATAAAGCTTAAAGTAGTGGCAGCAGGAAAGCAGCATTTGATCTTTTGCAAACTCTATGCAACAACAACCGAGATTTAATACCCCAGATTATTAACGGGTATTTCTGTCCACTTCTGAGTCAGATCAAGAAACCCAAGAAGTCTGGCTACTAGCCACGGTCAGAAACGAGATCCTACGGGTATTGTGGACTCAAGAACCTAGGCAGCATCTGCTATATGAACTCAATGATTCAACAATTCTTCTGCATCCCCACCTTCAGATATTCAATTCTGTCAGTCTCCTAAAGGGTCATCAAGGATAATCCTCAAATATTTGAGGGAGAAGAAATCAATGATAACATGCTGCACCAATTCATGAAGCTGATGAGTTTCCTAGAGCTATCTGAGAGGCAAGACTACAACCCAAGAGAGTTCTGCTTCTCTTTCAAGGACTTCGATAACAAGCCCACTAACACGAGGGAGCAGAAGGACACACAAGAATTCCTTAACGTTATCTTCGACCGCTTGGAATACTCAATTAAAACCACACCTCAGAAATACCTTCTCCAAAATGTATTTGGCGGTGAGACATGCTCGGTCATGATATGCAAGGGCTGCGGAAACGTGAGAGAGAACACTGAGGCCTTTTTCAATCTCACACTTGAGGTTAAAAACTAGAAGAGCATTTTCGATGGCCTCAAGAGATTGACTACTGGTGAAACTATCTAGGACGTCCACTGTGATGCGTGCATGAAACGACCGGAGGCGGATAGAAAGATAGTTTTGAAGACCTTGCCGAACACTCTCATCCTCCATCTGCAGCGCATCCAGATGGACCTGGAGACCTTCATGAACAAGAAACTGAACGACCGGGTTGAGTTCCCTAACACGCTCAATATGCGACCCTATATGAAGGATGAAGTGCTCAAGCAAGAAAAGGAAGCCATTGACAAGGCCCGCAAGAACTAGCGTCAAAAGAAGAAGGAAGAGGCTGCGCTCGCAAAGAAGGCCGAGGATGCTAAAGAAGAGGAGGATATGCAGATGCAAGAGTCTGAACAGGAGGGCGAAGACGACGTAGAGATGTCTCAGCAACCTGATGAGGACTTCGAGTACAAGCTAGTAGGGGTCGTGCTACACATGGGTACCGCAGATGCCGGTCACTACCTATCTTACATCAATATTAATAGGGGCGATAAGGATGAAGAGACACCCGAATGGCTGCTAACTGACAAGGAAAAGTGGCTGGAATTCAACGACTCATAGGTCAAACACTACAGCTTTAACAGCTTGGAGGCTGACTGTTTCGGGGGTGGCAACCCTAATCAAATCAGTGGTGATCAAGTCTTCGATTACTCCAAGAATGCTTACATGCTCATATATGAGAAGAGAAGAAAGAACCCTTTGAAATTTGTTATTCCTGAATAGCTTGTACAAAAAAATGAAACTCAAATGATGATCAACACAGAATAGATGGATTCAGAAACGTTGACTCAAACAAAAGTGACTTTATCTGTGAGCCCCGACGATATTCATTCTTTGTGCCCGGAAATCCGAGCTGATTAGCTCTAACAGCTCTAAGTTTATTATGACGAAGAGAGAAAAGAGTATTATACAAATGTTAAGTTCAATGCGATCGAGAAATTTGTCCCGAACAACCTCTACAAATTTGTTCAAAAAGACAATCACAACTTCTTGTTTGAGAGACAGATTTTCAATGCTGGCTTTTTCGAGGCTCTTAAAGGCATGCTAACCACTCTTATTTTGTCGAGTCCAGAGGCCCTCGTTAGTGATTCAGAAGAAACTGCGGCACTCTTTGGCTTTGTAGAGAAACTTCTCTTTGACGTGTTGGCTATGACTGCTGACAACAAACTTCTTCTAGATATTACAAAGTAGTTCACTTAAATGCTGGAGCACAATCACAGCTATGCCTTGAAATTCATTGAACGTAAAATCATGCGCTAGACTGAAGAAGGAAAGAACCAGAAAGAGTTCTTTGAGAATTTGGTGTAACATATGGACAGAGATGTCAGAGAAATGCACGCCATTATACTCAAATCTTGTGTCAACATTTGTTTCGCCATTGAGAATAAGGAGGTCTTGGACCGTGTCATGACTAAAGTATTCTCAATGATTCCCGAGGATCTAACGAAGAACTGGCTCAAGATTCATTAATACTTATGGTTCTTATGTGAAATCACTCGCTCAGGTCGCGCCTAGTTGATCTACATGATTGAAAACAAGCTTGTTGCCAAACTTATCGACTTCTTCCTCGAAAATGATAGTCCACTAATTAATGGCTAGATTGCTCGAGGAGCTAAAAGACAGACAATGGGCTCCAATTATGCGACACCTCCCCTAGAATAGCTCATTTTGAATGTCTCTTATATAGTGAGGAAACAAGCTTACATCAACTTTTCAGGATAAGAAATCCCTCTTGTAAATGGATTCTCCCCAAGATCTGGCTGGACTCTACTCGAAAAAGACGAAGAGTCTTATCCTTCACTGTCTCAGGAAGATCTCTACATGTTAAGTCTCAAGCAATTCTACAAAAAATTGATGAAGAGTCATTAAGAAGTAACCGAATATTGCAGACTTTTGTGCCATCTTGCTTTCATCAATCATGATTAGAGCAGAACTATAGCCAAAAAGGGTTTGGTAGGCCTCAATAAAGCTGCAGCTGATGAGACTTACACTTATATCTAGGTACTTTGTCAACAACTTCTTATTATTGACAAATTTATGACTCATAGATAAGAGTGGATTCTCGGAGTTCCCCAAATCAAGCTTGAGAAACCTTACATGTATGCCAACACAATTTAGTAGTATCCATTTGGTGTTAAGATTGGAGTCGAGAATCTGTGCAATCCTACTGATGATTATGTAGAATATAGGTCAACACTCTTCAAGGCCTCTCACAGCAGCAAAGAAAGCTATCTGTAGCTGCTTTTCTAATACAGAAAGCGCTGGTCCAAGTACGCTCTCGACAGCATGGTTGCACTCTTCTATGCTTGTCTGAACGATATGACAGGCATGCTGTATTACTACCTCTATACAATGGAGCCTCCAACTGCCTCACACGCTCGCTATCTCGATTGGATCCGTCCTCACCTGCTGGAAACTGTAGAGATGTGCATGCGCAACCCGTCTCTGCAGTCGAACTAGCAGGAGATTGCTCTGGCTCTCTAAGCGGGCAACCTTCTTGACCAGTTAATCTCCAAGTTGCCCTACTCTGGTGAGTTGAATCTCCAAAATGCAGCTCTGATGGAGTACAGATAGAAGCAGATGGCTAATGAGAAGGGGATCACCAAAAGGGTTTTCTCGTATGATATGACGAAGGATCTCGGTGGAATGCCCTACCTCGTTTGGAAGGTCACTGCCGAGAAGATTATCAATCAGCTCACAAACTCCGACATCATGCTTACCGTCAAAGAATACGAGGTCCAGATCAGTGAGGCAATGCCTGTTGGTGATAACAATTTGGCTTTCCCTCCCAACTAGTTCCCGAATTACACCTCAAGAAATGTCGGTTTCAACAATAACAACAGAAGCGATAATTTAAACAACGGTTCAGTTAAGTGGGGCCGCAAAAAACAGTATGGAAGGGGAGCTGGTGTCGCCTACCAGACTAAGCAAATGGGTTCTGGTGCTGTAGTACACACAAGAAAAGAGAAGAGAGGTAAAAACAAGAAAGCCCTGAAAATACAAGACGGTATCGACGTTGTTATGGATTTCAACAACAACAGTGACGGCGTGGTTGATGCTGATGACAGCGGTCATTCTGTCAGTGCCGAGGGTAAGTCTGATGGCGCACAACCCTTTGATCCTCAAGAAATGAAAGTTTCAGAGAATTATAACGATTTCGGGTCGCGGTTAGAAGATACAATGATACCTTAGGAATACGAATATGAAAACAGCAGCCCGTCGAACAACCAGGTTTCTCCCGATGGTCCTCAGATTGCCGGCGAAAATAACACTTTGAATCTTGAGCCACAGAACATGGCTGTTGAAGACATCGAGAACACTCAGGATGGAAACAATAACAACTTTCAATCTCAAGGAACCCCAGCTGCTCCAGTTAGTGGTGGCTCAGTGCCTCTTCCCGCTGCGACTTCTCCGAACAACAATAACGACGAGATGATCGAAGAAGAGATCAAGATGGAGGACGTGGTCTAGCAAGTAGTCGGCATTGATGAAAACAATGAGGAGGCTGGAGCCAACGAGTACGGGCCCTGGCAAGAAAACTCTAACTCAGTTATGGTCTTCTCATTCACCAATCTCGACAAGTATAAGTCTTAAGTAGTCACTCTTCGTGTGTGGCACAATACTGAGGAAGAAAAGGTTCGTCCACCAAATGAACGCATTCCAAGATCAACCATGATCTTCAATATCGATGGCGGTAAAGAGAGGGATTGTTTCGTGTTAACCAAGTTAAATCCCTTCGAAGAATGGGGTAACTTCTAATGGGATTTCCAAATAGGATCTAACATCGATCAATCTCAGCCAATTCAGAAACCAGTGATTCAAATCGTTGAAGCACCCAGGGATGAACCTCATATGATACCGCTTCCCAAAGAAGAACCCGTTAATGATAATGTGATACGATGCACTGTATGCACCTTTGACAATGACAAGATGCTTAGCTATTGTGAGGTTTGCGGATCTATTCTCCCAAAGTGAATGAGTGATTTGTGATAACAACAATATTCAAAACCTAATAATCAATTTGTACTCTATCTTTTTTCTTTTATAAGTTGAGGGGTTTTGGGGTTTTGGGG
>VFQS010003975.1_pt1 | contig 10976 bp, 10 predicted proteins | sample 3512361 | NCBI WGS metagenome assembly VFQS01 (sample SAMN10412375, study PRJNA504923) | tailings metagenome | isolation source: Relicate 1 Philex TSF3 active mining | place: Philippines | reverse complement strand
AATACTTGCATATGTTGGAGGAGGCAGAGAAGCGTGACCATCGTAAATTGGGCAAAGCTTTAGATCTGTTTCATTTCCAAGACGAAGCTCCAGGTTTGATCTTCTGGCATCCAAAAGGTTGGACTGTGTGGCAACAAGTTGAACAATACATGCGTAAAGTTTACCAAGATTGTGGCTACCAAGAAGTCAAAGCACCGCAAATTTTGGACCGTACGCTGTGGGAAAAAACAGGCCACTGGGAGAACTATCGCGAAAATATGTTCAGTACCGAGTCTGAAAATCGTAATTACGCATTGAAGCCAATGAACTGCCCAGGTCATGTGCAGATCTTTAATTCAAATATGCGCAGCTATCGCGAATTGCCATTGCGCTACGGTGAGTTCGGCCAATGTCATCGCAACGAGCCTTCAGGTGCATTACACGGCATTATGCGCGTGCGCGGTTTTACGCAAGATGATGGTCATATTTTCTGTACCGAAGATCAAATTCAAGATGAGGTCATGGCTTTCCATCCGCAAGCGATGAAAGTATATGATGATTTTGGTTTCGAAAATATCCAAATCAAGATTGCCTTGCGTCCAGATAATCGTATTGGTTCCGATGAAATTTGGGATAAAGCGGAAGATACTTTGCGTGCGGCATTGCGCAACTGCGGAATGACATGGGAGGAGTTGCCAGGTGAGGGCGCATTCTACGGCCCTAAGATTGAATACCATTTGAAGGATAGCTTGGGTCGTCCATGGCAGGTTGGTACGATGCAAGTTGACTTTTCTATGCCTGGACGACTAGGGGCAGAATACGTCTCTGACGACAATTCACGTAAAGTGCCTGTGATGTTACATCGTGCGATTGTTGGTTCAATGGAAAGATTTATTGGCATTTTGATTGAGAATCATGCGGGTGCTTTACCAACTTGGTTGGCTCCTGTACAAGTTGCGGTATTAAATATCTCTGAATCTCAGGCTGAATATGCAAAAACTGTGGCTGAAAACCTGAAAAAACAAGGGTTTAGAGTACATACAGATTTGCGTAATGAGAAGATTACCTATAAAATACGCGAACATTCCATGCAAAAGTTGCCTTATATCATCGTAGTCGGTGATAAAGAACGGGATGCAAATACAGTGGCTGTGCGTACGCGCGGTAATCTGGATCTGGGTGTAATGACTCAGGAAGCCTTCTTGGATCGCCTTAAAAACGACTTGGAAACCAAGGCTTAACCAGCTTTTGCCCGCAGAAATGCATCGCTTGTTGATTTAATTTTTTGAAGGAAACTGCAATAGCTACCGAAAAGTCACATCGTATCAACGGTGAAATTACTGCGCCAGAAGTGCGCTTGTCAGGCGTTGATAATGAGCCGTTGGGCATCGTAAAACTGGGGGAAGCCTTTCGCTTAGCTGAAGAGGCTGAAGTGGATTTGGTGGAAATCGCGCCAACAGCGCAACCACCCGTTTGCCGATTGATGGATTACGGCAAGTTCAAATACCAAGAGCAGAAGAAGGCGCATGAAGCCAAGCTGAAGCAAAAGGTTATTTTGGTGAAGGAAGTAAAATTCCGTCCAGGTACGGATGACGGTGATTACAACATTAAGTTGCGTAATCTCGTGAAGTTCTTGGAAGACGGCGATAAAACCAAAATTACTTTGCGTTTCCGTGGCCGTGAAATGGCTCACCAAGAAATTGGTATGCGTATGCTGGAACGCTTGAAGGTCGATTTGGATCCGTACGGTCAAGTTGAGCAGTTTCCGAAGATGGAAGGACGCCAGATGGTTATGATTCTGGCGCCGAAAAAGAAAAAATAAGTTGGTAAGCCCATAAATCCAATTGTAGGGCGCATTACGTCGTTGTTTGTCCTCGCAATACAATCGTATTGCTGCGGGAAACCCCTAGTACTGCATCACTAAAATTGAATTTCTGAGCCTACCTTGTGGTCGTGATTTAGATCGCAAAAAAAGTATTTGTCGTGATGGTGATTCGTAAGAGTCGCGATCACAACAAAGGGCATTGAACTCGATTTCAAGCCCAAGCTAAGTGAGAAGTAGGCATCCAAGAGTGACGTCATTGTCACCACCTACCATCATATAAAAAGGAGCTGTCGTAAAAGACAGAGATGTTATGCCTAAAATGAAAACAAAGAGCTCTGCAAAGAAGCGCTTTCGTGTACGCCCAGGTGGAACTGTTAAGAGTGGTCACGCTTTCAAGCGTCACATCTTGACGAAGAAAACCACTAAGAACAAACGCCAATTGCGTGGCACCCGTAACATCAACGCGTCTGACGTAACATCAGTCATGCGCATGATGCCAACAGCTTAACCTCTACTCACTATTTTAAGGAGTTATCATGCCTAGAGTAAAACGTGGTGTTACCGCTCGTGCCCGTCATAAGAAAGTTCTCGATTTAGCCAAAGGCTATCGTGGTCGTCGTAGTAAGGTATTCCGTATTGCTAAGCAAGCAGTTATGCGCGCTGGTCAATATGCGTACCGTGATCGTCGTAACAAAAAACGTGTATTCCGCGCATTGTGGATTACTCGTATCAATGCTGCATCCCGTCAACACGGTATGACATACAGCGTGTTCATGAATGGCTTGAAAAAAGCGAACATCGAACTCGACCGTAAAGTGTTGGCCGATATGGCTGTGATGGACAAACCAGCATTTGCTGCGATTGTTAATCAAGTAAAAACGACTTTGGCTGCTTAATTAGTCATAGTCTGTAGCAGCGTTTTTGCATAGCTACAACATGAGCGGGGCAGAGGTTCAATCCTGTGCCCCGTTTGTTTTTGTAGGGCTCAAACAAAATGATTCGGCGATAGCTATCGAATTATTTTGTGTGAGTCTTTTGGAATTTAGCTTCTTCCTTTTCAATAGGAAGGTTGTGGTGGGTTGCAGTCGATTAATTAGAAGCATAATTCTTGACCTTGGCCCATCTCCACTCTAGTCGTCCTTCTGAAGAAGGGGGAGGGCAAGTGGTGCGGCTAAGCTATTCTCATCGTGTGCAACGAAGACTCGATATTTTCTATCATCCACATGAAGTGGGAAAAATCGCATGAACTCATTAGATCAAATCGTAACGCAAGCTATCGCTGATTTTGCAGCGGCACCAGATGCAGCTGCTTTGGAAAATGCCAAGGCTTTGTACCTTGGTAAATCCGGTCAAATTACTGAACAAATGAAAAGTCTGGGCAAACTTGCTCCAGACGAACGTAAAGTTCAAGGTGCAGTAATTAATGTCGCCAAAGAAAAAATTGAAAATGCTTTGACTGCACGTCGCGATGCATTAGCCAATGCGCAGATGGAAGCGCGTTTAAATGCAGAAGCTATTGACGTGACTTTGCCAGGTCGCGGTCGCGGCATTGGTGGTATTCATCCAGTGATGCGCACTTGGCAGCGAGTTGAAGAAATTTTCCGCTCGATAGGTTTTGATGTTGCGGATGGACCAGAAATTGAAAATGACTGGACTAACTTTACTGCGTTGAATAGTCCAGAAAATCATCCCGCACGTTCGATGCAGGATACATTCTATGTCGAGGGTAACGATACCTCAGGCAAGCCTTTGTTGCTGCGCACGCATACTAGCCCTATGCAAGTGCGCTATGCGCGCATGAATAAGCCACCGATTAAAGTGATTGCTCCAGGTCGTACCTATCGTGTCGATAGCGATGCTACGCACTCTCCTATGTTCCATCAAGTCGAGGGCTTGTGGATCGGTGAGGGCATTAGCTTTGCCGATTTGAAAGGCGTGTATCTGAATTTTGTGAAAGCCTTCTTCGAAACAGATGACTTGCAAGTGCGCTTCCGTCCATCGTATTTCCCATTTACCGAACCTTCCGCAGAGATCGATATTGCTTTTGGTAGCGGTCCTTTGAAAGGACGTTGGTTAGAAATCTCTGGTTCAGGTCAGGTGCATCCTTCCGTCATTAAAAACATGGGACTCGATCCAGAGCAATACATCGGTTTTGCATTCGGTTCAGGTTTGGAACGCTTGACGATGCTGCGCTACGGCGTTAGTGATTTGCGCTTGTTCTACGAAGGTGATCTACGATTCTTAAAGCAGTTTAACTAAAAATAATTAGCCGCAGGGACGCAGAGAACGCGGAGTTTGTTCTTTCGCTTCCTCTGCGAACTTTACACCTCTGCGGTTCAAAGCTTTTTATTATATTGATGCGCATTTGCGCCAAATATTAACCAACATCACGGTTGAATTATGCAATTTTCTGAAAACTGGTTACGTACCATGGTTGATCCGAACATGACTTCGGATGAGTTGTCTCACTTGCTGACGATGGCGGGTTTGGAAGTAGAAGAAGTGGAGCCAGTTGCTCCGCCATTTAGCAATGTGGTTGTCGCTGAGATTCGCGAGATCGCTAAACATCCCGATGCGGATCGTTTAAATGTGTGTCAAGTTGATGTGGGTACTGGCACGCTGCTTAACATTGTATGTGGTGCACCGAATGTCCGCGTTGGCATGAAGGTGCCATGTGCGATGGCTGGCGCAGTATTGCCACCGGGTGCAGACGGTAAACCCTTCTTAATTAAGGTTGGCAAGCTGCGCGGCGTTGAGTCGCAAGGTATGTTGTGCTCCGCTAAAGAGTTGAAATTGTCCGAAGAAGGTGGTGGTTTGATGGACTTGCCTGCAGATGCGCAAGTTGGTCAAAATTTCCGTGATTATTACCAGTTAAACGATCTCAAATTCACGATCAAATTGACGCCAAATAAAGCGGATTGTCTGTCCGTACTTGGTGTGGCGCGTGAAGTGTCGGCATTAACGGGTACGCCTATGCATTTGCCAGAGGCGCACATCATGCCTGTCAGTTTGACTGAAAAATTACCTGTCAAAATCAGCGCACCGGATTTATGCGGCCGTTTTGTTGGACGTGTGATTCGTGGTGTGAATGCGAAAGCGCCGACGCCAGATTGGATGAAGCAACGTTTGGAACGTAGCGGTCAGCGTCCAATATCCGCGCTCGTCGATATTTCCAATTATGTGATGTTGGAAATGGGGCGACCTAGCCACGTTTTCGATCTAGATAAAATTCATGGCGGCCTCGATGTTCGTTGGGGTAAAGCGGGCGAGTCCTTAAAACTTTTAAATGGCAATACCGTCGCAGTTGATGAGTGGGTCGGTGTGATCGCTGATCAGCAAGAAATTGAATCATTGGCTGGCATTATGGGCGGTGATTCAACTGCAGTTAGTCTGGAAACAGAGAATATTTATCTTGAGTCTGCATTCTGGTGGCCGCAAGCGATTCAAGGTCGCGCGCGTAAATATAATTTTTCTACTGACGCAGCACATCGTTACGAGCGTGGCGTGGATTTTGAATCTATCGTTGAACACGTCGAACGTATCACTGCCTTGATTGTTGAAATTTGCGGAGGTGCTGAGCACGTTAAGGTCGGTCCGGTGGATGATCTCGTCGTGAATCTGCCAAAACGTCTGCCGGTAAAATTGCGTACCGCACGTGCGAATAAAGTGATTGGTGTTGATTTTACCGACGCGCAAATCGCTGATATTTTCACGCGTCTTGGTTTGCAGTTCACCCAAGAACCTGGATTGTTCTCGGTCACGCCACCATCCTATCGTTTTGATATAGAAATCGAAGAAGATTTGATTGAAGAAGTTGTACGCGTGTATGGCTTTGAAAATATTCCATCCTTGCCTCCGGTTGCAGCAAATGCGATGTTAATTGCGCCAGAGAACACACGCTCGACATTTACCTTGCGTCGTCAAATCGCTGATATGGATTACCAAGAGGTCGTCAATTACAGCTTTGTTGAGGAAGCTTGGGAGCGCGATTTCTGCGCAAACGACAACCCTATCAAGTTACAAAATCCAATTGCAAGTCAAATGAGTGTAATGCGTACCAGCTTGATTGCAAGTTTGATCGCCAATGCGCGCTATAACTTAAATCGCAAGCTCAACCGCGTTCGTATCTTTGAAATCGCTGCAGTGTATCTGCGTGACGAATCTGTGCTTGATGGCGCTTTGAGTTTGTCTGGCTACGATCAGCCTAAGCGTTTGGCGGCATTGGCGTATGGCCCTGTTGCTGCGGAGCAGTGGGGACAAGCGACGCGGAATGTAGATTTCTTTGATGTGAAATCGGACTTGGAGAACTTATTTGCGCCCAAGATTTTGCGCTTTAATAAAGTAGATCATCCAGCGTTGCATCCTGGACGTTCTGCGCAAATTGAATGTGATGGCCAAATCATCGGTTTGATTGGTGAGCTACACCCGCGCCTGCAACAAAAATATGATTTACCTTTAGCACCTATCGTTTTCGAAGTTGCGCTTACTGCTTTGCAGTCCGTGGAATTGCCTTGCCATCGTGATATTTCTAAGTTTCAAGCAGTGACACGTGATTTGGCATTGGTTGTTAAACAATCTGTTTCTGCGCAAGAATTAATCGATGTTTTCAAGGCAGAAATAAATAAAGCAGAATCTTGTAAAATCGTGCAAGACCTTGTTTTATTTGATGAATATCGTGGCAAAGGTCTGGAAAATGATGAGAAAAGTCTTGCTTTCCGCTTTAGCTTGCAAGATACTCAGAATACCTTACAAGATGAAAAGGTAGAACTTGCGATGAATGCGCTAGTAGCTGCTGCTAACATCGGTGTATCGGCAAGACTTCGCTAACTCAATCGTTTTTTAACGCTCTGATTGCCAAGAATTTGGCAATTTGGAGCGTTATCGCTTTTAATTAAATAGAAAAAATTGTGGCGAATTTGATTGTTGCTTCTTTTCGTTTGGAACAACAATTCTTGATTGAGACAGCGTGACTTAAATAGATAAATAAATTAGGTAAATCATGATGAACGATGTGACTTCTGCCGATCTTCAGACTTTATTAGATGAAGATTTAAAGCGTGCCGTGCGTGAAGCGCAGGCACGTTCAAAAGCGGAAAAAGATTTGCCCACCTTAACCAAGGCCGAATTAGCTGAACTGCTATTTGAACAAGTTGGTTTGAATAAGCGCGAAGCAAAAGATATGGTTGAAACTTTTTTTGGCGAAATTCGTGATGCGCTTGAACGTGGTGCAGAGGTGAAGTTGTCGGGTTTTGGTAACTTTCAATTACGTGATAAGCCACAACGTCCAGGACGCAATCCTAAAACTGGCGAAGAAATTCCAATTACTGCGCGTCGTGTCGTCACGTTTCACGCAAGTCAAAAATTAAAGGCGATGGTAGATGATTTGCATGCGCCTCATCAATTTAATAGCACTAATCCAGCGTAAATTCTCGAATGAGTGATACTTGTATGGAAAATTTTGTGTTACCTCCGATCCCAGCGAAGCGTTATTTCACTATTGGTGAAGTGAGTGATTTATGTGGTGTAAAGCCGCATGTATTGCGTTATTGGGAGCAAGAGTTTGCACAGCTCAAACCTGTAAAACGTCGTGGAAATCGTCGCTACTATCAGCATCATGAAGTGCTATTAATTCGACGCATTCGCGAACTGTTGTATGAGCAAGGGTTTACGATCAATGGTGCGCGTAATAAGTTGAATAATCAAGCATCGCATGAAGACGTTGTGACAGAAGTACGTGAACAAAGCCCGTTTAGTTTGCAGCAAATTCGTACTGAATTGCAGTCTGTATTGACTTTATTAAAGCTGTAATTTAACGCATCAATAAGGCGTTCAAACTGGATCGAATCGCTGGGATTAATTCACTTGCAGTTAATCCTACAGGTCCTACCCCATTTTCAACACAAAGATCTGCTGCTTTTCCATGCAGGTAGACAGCGAGACATGCTGCTTGTGCGGCGTTTAATCCTTGTGCAAGCAGTGCACCGCAAATTCCCGAGAGAACGTCGCCAGTGCCCGCACTCGCTAAGCCTGCGTTGCCGCTGCTATTGATCCAAGTTTGCGTCGAGTCAACAATCACAGTTCCAGCACCTTTTAGCACAACACATACTTGTAATTCATGTGCCAATTTTTGTGCAGATTTGTAGCGATCGGATTGTATTTCGTTTGCGCTTGTTTGTAGTAAGCGCGCAGCTTCTAAGGGATGCGGGGTAATGAGCGTTTGCCAGTGTTTTTGTGCGCGTTGGCGAACTAGTTCCTTCAGCGTATCGTCGATCGCAATTATATTTAAGGCGTCCGCATCGATGATTAGACTTGGACTTTCCTCGAGTACTTTTTGCACGAAGTATTTTGCTTCTTCTGATGTACCTAATCCAGGGCCAATCACCACGACAGGTCGATTCAAATTCGATGATCGTGCACGCGCGATCATGAGTTCTGGGTGGACTATGTCGATGCTAGGAAATCGTTCGTCCATCATACCTAGGTGAACTTTACCTGCGCCGCACATTAGCGCAGCCCGTCCCGCCAAAATGGGTGCACCTAACATGCCTGAATTTCCACCTAAGATCAGAACTTCTCCATAACTACCTTTGTGGCTATCTTGTCGTCTTCTTGGTAGATATTGATCGAAGGACGACTCTGTCAACAGATGCGCATCAGCGGGAGGATAGTCAGTGTGATCGAGGTTTAATGTGTTTAGAAAGACCTGTCCAGCAAAGTCTTTCGCTTTCGCGGTATGTAATCCAATCTTGTTGCCGATGAATGTTAGGGTATGGGTCGCACGTAAAGCAATTGCATTGTCTCCAAATATCTGGCCTGTATCTACGTTTAATCCACTTGGGATATCTAAAGCAAGCGTCGGTATACTTTGTCGGGAATTTTGACGATTTAAGTATTCAATTAGTTCGGCGGTATCGCCCTCTATCGGGCGGTTTAATCCTATTCCAAATAGGCCATCGATGATTAAATCCCAAGCGTCTATACCGCATTTTTTACAATCTTCAATGCTGATCCATTTTGCTTTGCTAGCATGCGCTTGTTGTAGGCTTTGATTTGCTTCTACCGAGTAGCTTGCGGTATTCCCTAATAATAGGATGTGAACATCGACTTCATCTTTGCAGAGTAAATGTGCTGTTTCTAAGGCATCGCCACCGTTATCGCCAACTCCAGCTAGTATTAGTACTTTCCCTTTTTTTGCGCCTAATAATTCCAATGCGAGCTCTGCAGCAGCTTTTCCTGCTGCGCGCATTAAGGTGCCGGTCGCTAGTTGTTGCTTTGCTTCCGACTCGATAGAGCGAATTTGTTCACGTCGATAAAGTTCCGTGAATTGCGTTCGCGCATGCAGCTGATTATTTTGCATTGAGCAATGCATGTTCTGATGAACCCTTACGGTTGTTTGATCGGCACTGGATTTGGATAATTGCCAAGCGTATTAATGTTATCCAAGCTGTGTACAAAGATGTTTTCTAGCGGTGCCAATAGATACGGCAGTATCAACATTAGCATAAGGAATCCGACCATAATCGTAATTGGAAATCCGATACCAAAAATATTTAATTGTGGCGCGGCGCGAGTCAAGATGCCAAGAGCGATATTGGTAATCAGTAATGCTGCTACTAGGGGAATGGAAAGCAGCATGCCAATTTTAAATATTTCTTCACCCCAAATCGCGAGTCTTTGTACGCTAAAACCCATGTTTAATGAAGTGGATATAGGGATGTTTTTAAAGCTATTGATCAAGGCTTCAAACATCGCAAGATGCACGTTTAAACTAAGAAAGAGTAGGGTGGTGATAATTACCAAAAATTGCGCAATCGCTGAGGAACGGCCGCGTGTTTGTGGATCATAAAATGTGGCGAAGCCTAGGCCCATTGTTAGGCCAATCACTTCACCAGCCATTTCAACTCCAGCAAAAATAACGCGAACGATAAATCCCATCGCTAAGCCGATTACCAACTGTTGCATCAACACTGCAATCCCAGTAATCGAGAGCGGATCAACATTGTTAAGCGGTGCGATGGTTGGCGCAACGATCAGAGCAAGAAAGACACCAAGTGCAATCTTGACGCGAACTGGAACACCATTATTTCCAAATGGTGGTGCAATCGCAATGAAGCCGAGGATACGCGTTAAAGGCCACATGAATGAGGCTATTAGTGCGACTAGTTCATTGCTATTGACAGAGATCATACGATGGGCTTATGTAGCTTTTGCAGCTTAACCAGCTAACAGCGCAATACCAGTGAACACTTCACGCATATAGTCGCCAAGCACGCTAAGCATCCATGGGCCAGCAATGATTAGTGTCACAAAGATGCCAACCAGCTTGGGAATAAATGACAAGGTGGTTTCATTGATTTGTGTTGCAGCTTGAAAAATACTAACGATAAGACCGATGCCAAGCGCCACTAATAACAAAGGCGCTGAAATCAATAGCGTAATTTCCATTGCATGACGACCCATCGTCATAACACTATCGGGAGTCATAATTTACCTCTAATCAGTAAAAACTACGTGCCAATGAGCCAATCAGTAACTGCCAGCCATCTACCAAAACAAATAACATCAACTTAAACGGTAGCGAGACAATCGACGGTGAAACCATCATCATACCCATCGCCATCAACACACTCGCGACCACCATATCGATGATGAGAAAAGGTATGAAGATCGCAAAACTGATTTGAAAAGCCGTTTTAAGTTCGCTGGTAATAAATGCTGGAATCAGTACGCGTAATGGAATATCTTCAGGACCTTGTAAAGCAGGTGTGTTCGATAGTTTGACGTACAAGGCAATATCAGACTCGCGTGTTTGTTTTAGCATGAATCCCTTTAGAGGTTCTACGCCTTTTTCCATCGCCTGTTGCATCGTAATTTTGTTCTCGGAAAAGGGCAGGTAGGCATCTGCATAAATTTTGTCGAACACCGGCCCCATCACAAACAGCGTTAAAAAGAGTGCTAATCCAACCAGAACTTGATTAGGTGGAGACGATTGCGTACCGAGTGCTTGGCGTAATAGGGACAACACGATAATGATGCGCGTAAAGCTGGTCATCATAAGCAAAGCTGCAGGAATAAACGCGAGCGAGCTTAAGAAAATTAAGGTCTGAATACTCAGAGAATAATTTTGACCACCACCGGATGCAGGTGAGCTTGTGATTGCAGGTAAGCCGCC
>VFQS010003974.1_pt1 | contig 10978 bp, 10 predicted proteins | sample 3512361 | NCBI WGS metagenome assembly VFQS01 (sample SAMN10412375, study PRJNA504923) | tailings metagenome | isolation source: Relicate 1 Philex TSF3 active mining | place: Philippines | reverse complement strand
TGGGGCGCGCTGCAGGCAAAATTTTGAGCACATTGCAGGCCAACCCAAAACCCTCCAAGGTGCCCATCCACTTCATGGCATAGGGCACATTCATGCCCACATGCATGTCGGCCAATGCGCTGGGGCAACGCAAAGCCTTGGCCATGTAGCGCGTCATGCGATTGGCTAAAGGACGAGCGATGTTGCCAAACACATTGACCAATTGCCATGCAATGGCCAACCAAATTTGATAACTGAACACGCCCCACTTGGCTTTGGCTGACCAAGATGCGAACAGCGCTCTGGAATTGTGGTCTCCCACATCGACCGCCACCATGCGGCCCACGCGATGCGGGTGAACCGCCGCATACTCGTAACCAAAGATGCAACCCCAATCGTGCAACACCAAGGTAATGGGTTGATCGGGACTGACTTGCTGCACCACCTCATCCATGAAGGCCACCATTTCGATGAGTGACTTGGGTGGCAGCGGTGCGTTGGCGTCAAAGGCCGGCAATGTGAAGCGCACACACCGATGGGTTGTGCGCAATGTTTGGACGGTGTCGTTCCAAAGCGCCAGCGTGTCGGGCCAGCCATGCAACATGAGCAAGGTTTCTGTGCCCTGCCCCTCAATTTGAACTTCAACGCCTTGAATGTTCAGGCGTTGAATGGAGGGCAATGCCACCGCGTTAGGCATGAAGGGCCTGTTTCAAGCGCTCTACACCTTCTAAAATTTTGTCTTCGCCAACAGTGGCAAAACTCAAACGCAAAGTGCTGTGGTCTGGGTTTTGGCAATAAAACGGCGCGCCCGGCACAAAGGCCACGCCTTGGTCGATGGCCATTTTGGCAAAGGCATTGCCGTCTTTGACTTTGCCATTGGCACCCGTGAGGTTGGCCCACACAAACAAGCCCCCTTGCGGCTGCACAAAAGAAATGGCGTTGCCCAAATCATGGCGCAGTGCATCGCACATGGTTTGTGCGCGGCCTGCATACACCTTGCGTACTTTGTCTAGGGTGGCAGGCATGCGGCCCGCTTTGAGGTAATGCGCGGCCGTGGCTTGTGCAAAGGTGCTGGTGTGTGCATCGCTGAATTGTTTGCACATGACCGCGCGACTTAGAAGCTCGGGCGGCGCAATCATCCAGCCCACACGCAAGCCTGGGCTGAGCACTTTGGACAAGGAGCCGCAGTGCACCAACCAGTCGCGGCTACCTGGCACTTGCGAACTGAGGGCCAACAAACTGGGCGGCGGTGCGTCATTGAAATACAAATCGCCGTAGGGATCGTCTTCCACCATCAGGGTTTGGTATTTGACAGCCAACTCGAGCAATTTTTTGCGGCGCTCTAAGCTGAGCAAAGCCCCAGTGGGGTTGCCAAAAGTGGGGATCACGTAGACAAACTTGGGGCGGTGTTCGGCGATCAATTTTTCTAGGGCCTCGGTGTCAACACCTTGGCCATCGACGGGGGCAGAAATGAGCTGGGCGCCATACAAACGGAAACATTGAATGGTGGCCAAAAAGGTGGGTCTCTCAACAATGACCTTGTCGCCAGGGCTGATCATGGTTTTGCCAATGAGGTCGAGCGCTTGTTGGCTGCCGGTGGTCACAATGAGCTGGTCTGCCGCCAAACCCGTCACGCCTTTTTGGCCCATGAAGTGCGCCAATTGCTCGCGCAGTGGGCCGTAGCCTTCGGTGGCACCGTATTGCAAGGCAGCGCCTGGCTCTTGGCTTAAGGCCTGCGACGAGGCTTCGCGGATGCCTTCAACGTCGAACATGGCGCTGTCGGGGAAGCCGCCGGCAAAGCTGATGATGCCGGGTTTGCCCAGAAGTTTGAACAACTCCCGAATGGCTGAGGTCTCGACATTGTTCAATCGATCGGCAAATTGCAATGACATGGTGTATCTTCCACAAAACTCTGGGGTTCTAAACGTCTATTCTGACTTGAATTGACAGGGCTCATTTGCCAATTTGCTGATATTTTCTCTCATGAACGCTCACAACATCGAACTCTTTTTTCACACCTTGCAAGCTGCCAACCCGATGCCCAACACCGAACTGGCCTACACCTCGGTGTTTGAATTGCTGACGGCGGTGTTGTTGTCTGCGCAGGCCACCGATGTGAGTGTGAACAAGGCCACGCGCAAGCTCTTTCCGGTGGCCAACACGCCCGAAACCATTTTGGCCTTGGGCCAAGACGGCTTAGAGCGCTACCTCAAGACCATCGGCCTGTATCGCAACAAGGCCAGCAACTTGCTCAAAACCTGCCAAATCTTGATTGAGCAACATGGCGGCCAAGTGCCGCGTTCTCGCGAGGCCTTGGAAGCTTTGCCTGGGGTGGGACGCAAAACGGCCAACGTGGTGCTCAACGTGGCTTTTGGCGAGCCCACCATGGCGGTTGACACGCACATTTTTCGAATGGGCAACCGAACTGGCTTGGCGCCCGGCAAGACGCCCTTGGCCGTTGAGTTGAAACTGCTCAAGCGCATTCCCCCAAAGTACTTGGTCGATGCGCACCACTGGCTCATCTTGCATGGCCGTTATGTGTGCCAAGCACGCAAGCCTTTGTGCCCGCAATGCGCAGTGTCGGCCTATTGCAGTTTCAAACCCAAAACCGTTTAAAACTACTTGGGCAGCGCCACCCAGCGCGTCTCACCACCCTCTTGCCATTCACGCCACTGCAGTCGATTTTGAAAAACGTCAGACAAGGCCTGATGCGTGTCAGTTGAATGTGGCGCACCCGAGTGCACCATGCGGCCCGCCGACATGACCCAAACGCGGTCGGCCTGCAATGCCAAATTGAGTTCGTGCAGCACACTGACCACGGCCGCACCTTGTTCGGTGAGGCAACGCACCCACGCCAACCAATCGGCTTGGTGCGGCACATCGACACCCGCCAGCGGTTCGTCCATCAAATACACATCGGCCTGAACAGCCAATGCACGCGCCAGCAACACACGCTGACGCTCACCCCCCGAGAGTTGACCCAAACTGCGCGTGCGCCATTCCCAAGCCTGCACTGTTTTGAGAGCCACCTCGACCACGGCGCGGTCTTGTGCACTGGGCGACGCCAACCAAGTTTGATGCGGCAAACGGCCCAACATGGCCACGTCATAAACCGTCAAGTCGTCTTGCCCGGCTTCTGCCTGCCCAAGCCAAGCCAAGGTTTGAGCCCTGTCTCGTCGTTGCCAATGGGTCCAAGCTTTGCCCAACAATTCAACCTGACCGTCGGCCGGCGTTAAACCCGCCACGGCTTTGAGAAAGCTGGATTTGCCGGCGCCATTGGGGCCCACCAGTGCCACCCACTCACCTGAATTCAAGGCCAGCGACACTTGGTCAACGGCTTTGAAGGGGCCGTGCCTGACAGAAATCCTGTCGGCTTTCAAGACGATTTTTGAAGGGGTGTTCATGATCGGCCGCCTCCACGCGCAGCAGGCGGCGATGTGATGCCGCGCATCAAGTACAACATGTAGCCGCCGCCCAAGATGGCCGTCAATACACCTACTGGCAATTCAGTGGGTGCCATCAACCCCCGCGCCAGCAGATCGGCACTGCCAAGCAACACTGCCCCCATGAGGCAAGACAAGCTAAGGGTTTTGCCATGCACGGCTTTGACTCTGGCCCGAACCAAATGAGGCGCGGCCAAGCCCACAAAAGCAATCAGGCCAGTCTGAGCAACGGCCGCCGCTGTGCACAAGGCCAGCACGGCCAACAAAAGCCAACGCAAAGACTTGACTGGCAAACCCAAACTGAGAGCGGTCGACTCGCCCAAGGCCAAGCCATCGAGCAATGGACTGGCTGCCACAGACACCACCCACGACATCAGCAGCACGCCCAGCATCAAGGCACAAGCCGACCAACTGACATACGCCGTAGAGCCCAGCATGAAAGATTGCACCGAGCCTTGAATTTGCGGAAACATGACCAACAACAAAGAAGCCAAAGCGCCAAAAACCACGCCCACCACCACACCCGCCAGCAACAAACGCAGCGTGTGCTGCACCCCCCACGACAAAACCAAAGACAAAGCCACAGCCACCCAAGCACCCAAGAAGGCCATGCCCGTGATGCCTATGCGCATGAACCATGGCGACATGTTGAGTTGCATGAGCATGACCATGCCAAGCGCCACCCCCAAACTGGCACCCGATGCGCTGCCCAGCAAATAGGGGTCGGCCAATGGATTTCTAAACAAGCCTTGGGCCAAGGCACCAGCGAGTCCTAGCAAGGCGCCGGCCAAACAAGCACCCAAGGTTCGGGGCAAACGAATGTCTGCAATCAAACCAACATCTGCTTGAACTTGCGACCACGCCAATCCATCGCTGCCGACCAAAGCGCCTAAGCCTACTAGCAGCAACAGCAGCAAGGACAGCTGAATGGCCAAACGCTGCGCGGATTGAACTTTGCGCGCGTTCATTCAGGAAACAGTCTTTTCAAGCATGCCACCATCAGGTCGGCGGCTTCGGGAATGCGCGGGCCCGAGCGCACAATGATGTCCGATTGAGCGGGCGGAAAAGCGCAAATTCTTTGCTGTGCAATGGCGTCAATGCGCTGCCAACCCGGACGATTCTTCAGATCGGTGGCGGTGCGTTCGCCCATGAAAATAATTTGCGGATTGGACTTCACCACAAATTCAGGATTAACTTGCGGAAACGCACCCATGCCAGGCGTGACCACATTGATCAAGCCCAAACGCTTGAGCGTTTCGCCAATGTAAGAAACCTCCCCCGCCGCAAAATAACCACTGCCGGCTTCAAAATAAATGCGCATGCCTTTGGCTTTGGCAGGTACGCGCAGCGCCGCAGCATCGAGTTTTTGTTGAATGTTTTGCCACAAGGCTTGCGCGCGATCTTGCGATTGCGGCAAATGCAAAGCGCCCGCAATCAATTGAATCACGCGGCGCATGTCTTCTTGATTTTGAGGCTCCAAAGCCACCACCTTGATGCCCATCGATTCGAGGCGCTGCGTGACGCGCGAGGAACGCGCCAGCAAGACCAAGTCGGGCTTGAGTTTGACCAAGGCTTCAAGTTGGGTATCGTCAATGCCGCCCAATTGAGGCAATGACTTGACCCGTTCTGGCCAGTTGCTGTAGCGGTCGACGCCCACCAAACGCTCGCACGCCTGCAGCTCGCAAACAATTTCACCCAAGGAGGGCAGCAAGCTGATGATGCGCTGCGGGACCTTGTCAACGATGACCACGCGGCCGCGGTCATCGGTCAAACTGAAGGGCACAGCAGTTTGTGGGGCGGCAGTTTGTGCCATCGTGATCGACGGCAGCATGCCAACCCACAGCGCCAAGCTCATGACCAAACGCATGGGCATTTGGTTTAACGCGCAGGCGCCCAATTCAAGCCCACAAACAAACCACGCTGGGGCATGTTGTAACCGTAGATGCTTTGGTAGGTTTGGTTGGTGGCGTTTTCAAGTCGCAAGTTCAATCGGAGCGCTGCTGTCAGCGCCCGGCTAGCGGTCAGGTCGAGCAAAGTGTAGGCGGGCAATACCTTGGATGCGTCATTGCGCGCGCCGCTGTAACGTACTTGAAGGCCTGCATCCCACTGACCCAGACTTTGCGTCCACCCTGCTTGCGCCAATGATTTGGCCCTGCGCGCCAAAGCTTGCTGCGTGATGTCGTTTTGCGGGTCTTGCGAGGTGAGGCTCAAACGCCACTGCTGCAAGCCCCAACCTGGCATCTGCAACTGGCCATTGAGGGCCAATTCAACGCCCTTGTTGTTGGCTTTGGCGATGTTGGTGCGGTTCCACTCTGAGTCATTGTCGATCAAATCGGTGTAACGATTTTCAAACGCTGTGAGGCGCGCTTGCCATTGCGCTTGGTTGTACTGCAGACCCACTTCCTTGGACTTGGCTTTTTCGGGCCGCAACAAGGGGTTGCCACCCCACGGATAGTAAAGATCATTGAACGTCGGGGCCATGAAACCCGTGGACGCACTGGCCTTGATGCGCAAGGCCGGGGTTAAGAAATAAGCATACCCGGCATACCAGGTGTTGGCATCGCCAAAATCGGAATACTGGTCACGGCGCACATTCAGTTGCCATTGCTGATGGTCAAGCTTGCCCTGATAACCCAGGCGCCAAGAATCGAGGCTGCGATCGGTGGGCTTGTAGTCGGTATCGCTGGCAATTTTTTTGCGCGTGCTCTCGTAGCCAGACGTGATCGAGTGCTGGGGCCACAAGGTCCAGACCGCTCCCACCGACGATGTTTGAGACTGCGAATTGACGAAGTAGGGATAGGCCGTCTGGGCCGCATTCAACTTGTCCTCTTGTTGTCCAACAGAAAAGTCCCATTGCAAAGTGGATGAGGCTTTGTAGCTGCCATTGAGCAAAGCATTGCGCAACACACTTTTGGATTCGTCGGCCTGATTGGCAGGACCCCACTGGCTGTCGTATTGCACATTGGCATGGGTTTCGCGCAGCATCAGGCCTACGCGGCCCGCCTCAAAAACTTGCGAAAAATTGACCGCATTGGACTGACGGGTGTAGCCATCGCGATCGGGATTGGTGTTGGGCCTTTGCACAGGGTTGATGGCATTGAAGCCTTGCGTGTTGACTTTTTCTACAGACGCATTCACACCAAAACCAGAGGCCCAAGTGTGTCCGGCACTGACTTGGGCGCTTTTGAAATGGTTGGCGCCTGCTTGGCCGTTGGCTTCAAGCCAAGGACCTTTAGAAGATTCGGCCGCACCGACCGCATTCTGTCTTGTGAAAATTTGAACCACACCGCCCAATGCAGCGCTGCCATACAAACTTGACACATTGCCACGAACCACTTCAATGCGCTCAATGCCACTGAGGGGCAAATGCTCGAGTGCAGCCAAATTGAAGTTCAAATTGTTCATAGGCAAGCCGTCTACCAGAACCAGCGCATGGCGCGACTCGGCGCCGCGCATGAACAAGGAGGCAACACCGCCCATGCCACCTGATTGACTGACCTCCATGCCTACTAAGTTTTGCAGCAAAGTAGGCAAGTCTCGCGCCTGTGAGCGCTCAATGTCGGCCCGGGTGATGAGCGACACATCGGGCAAGGCGTCTTGCGCGCGTTGCAAAACCCGACTGGCAGAAATGACCATGTTGGGCTGAAAGTTTTGCGAATAGGCCACAGGCGATGCGCACAAGGCAGACGCCAAGGTGCCGAGGACCACACCAAGGCGTTGAGCGACAGGCGCAGAAATACCCAAAGAAGCGGCAAGCTTCGCACGAGGAAACACTGAATTTTTCATGTTGATACCGACAAAAAGAGTTCTCACCGCCTTCCCCGACAGTGCATGAACGTTCGGCCCACCCTCAACTTAACCCGAAAGCTAATCCGTGAGTGAACCACCTTGTTGGCCGGTATCCGGGCTGAGCAGAGCAACCTTCATCACCTTCCCAAGCGCCTGTTTCAGGGCGTTCAGTGGTTTTAGATGAAAGCGGGGCTTGTTAAAGGCCCGTCTGCTGACCGTTGCGGGGGCAGCGCAGGTGAAGTTGGCCCCGTAAGGGCCTTCTCTCCTGCTTCCCGTTGAACTGAGGTTTGTGAACCAAACCTCGAGCACCAACAAACTTGATTGTAAGATCAGACCTTGCACCAAGCCTACAATGTTTGAAATTACAATGGCTCTGACATGACGAACCTCACCACCGTCGACCAGATTGCAGACCGCGTCGAGCACCTGTTGCTCAGGCACGAAGAACTGCAGAAAATAAATGCATTGCTCAAGCAGCAGGTGCTGGCCATCTCGCACGAGCGCGATCTGCTCAAATCTAAACTGGCCGCGGCTCGCTCGCGCGTCGATGCTCTGATTGAGCGACTCCCCCAAAACTCTTCCTCCGAAGCCGAGTCATGAGCACCAAGCAGCTAGAAGTTCAAATCATGGGCCAAAGCTATTTGCTCGGTTGCCCTGTGGGGGGCGAAGCGCGCTTGTTGGCAGCCGTCGACAAGGTCGACCAGGCCATGTGCAAGGTACGCGATGCTGGCAAGATCAAAGCCCGCGATCGCATTGCGGTCTTGGCCGCCCTCAACTTGGCCTTTGAGCAAGCCGAGCAAACAGAAAATGCCGCATCAGCACTCAGTGCAGAATCATCTTCGGCTCAAGTACAAGCCCCCGTCCTTAGCAGCGCAGACAACGAGCGCTTAAGCCAACTCCTCAAGAGGCTAGACCAAGCCCTGCACCAAGACGGCCAGCTCATTTAGGGCAGTGCCACCACCCCAATGAGGGTATCTCACAGCGCAGCTTGTTGGGTGCGCCTACAATCACCCTGTCTGCAGTGCATGCTGGGCTTTATATTTCCTTGAACCAATGCTCTTAGAGCCCGGGCTTGGTACATTGTCTGGTGAGCGTGATCGTCTCGCGTCAGATGAACCCAACGCCAGTCTGCCCTCGCCCACCTGAACCCCGGTTCAGGATGCCGGTCCAGTGGCACTTGCAGACACCTTTTTCAATTCATTTCAAAGCCGCTTCCTATGTTTTTAGAACCCACCCTCATTGCTGAATTGGGCGCATTGGGCCTGCTCACAGGTTTTCTTGCAGGCCTCTTGGGCATCGGCGGTGGCATGGTCATGGTGCCCTTCTTAACTTTGATTTTGGGTGACCGCGGCGTCTCCCCTGATCTGGCCGTCAAGATGGCCATTGCCACTTCCATGGCCACCATCATCTTTACCTCGGTTTCCAGCGTTCGAGCACACCACCAAAAGAAGGCCGTGCGATGGGACCTGGTCAAAGGCTTGGCCCCTGGCATCATCATGGGCAGCTTCATTGCCAGCATGGGCGCTTTCTCCGCATTGAAGGGCTCTTATCTGGCGCTGTTTTTTGCCTTGTTCGTAGGCTTTTCTGCCACGCAAATGTTCTTGGACAAAAAACCAGCACCCAACCGCGAGGTACCTGGCACCCCTGGCCTCCTGGGTGCGGGTGGCGTGATTGGCTTTTTGTCGGGCATGGTGGGCGCCGGTGGTGGTTTTGTCAGTGTGCCTTTCATGACTTGGTGCAATGTGGCCATTCACAATGCGGTGGCAACCAGTGCAGCTTTGGGCTTTCCCATTGCTTTGGCCAACGTCATTGGTTATGTGGTGGCCGGACAAAATGTCGAAAACCTTCCCGCCAACAGTGTCGGCTATTTGTGGATTCCTGGCTTGGTCGTGATTGCCAGTTGCAGTGTGTTCATGGCCCCGGTAGGCGCCAGTGCAGCACACAAACTGCCTGTGAAGCAACTCAAGCGCGCTTTTGCCAGTGTGCTGTATGTGCTGGCCGCTTACATGCTGTACAAAGGTTTCACGGCTTGAGCTTTTTGTCTTAGGCGGTGCCCACTAGCTGATGCCCACTAGCTGATGCCCACTAGGTGATGTCCGCTAGATGATGTCCGCTAGGTGATGCACCAAGGGGCTTGGTTGTGTACCAAGCCCAGCCACAGGCCCCAACCCGAGCTGACGGCCAGTGCCAAGCCAGCCAGGCGAATGCCCCATGCGCCATCGCCTAGGGTTTTGAGTTTTAACAACAACCAGGGCGCAAAGCCCAAGCTGACCCCGCTGCCCAACGCAAAGCAGGCCATGGTCAGGGCGCCTTCCCACATATTTCCGGTTAACGCGGCCACCATCAGGGCGGAATAAAGCAAGCCACAAGGCATGAGTGCCCACAGGGTGCCCACCGCAACAGGCGCCGCTTTGCCCCAAGTGGCGTTCAGTTTGCGTACCCTGCCCCAAAGGCGTTGTGCACTTTGGTCGAGCCACACTGGCTGTTTGGCTTGCCAAACCAGCAGCAAGCCCAATACCACGGCAGCCACATGCAACATGCTCCAGACTGGCCTTAAAGCCGCAGACTCGACCGTTAACCAACCCAGTGCTTGCACACTGAACGCGGCCAGAGCACCCATGAGGGTGTAGCCCAACCAACGACCGGCTTGAAATGACAAGAGTGCTCGATTTTGCTGCTGGCCTGCCATTTGGCCAATGCCAGCGCAAGCGGCGCCGCACATGGCGACGCAGTGAGGCCCACCGGCCAAGCCCATGATCAAAGCCGTGAGGGCCAAGGAGGTCTGCATGCAGCGTTAGATGATTTTTGAAAATCGAGTTCGGTTACGGTCAGCTTGCAGGTATTTATCAAACACCATGGCCACACCTCTCACGAAAAACCAACCCACCGATGTGACTTGCAAGCCATTGTCTTTCAACTCTACCAAACCTTGTGCTTGCATGCTTTCCAATTGAGCCAATTCAACTGCAAAATAGTGTTTGGCATCGATTAACCAAGCTTCATTGAAGTCAGCATATTGCACTTGGCCTTGGCACATGAGGGCCATGATCCAGGCTCGGCGAATCAAATCATCACGGGTCAAGGCAAGGCCCTTGACGATGGGCAATTGGTGGTTGTCGAGCATGTCGACATACTCGTCCATTGTTTTGGCATTTTGGCTGTAGGTGCCCCCCATGCGCCCAATGGCCGAGACACCTAAACCAATGAGGTCGCAATCGGGTTGCGTGCTGTAGCCCTGAAAATTACGGTGCAAACGGCCTTGGCGTTTGGCCACCGCCAACGCATCGTCTGGCAATGCAAAGTGGTCCATGCCTACATACACATAGCCAGCACCCATCAGGGCCTCCATCGATCTGGACAACATGTCGAGCTTGCTGGAAGCAACGGGCAAATCGGCTGCCAAAATACGCCTTTGTGGTTTGAAACGTTCTGGCAAGTGCGCATAGGCATACAGCGCAATGCGATCGGGACGCAACTCGTTCACTTGCTTCAAGGTGCGGTCAAATGATTCTGCGGTTTGTTTGGGCAAGCCGTAAATCAAATCGACATTGATCGATTCAAAACCAATTTGCCGTGCCGCCCCCACCAAGTCAAAAACTTGCGCTGCAGGTTGAATGCGGTGAACTGCTTTTTGTACTTCGGGATCAAAATCTTGCACCCCAAAACTCAAGCGGTTAAAGCCCAACTCATATAAAACAGACAAACGCGCCTTGTTGACCGTGCGGGGATCGACTTCTACCGAGTATTCGCCGCCCGGCACAAAGCGA
>VFQS010003973.1_pt1 | contig 10979 bp, 9 predicted proteins | sample 3512361 | NCBI WGS metagenome assembly VFQS01 (sample SAMN10412375, study PRJNA504923) | tailings metagenome | isolation source: Relicate 1 Philex TSF3 active mining | place: Philippines | reverse complement strand
TTTCATGAGCCGGCTGGAGGTGGAGCTCGATGCGGCTCACCAGCATTTCTGGACCAGCGCCCAGTTGGCGGCACTGCAACTGGTGGATGCGGTCAAGGATGCCAAGCACCTGCAGAAGAACCTTGGCCGGCAGTTGCAGGCCGCGCCGAGCCAGGCCCGCCAGGATTACCTCGATCTACGGCGCTATCTGCTGCAGGGGCTGCGTGAGTTGCGTGATCTCGGCCTGCTGGAAATGCCCGATGAGGTCTGGCGTTTGCGCCTCGAACAGTTGGATGCCCATGCGGCGGATTTCGATGCGAGTTTCCGCCAGCGCCTGTTTGCCGAAGTGCGCGAGGGTCGGCTGGACAGTCTGCAGGCCAGCTCGCTGATGAATGATCTGGGCTACGTCAGCCGGATCATCCAGAGCCTGCGCAATCTACTGTTGCTCACTCAGGGAGAGGAAGGCGAGCTGTTCCGGCCGCTGCGCCAGCTGGCTGGCGACGAGGCGCCGCTGATTCAGCTCGACTGAGCACTCAGGGGGCGAATGTCAGCGCCTGCGCACTGCCGATGCCGCGTGGGTCGCTGGCGCCCTCGACAACACCGCTGAGTTTGTTCCAGCGCAGCACCTGCAGGTTGCCATAGCGGCGATTGGTGCTCTGCAGCTGATGGCCGAGGCGAAGCAGTCCGGCTTTCTCCTGGCTGCTGAAGGTGGCCGGCTCGTACTCCAGCACATCCGGCAGGTATTGGTGGTGAAAGCGTGGGCGGGCGGCCCAGCGTTCGATCGGCTGGCCGTCCAGGTATTCGAGGATGCCCAGCAGCACCATGCTGGGAATGCGGCTGCCGCCCGGTGTGCCGAAGCTGCTCAGCTCCGCGGCGCTCTCGATAAAGCTCGGGGTCATGCTCGACAGCGGGCGTTTGCCCGGAGCGATCAGGTTGGCCTGGCTGCCGGTCAGGCCATAGGCGTTCTGCTCATCCACGGCCTTGGCGAAGTCATCCATCTCGTTGTTCAACAGCACCCCGCTGCCTTTGGCGGTGAAGGCGGCGCCGAATGGCAGGTTGATCGAGAGTGTGGCGCTTACGGCATTGCCGGCCTGGTCGATCACGGTGAAATGGGTGGTGTGCGGGCCCTCGTGCCAGGCGGTGGCGGGGGGCAGGCTGCTGCTGGGCGTGGCCTTCTGGCGGTCGATGGAGCGCGCCAGCTGCTGCAGGTAGGCCGGTGCCAACAGGCTGGCCAGCGGATTGCGCACCTGATCCGGGTCGCCCAGCAGGCCGCGGTCGCGGTAGGCGCGGCGCAGGCTTTCGATGACCAGATGATCGCGGGCCAGGGTATCGGCCTTGCGCCAGTTCAGCTGTTGCAGCATGGCCAGGCTCTGGATCAGCGCCACGCCGCCGGCCGAGGGCGGTGGCGCGGTGATCAGCTCACGTCCCTCCTGCAGCCTGGCGCGCAGCGGCTGACGCTCGACCACCCGATAGTCCGCCAGGTCCTTGTGGGTCCAGATGCCGCCGGCGGCCTGAACCGCGCGCACCAGCAGATCGGCCGTGCGCCCGCTGTAGAAACCGGCGTGGCCATGATCGGCCAGGCGTTGCAGGGTGCTGGCCAGCTCCGGCTGGCGTAGCAGGCTGTGCTCGGCGGGCGCCTGGTTATCGCTCAGGAAAATCCGCGCCGTCTCGGGGTCCGCCTGCATGGCCTTGAGCCGCCAGCTGACCCGTTCGCGATACAGCGTATCGATGCCGATGCCGTCGCGGGCCAGGCGCTGGGCGGGATACAGGCTGTCGCGCAGCGCCAGCTTGCCATAGCGCTGGCTGAGGTGGGCGAGTGCGGCGGGCAGGCCGGGGATGGCGGCCGCCAGGGCGCCGTCCAGCGATGGCGCCTGGCCTGTCTTGCCCGCAGCGGCATACATGCCGGCATGGGCCTTCAGCGGCGCACGTTCGCGGGCATCGACGAAGCGATAGCGTGGCGTTGTCCCTGCCTCGCGCAGCAGAAAGAACCCGCCGCCGCCCAGGCCCGAGCCATAGGGTTCGGCCACCGCCAGGGCAGCGGCTACCGCCACGGCCGCGTCGAAGGCGTTGCCGCCGGCGGCCAGGGTTTCCAGGCCGGCGACGGTGGCGGCCGGATGGGCGCTGGCTACCAGTGCCTGCTGGGGGCGTTGGACGGGCGTTTCGGCGTGGAGGCTGCTGCACAGCAGCAGGCCGACGAACAGACTGAGCGATGGGCGCATGCGGGGTATCTGCCAGGTCAATGGCGGCGCGCGGACAAACAAAAGCCGGCGCGCCGGACTCGTCTACCCAGTGTAATCGAGTCGGCCACGCCGGCTGGCGAAAGTCTGCGGATCAGGCCTTGCCGGTGATGATCCGGTACTTGGCCATCAGCTCGTCATGGCTCTCGACATTGTTGGGGTCGAGGGGGATGCAGTCGACCGGGCAGACCTGCTGGCACTGCGGCTCGTCGTAGTGGCCGACGCACTGGGTGCACAGGTTGGGATCGATCACGTAGATCTCCTCGCCCTGGGAGATGGCGGCGTTGGGGCATTCGGGCTCGCAAACGTCGCAGTTGATGCAGTCTTCGGTGATGATCAGGGACATGGGATGACTCCGGTGCCGGTCAGGCACGGTATTGCCGGGACAGTGCTGCAATTTTGCCGCATGGCGCGGCACGCCGCATCAGTGAAGATGCGGCGAGTTGCCTCAGATCACTGGGCGAAGCGGTTTTTCAGGGCTTCTTCCACCGCCGGGTGGACGAACTTGCTGACATCGCCGCCCAGAGCAGCGATTTCGCGCACCAGGGTCGAGGAGATGTAGGAGTACTTCTCCGACGGGGTGAGGAACATGCTCTCCACCTCGGGCACCAGCTGACGGTTCATGTTGGCCAGCTGGAATTCGTACTCGAAGTCCGACACCGCGCGCAGGCCGCGCAGGAAGACGTTGGCCTTCTGCTCTTTGACGAAGTGGGCGAGCAGGGTGGAGAACCCCACCACCTCGACATTCGGCAGGTGGGCGGTGACTTCCCGGGCCAGAGCCACGCGTTGCTCCAGGGGGAACAGCGGGTTTTTCTTCGGGCTGGCCGCCACGGCGACGATGATGTGGTCGAACAGGCGCGAGGCGCGCTCGATCAGATCGCCATGACCCTTGGTAATAGGATCGAAGGTACCTGGGTACAGCACTCGGTTCATCGCAACGTCCAGACAGGTCCTTAGGGGACTCGGATGGTAGCGCAGCAGTTCCCCAAGGCCAAGCCAAAGGGAACTCTGCGGCAAAGCGGTGGTCAGGCCGCTTTCAGGCGCTCGGCGAGCAGGCTGGCAAGCTGGGCGGTGAGGCCGTAGATCGACAGCTGCGGGTTGGCGCCGATGCTGGTGGGGAACAGCGAGCCGTCGTGGATCGACAGGTTCTCCAGCTGGTGGTGGCGCCCCAGGCTGTCGGTGACGCCCAGCTTGGGATCTTCGCTCATGCCGCAGCCGCCCATGACGTGGGCGCTGCCCAGGCGGGTGCGGTAGATCTCCAGGCGCAGCGAGTCGATCAGCTCGCGCGCCTGGGCCGGGGTCTTCACATAGTCGGCATCGGCGTGCAGCGGCAGCACGGCCTTGGCGCCGGCGGCGAACTGGATTTCCGCCATGACCTGGAAGGCGCGGCGGATGCCGTCCCAGGTGTAGTCGGTCATCTGGTAGTCGAGCACCGGGCTGCCGTCGCTGCGCAGCTCGACCTTGCCCACCGCGCTGTCCGGGTGGAAGCCGTCGCGCATCAGCGCCAGCATCACGTTGGTGTGCGGCAGCTGCTCCATGCGCAGGGCGTTGTCGATACCAAAGCGGCCGAGCAGGGTAGCGGTCAGCGCCGGTTGCAGCGGTGGCACTTCGAGCTTGTAGGACATGCGCCCGGTGATGCCGTCATCCCACTGGAAATGATCGGAGTAGAGCGACTGCGGCGCGCCGTAGAAGGGGTTGATCACTTCATCGAACTGCGCCGCGGAGAAGTTCACCGTGTGCAGGAAGGTTCGCTGGCCGGTGCGGCCGTGCGGGTCGGGAGCGTTGGAGCGCATCAGCAGCGCCGGGCTGTTGATGCCGCCGGCGGCCAGCACATAGTGTTTGGCCTTGACCAGAATCTTGCGGCCGTTGGGGGCCACGCAGCGCTCGTCCAGCCCCTGGCATTCGATGCTGGTGACCTTGCCGCCGCTGATCTGCAGCTTGTCGGCGCGCGCCAGATAGAGCAGCTCGCCGCCCTTGTCGAGGGTGGCCGGAATGGTGGTGACCAGCATCGACTGCTTGGCGTTGGTCGGGCAGCCCATGCCGCAGTAGCCCAGGTTCCAGCAGCCGCGCACATTGCGCGGGATGACTTTCCAGTGATAGCCGAGCTTGTCGCAGCCGCGGCGGATCACATCGTTGTTGGCATTCGGCGGGATGGCCCAGGGCGCGACGCCCAGGCGCTGTTCCATCTTCTCGAACCAGGGCGCCATGTCGGCGACGCTGTGGCCCTTCACGCCATAGGCCTCGGCCCAGTGCTGCAGGGTGCCGTCCGGGGTGCGGAAGCTGGAGGTCCAGTTGACCAGGGTGGTGCCGCCCACGGCACGGCCCTGCATGATGGTGATGGCGCCGTCCTTGCTCATCCGTCCCATGCCTTCCTGATACAGCGAGCCGTAGGCCTCGGGTTCCTGCATCTTGAAGTCGGAACTGGTCTTGAGCGGGCCTTCCTCGATCAGCAGAACCTTGAAGCCGGCTGCGCTGAGAATCTCCGCGGTGGTGCCGCCGCCCGCGCCGGAGCCGACGATGGCCACATCGGCTTCCAGGGTCAGGTCCTGGCTCAGGCGCGAGCCGTCGTAGGTCTTCCAGCCGCGAGACAGGCCCTCTTTGAACAGATCCGGTACAGGCATTTCAGGCTCTCTTTTTATGATTCAGGCAGTACAAGGCTGAGCGGGTTGCAGGCAGGTATCAGACAGTGGGCGGGCCGGGGTAGCCGCAGTGACCCCAGGAGTCCGGGTTGCCGTACCAGGCCAGCATCACCAGTTGCAGCAGCGAGGCATGGCCCATCTTCAGCAGGCCCAGCGAGCTGTTCTGCCAGCGGCCGAGGAAGTGGCGGATATCGTCGGCGCTGGCTTTTTCCCAGCTGCCCCAGATGCCGGTCAGCGGGCCACGGGTCACGCCCATGGCCAGCACGTCGAACAGCTGGATGGTGAGCTTGGCCATTTCCGGCGAGAAACGGTTGAGGCTGTAGTCGATGCCGGCGATGGTCTTGCCCACGGCGGCTTCCATCTTCTCGGCGGGCACGGCACCCTCGAGAATCACCGGGATCAGCGCACGCAGAAACGGCAGGTCACCGTCGCGCAGGATCGCCAGGCCCTGGGCCGGCACGCTGGCCGAGCAGCCGCTGAGGCTGGCGGTGACGCCGGCGGTGGCGAGGAAGGCCGAGCCGAGCAGGCCGACCTTGAGCAGGCTGCGCCGGGAAAGTTCGGGCGCGTCCATCGAATGTGCAGTCATGGAAAATCTCGCGGCAGTTCAGCGACGGGCCGGTCAGGCGACCGGCCCAGGAGGCTCAGCGGACGAACAGCTTGTACACCAGCTTCTGGATGGCCTTGCCGTAGGGCGGGTAGATCATCGCGGCGGCGTTGAAGCGCTGTTTGATGAAGGTGCTCTTGGCATGGCTGAAGGTCTTGAAGCCTTCGTGGCCATGGTAGTGGCCCATGCCGGACGGGCCGACGCCGCCGAAGGGCATGTCGTCCTGGGCCACGTGCAGCATGGTGTCGTTCAGACATACGCCGCCCGAGTGGGTCTGCTCCAGCACGTGCTGCTGCTCGGCCTTGTCGTAGCCGAAGTAGTACAGCGCCAGCGGGCGGTCGCGGTCGTTGATGAAGGTCAGGGCGTCTTCCAGCTTGTCGTAGGGGATCACCGGCAGCAGCGGGCCGAAGATCTCGTCCTGCATCACCTTCATCTCATCGTTCACGTTCAGCAGCAGGGTGTGCGGCAGGCGGCGGCCCTGGCCTTCGGCATACAGCGGGATGATCTGGGCGCCCTTGCTTTCGGCGTCGGAGATGTAGCTCTTCAGGCGTGCCAGCTGACGCTCGTTGATGACTGCGGTGTAGTCCGGGTTGTCCTTGAGGGTCGGCAGGAAGCGCTGCACCACTTCTTTGTAGGCAGCAACGAAACCATCGACGCGGTCCTTCGGCACCAGCACATAGTCCGGCGCCACGCAGGTCTGCCCGGCGTTGAGGGTCTTGCCGAAGGCAATGCGCTCTGCGGCATCGCGCAGCGGCACACTGGCCGAGACGATGGCCGGGGACTTGCCGCCCAGCTCCAGGGTTACCGGGGTCAGGTTCTCGGCGGCGGCGCGCATCACGTGCTTGCCGACGCTGGTGGCGCCGGTGAACAGCAGGTGATCGAACGGCAGCTTGGAGAAGGCCACGCCCAGCTCCACCTCACCGAGCACCACGCACACCAGGTCCTCGGGGAAGATGCGTGCCAGCAGATTCTTCACCAGTGCGGCAGTGGCCGGGGTGGACTCGCTCATCTTGATCATCACCCGGTTGCCGGCGGCCAGTGCGCCGATCAGCGGGCCCATGGCCAGGTACAGCGGGTAGTTCCACGGCACGATCACGCCGACCACGCCGACGGGCTGGTACACCACCTTGGCGGCGGCGGGCATGAACGCCAGGCCGACGCTGCGGCGCGAGGGCTTCATCCACTTCTTCACGCGCTTGGCCGAATAGTGGATGGCATGCAGGCTCGGCATGATCTCGGCGAGGATGGTTTCATCCGCCGAGCGGTTGCTGAAGTCCGCGCTGATGGCCTTGATCAGGCTCTCCCGCTCGCTGGAAATCAGCTCCGCCAGGCTGTTCAGCCACTGCACGCGCTGCTCCGCCGAGGGCATCGGATGGGCGCGATAGGCACTACGCTGGCGGGCAAACAATTGCTCGAGCTGGGCAATTTCCTGCTGGGTCTGCTGCAGGTAGGCGATATCGGCAACCATGGTGGGGCTCCTGGTGGGGTGGCTTTCGAGCATTTTTAGAGCAAATGCTCTAGAGTGTCAAATAGCATGACTGCCGGGCCGCCGTGCGGCAGCCCAACGAAAAGTTAGCGTGCCCGCCGGGGGTTGCTGCGCGGTAACATGCGCCTGTTTCCGCTGCGGCCCGGTGCCCCAGTTGTCAGTCAGAGAGGACCCGTTGGCATGGCCCCGCGTGTGAAAACCCGAGACCGCATCGTTGCCGAGAGCCTGGAGCTGTTCAATGCCCAGGGCGAGCGCAACGTCACCACCAATCACATCGCGGCGCACCTGGGCATGTCGCCGGGCAACCTGTACTACCACTTCCGCAACAAGCAGGCGATCATCGCCGAGCTGTTCGCCCAGTATGAAGCGCAGGTCGACCAGTTCCTCCGCCGTCCCAAGGGGCGGGCGCTGACGGTGGCGGACAAGACCTTCTACCTCGAAGCCCTGCTGGCGGCGATGTGGCACTACCGCTTCCTTCACCGTGACCTGGAGCACCTGCTTGAGGCCGATCCGGAACTGGCCGCCCGCTACCGCACCTTTGCCCAGCGCTGCATGGTGCAGGCGCAGGGGATCTACCAAGGCTTCGTCGAGGCCGGCATCCTGCTGATGGAGCCGGCGCAGGTCGAAGCGCTGACCCTCAACAGCTGGATCATCATGACCTCCTGGGTGCGCTTCCTCTGCACCACCTTCGGCAGCCACGGCGACCTCAGCCAGGACATGCTGCGCCGCGGCATCTACCAGGTGCTGGCGCTGGAAGGCGGCTACGCCAGTGCCGAAGCGCGCCCGGCCGTCGAGGCCCTGCAGCAGAAGCTGTTTGTGCCGCTGGACGGTCGTTTCGACGGTGCTGCCAGTTGATTGACGTCATGCATTCGGTTATCGCTTAGTGTGATACTGAGCACATCTTGAGGATTTATCCTCGACCTGTTGCGAGCGCCGCATGCCTGACACCTTGCCCCGTATTGCCATTCTCAGCTGGGAACCGGACGCACAGCCACGCAGTGGTGCCACCCTGTTCAACAGCGTTGACGCCCTGCTGGCTGAGCCGGCTTTCGATGTGCTGCTGCTGGATCTGCCCAGCGCCGATGCCGGTCAGGCGCTACGCCGCCTGCGACGCAGCGAGGCCTATTACTTCAGCCTGATCTACTGCACCCAGGAGCCGGATGCCTGGGGCCAGGCGCTGGCCGATGGCAAGGCGCCGTCCAGCCTGGCGGCGCTTGCGCCGCTATGGCGCGCCTGGCATGAACGCCTGGCCCTGTTCAACCGCGGGCGCGTGCCCGAGCGCCTGGAAAGCCGCGTGCTGGCCTGGCTGTGGCTGCGTCCCACGGCGCAGTTGCGTGCCGTGTGCGACTCCAGCTGTGCCCAGCATTATCGCTACCCGCTGATCGAGGCGCTGGCCGGCGATGACGGCTTCAATGCCTTCGGCTGGCTGCAGCTGATGCTGCAGAAGGACTGGCTGGAAACCACCGATCTGCTCGACCGGGTACGCCTGTGTGGCGGCTGCGGTTCCGGGCGCCTGAACTACGTGGATGTCTGTCCGGAGTGCCATGCTCTGGATATTGTCCGCCAGCCGTCGCTGCACTGCTTCACCTGTGGCCATGTCGGCGCGCAGGAGGAGTTCCTCAAGGATGGCGTGCTGATCTGTCCCAACTGCTACAGCCGCCTGCGGCATATCGGCAGTGACTATGACCGGCCGCTGGAGAACTACCGTTGCCGCGCCTGCCAGGCCTTCTTCGTCGACTCGTCGGTGGATGCGCGCTGCCTCGACTGCGGCCAGGTGCACAGCCCGGAGCGCCTGCGGGTTCGTGAGGTGCGCTACTTTCAGCTGTCGGAAAGCGGCCATCTGCGCTGTCGTCAGGGCCTGGACGACAGCACGGCTGCGGATGCCTATTTCCAGCGCCTCAATCTCACCGGCGAGGCCGGTTTCCACGAGCTGCTCAACTGGCAGCTGGCCCAGGTACGGCGTTATGGCGAGCCGGGCTTCTCCCTGCTGGGATTGCGCGTGGACAACCTCGATCAGGTGTTCGCCGAGCTGGGCGAGATGCGTGGGCATACCCTGGTTGACGCGCTGGTCGAACGGGTTCAGGAAATCATCCGCGATACCGATCGTTGTACGCGCAGCAGCGAGGATGTGCTGTGGATGCTCCTGCCGCGCACGCCCGCAGTCGGCCTGCAGCGCCTGCAGGAACGCCTGCTGGAGGGTGCGCAGCGGGTGCAGAGCGATGCGCAGCAGCAGATCAACCTGCGCATGGTCGGCTTCACGGCCCCCGAGGATATCCAGGCCGAGGAAGATGCGCCGCTGCTGCTGGCGCGCCTGGCCACCGGGCTGAACTGAGCCATGGATTTCGTCGAGCAACTGGTCGAGCTGATTACCGCGCTGAGTGCGCCGGACGGTTTGTCACGGCTGTTTCTCATGCTTTTTCCGTTCTTCCTGCTGTTCGAGCTGCCGCTCAATGTGCTGGTGATGCTCGGCGTGCTGCGCTGGTTTGCCCGCCAGCGCAGCAAGGTTCCGTATAACTCGCTGTACCGGCCACGGGTGTCCTGCATCATTACCTGCTACAGCGAGGGCATGGATGTGCAGAAGACCCTGCTGAGCCTGTGCGAGCAGACGTACCCGGGGTCGATCGAGATCGTCCCGGTGGTCGATGGCGCGGCGGTCAACCACGAAACCCTGGAAGCGGTGCGCCGCTTTACGGTCGACCCACAGCTCTACCCGCGCCGCTACCTGCGGCCGATCGCCAAGTGGCAGCGCGGCGGCCGGGTGTCCTCGCTGAATGCCGGGCTGGCGCTGTGCTCGGGCGAGATCATCATGGTGCATGACGGCGACACCTCCTTCGACAACAACATGGTCGGCGCCATGGTGCGGCATTTCGAAGACCCCAATGTGCCGGCGGTGGCCGGCAGTCTGCGGGTGCGCAATGTCTGGGCTTCGCTGAGCACGGCGATCCAGGCCCTGGAGTACCTGCTGTCGATCCACATGGCGAAGATCGGCCTCAGCGAATGGAACCTGGTCAACAATGTCTCCGGTGCGTTCGGCGCGTTCCGCCGCAGCTTCATCGAGCGTGCCGGCGGCTGGGATACCCATACCGCCGAAGACCTGGATATCACCCTGCGCATCAAGAGCTACTTCGGCCGCTACCGCAACCTGCGCATTCCCTTCGAGCCGGAGGCCATCGGCCATACCGATGCCCCGGTGACCTTTCGCCAGTTCCTCATGCAGCGCCTGCGCTGGGATGGCGACCTGCTGTTTCTCTATGTGCGCAAGCACCCGGCCAGCATCACGCCACGCCTGATGGGCTGGGGCAATTTCATCATGACCCTGATCAGTGGCTTCTTCTTCCAGCTGGTGCTGCCGTTCATCATTCTCGGCTACAGCCTGTTCGCCCTGCTGGTGCTGCCCTGGCAGACCCTGGCCCTGCTGGGCGCCCTGGTCTACCTGCTGTACCTGCTGATCACCCTGCTGCTCTACCTGTGCATGCTGGGGCTGATTTCCGAGCGGCCAAGGCAGGATCTGCGCCTGGCGGTGCTGGTGCCGATCTTTCCATTGTTCATGTTCATCATGCGTTGCTGGAGTGCGGTGGCGATGCTCAACGAGCTGCTCCGTCGTGGTCACGAGGAAACCAGCATGGCGCCCTGGTGGGTCATCAAGAAGGCAACGAGGTTCTGAGATGCGGGTTGTCTGGCTGACGAGTCTGGTTTTTCTGAGCCTGCCCCTGGCGGCGCAGGAGATAACGCTGGCGCAGTTGCTGCAACGCCTCGACGAGGGGCCGGCGCTGCAGCAGGCCGCGCAGCAACTGCAGGCGGCGCAGGCCGAGCAGGCCCTGCGCGAGGCCGAGCAGGGCTGGAGCCTGTTCGGCAGCGCCAGTACCGGAGACTACCGTGACCTCGATACCAATGGCCCGGCCGAAACCTATGACGATTACGTCGGCCAGGACTATCAGCTCGGCCTGCGCTACCCGCTGCTGGGCAGCCTCAAACGTCAGGTCGAGGCGGTCAATCGCAGCCGTTCGGCGGTGCAGCAGCAACAGCTGCAGCTG
>VFQS010003972.1_pt1 | contig 10980 bp, 20 predicted proteins | sample 3512361 | NCBI WGS metagenome assembly VFQS01 (sample SAMN10412375, study PRJNA504923) | tailings metagenome | isolation source: Relicate 1 Philex TSF3 active mining | place: Philippines | reverse complement strand
GAGAATGGTTAGGGCGAGCAATGACTGACAAAGAAACACTGCGAGAAGCTGTTGCGCGGGCGATTGACGCTTGCGACCCTGACCGCATCGACCACGCTTTGTGCCTAAGGCAAGCCGACGCAGCAATAGCCACCATGTTCGAACGTCTGCGAACGCCGAGCGAGGGGATGTGCAAGGTTGGAGAGTCAGTATTTGATGCCGCCGCATATGCCGATTTGGTAGGCCCAACGGAAGTCTGGCAAGCCATGTTAGCAGCATTCCAGCAGGAGAATAGCGATGCCTGATTTACCGAACGGGAAGAAATGCCCGAAACTTCCAGAAAATGAAAGTATCTTGCCCGAACGGGTAAAGCGGTGGCGCAAAGAGCGCGAGGCGTTTGTTAAGGGATTGGAGAAACGTGATGCCTGAAGAATATTTTGATATTGCCTACATCAATTTTGACAAAGCCATTCTGCATGGTCGCATTACTGGCGAAATGGATGAATACCGCTGCCGCAAGGAATATATGGTTGAGCAAGTTTTGACCGACGAGCAGAAGCGGCAAGTTGAGGATTTGAGTTCGAAGCACGACATTGCAATGCAGCGGCTTCTCGCCAGCTTTGTTGACCGCGAAGCCGCGCAGGAGAATAACGATGGACGATAAGGCACTGGTTGAGCGGTTGCTGAAGTTTGATAAATTTATTTGCGGGTGGGAGCCTATCGATGACGTTTGGTTTGGGGATAGACACCCTGATTTCAAGGGTGCATTTTGGTGGCGGCGTTACTCACCGATTGAAGAAGCAGCAACACGCATCGAGGCGCTGGAAGCTGCTTTGCGGGAGTGCGCTACAGCATACAATGGCTACGCGGCGCAGATTATCGCCAAGCAAGCACTGGAGAGCCAGCCATGACCATCGAGCAGAAAGCGCGGGAGATTGCGGATAAAGCCAACTTGATATGGGCGGATGCTATAGCAGGGCCAGACACTGCCACGATAGCAGCCCGTCTCGGCATAATCGAAGGTCTGGAAATGGCGGCGAAGGTTGTCCATTCGGAAGGACATGAAGGATTAGCCAAAGCCATCCGCGCGCTCATTGAGGAGCAGAAGTGATGGCCGTTGACTGGAATGCTGGTGTCAAGCTCCATGAAGCCGGAGCGCCGAAAGAAATGCGAGCGGCGGCAGAACAGGCACTTAAACGCGCTTCCGAATGGGCCGATACAGCCGAACGATTGCTTGCCAAAGCCCACGATTTGCAACGTCAACTTGACGCCAAATGTCCGACTTGCGGAGAAAAGCCATGAGCGACCTAATATCACGACAAGATGCTATTGCGCTGATTAAGCTGGAAATGCACGAGCGAAAAACACCTTTTACGTCGATGGAAGTTGGCTTCTGGCACGGCATGATTTTCTGCATCGAAGCACTCACCAACATGCCGAGCGCGGACACAGATGCGGCAAAGGAATATCTCGGACGCCGCATCTTGGCGGAGTTTGAAAAGCCATGACCCTGCGCCAGTTCCTACAGGACAACTTCGGGTGGGATTTATACCATTGGGAAGAATGGGAGATTGTGTTTTGACTGATCCAGTAATCATCAAGGCCCGCGAGTTGGCTGTAGAGAATATGCAGCCCGGCGTGGTCGTTGAGCGAGCCATACTGAATGGCTCCTACGATAAAGGCACGCTCATAACGCGCTGGCTGCCAGAGGCCGAGCGGATCGTGCTGGCTAATCGAGAGGAAGCGAACGACGAGTGAAAATAGCTGTTGACATCATATAGGGCCTTCCCTATATGAATGTTTATGGGGATTAACCCCGCCTTAGCAGGAGAAAGCAGATGACGAATTTTCGCTTAAATTGGAACCTTGCCTATCGCGCCACCAATCAACTTGGTGAGCCGTGCGCGCACGTTATGGCTTTTTACCGGCTGAAATTGGCCGGTAAGAAGTAGGGTAGGAGAAAGTAGATGGCAAAAGCAATCGTCCCGAAAGAAATGCCAGAATTGCCGGAGGGAACTGTGGGCTGGCGCAGGTCGTCGCGGCGCGGTTCCATGTTCCACGCGCACGTTAGCGGCTTCACGGCCTGCGGTTCTATCTACCTAGATCGTGATAAGTCAGTTTCCGCCGATTCTTTGGGCGACATGCAATATTGGGGTGTATGCCCGCGTTGCTACTCGAAAGGCAAGAATTGACCCCCGCTGACTTCCGCAACGCCCGCAAAGCTCTTGGCCTCTCTCAAAAGGAGATGGCTAAGGCTTTGCGTATGGGAGCGCATGGCTGGCAGTCGATCAGCAAATGGGAAAGCGATAGCTTTGATGGATCAATTCCGGGGCCTGTGCAAGTCGCTATGGAATGTTTGCTACATCACAAGCACTAATACCCCAGCCCCTCCGGCCCAAGCGGCGCCCACTTTTCCAGCTTATCCCAATTGGCCAAGACATAACGCTTGGCAAATGGCTCGCGCACCTTAAGGCGATGCACCATGCGCTCAATGCTTGGGTGGTACGTGCCGGTCAAAGCATCGGCATTGGTGTAAAGGTTAGGGTCAACTGGCTCAACGTCTGGCCAATAGCCCTTAAGCACATAGGGACTGTCTGAGCGGATCATGGAACGCGCTTGGAGCCGATATTCGCTTTCCATAGCCTTACGCCCGTAGAAATGCTGGATAGCGGCAATTTCGATGGCCTGTCCGTTAAGTTCGCGCTCGTCGCGGTCAAAGGGGACAATGCCCATGCTGACAAGCAACATAAGTGTCAAGCCAGCCGCTAATAGGCCATAGGTCATTTGCTCGGCGCCGCCAAGGAAATAGCTTGCGCCAGCCAGCGCCCATACAAAAGCAGGAAGTCCCCAAAACCATGCGGCAAAGCGGACAAACTCGTACCACTCCTGCAAAAGCACAGCCGCGAAATATCGAGTGCCATTGCTTATCTTTATCCCTGTCGGCCCGTTCTGGGCAAAGTGCCTGTCGCTATCAATCACCTTTATAAACATCGGCCAAGCCTTCCTTTATCATGCGGTCGCCCCAAGCATTCACATCCATCAATCGGGCGGTGTTTCCATTGAGTATGTCGAAGTCTTTTCGGGATAGTATGACGGCATCGGGATCGGGTCCGTCACCGCTTTGGGCAGCACCACTTTCGGCGGCGGCACCGGCTCCGGCTCGACAATGATTGGCGTATTGCATCCGGCGAGCATAAGCGTCGGCAGCATTAGCCAGTTTGAGACGATTGGTTTCGTTTTCATCGGTAATCCTCGCTATCTCTTTCTGCTTGTCTGAGACTTGCTTGAAAAGTTCGTCACGCGCCTTGACCGCACGCTCGCCAGCCTTCTTATGCTCGACTAGTTTCTCTCTGGCGTCGCCAAGTTGCTCGTAAAGGCCATCCCAGAAAAGAAAGCCCTCGATCCGAGCAGTCTGGATAAGCGCGAACCCCAGAAAGACGAGTGCGGCAATGCCGTATATCTTGGCTGCGATGGCACTGAATGGGTTAAGCATTTTCACTGCCCCCGTCACTTATGGTAGCACCATCCTTATTGGCCTCCAGCCGCATTCTACGGCCCAGCACCCAGCCGATAGCTGTCATGCCCACCAATATCTGAAAGTTTGCCGCTAGGCCCAAAATGAGCGAGTATAGTTCATTGCCAGAGACGAGGTATACCGCAACGGCAGCAAATATCGTCATAACAATGCAGCCGCCAAGTATGGCGAAAAAGGCCAGCGCCCGACGACCGTCTGGAGTCAGGACTAGCCCCCAATTCACGACGCCATCTCCAGCGCAACCTCGCGCACGCCATCGACCTTCTTGGGATCGACGCCCTCAACGCGCCGAGTCCAGCCACGCCCAAATGTCAGGAAGGTCGGCAAGTTGCGCAAGAAACTCATCCGGCGGTCACACAGTGCGTTAATAGCGTTCTTGGGGTTGCCAATGGCCGCAATCGTGATTGTGCCTATAATGCCGTCCTGAGCGACGCCCAGACAGCCTTGGAGATGCTTTGCGGCACGAGCCACGCCAGAGTTGACCGCATAGTCGAACACAGCATAATCAAGGCCGATGGGCAGCATATCGCCCTGCACTCGATCCCAATACTGCAACTTGTAAATATTCTTCACCTCGTCGTCCGAGATGAACTTGACGGACTGGTAAGACCGAGCGCGAGTTTTGCGATAGGCGTCATAGACCTTTTGCGTCACGCCGAAGTTTGTAGGCCCGCCGGGGTCTTTTTTGTGGTTCACAAAGCCGCCCTCATGCTCCAGCACAAGTTCAAGGCAGCGAGCAAAATTAGTGTGCATTAATAGCCTCCCTTCCTACGCAGGAAAGTCAGGAAATCAGCACCAGTCTCCACATCCTTGTAAGCGTGGATCAGCGGTCGAGCGCCAGCACGCGGCTCCACAATAGTCACAATTGACTGTCCGCGCAACTGTTCCGTAAACTGCTTCTTGACGGCATAGTCATCGCTCATTTTGTAGCCACGAGCGCGAACGAGGCAATATTCCCTGCCGTTCTCCAACTCGCCTTGAGCCAAGCCCCAAGTATGGCGGTGGAAGGCAGCGTAAATGTCAGCCTCCTCGTCCATGAGGCTGGCACGCTTCAAGCCATGCAACTCGTTATACATGGAGTGGCCTTTGAAGTCGTGACGCGCCCAGACGGTTGCATCACCGCTCGGACTGGTAAGGCGCAGCTTTGCATCCCAATCCCGCATAAGAATGCGATTGGTGTTCATCTTTTCAAAGATGCGGCTGCCGTAGTTCCATACGTCATGGTTGCCCAAAATCCAAAGCAGCCAGTTTATGCCCAGATCGTTCATAAACCAGTCAACCAACTCCCAAGCCTCGGACGAGGTGGCTGATTGCTCGGCGTATAGGCGTTCTAGGCGCCCTACCCAATTGTTTATGCTGTCGCCACCATTAGCGCCAAACAAGCCCTCGGTACGGCGGCAGATGCTTGCATGTTCCTCGATAAGCTCAAGGTCGCAGAAAGGATCGTCGAGATGCGGGTCGCCAAACCAGCAGAGGCCGTACGGGCCTTCTACCGGCACCTTGACTGTTTGCCACGAAAGGGCTTTGGCGTGAGCAATGCGAAGCGCATTGCGTTTCTTCATGGTTGCCAGCCGCTCCTCGAAAGGCAAATCAGACGGCGGCAAATCCTCTGGCTCTGGCCTTGGCTCAAGATCGTCCAAGAAATTGTTGAGCCAGTGCCTTAGCGTTGCTCTCGGCTTTTCTAGTGTCCTCGCCGTCTGAGACAAGTTCCTGCCGCAAGACTCATAGACTTCTACAAATTCTTGCAACTGCTCTTTGCTTGGTTTTGGTGGCGCCATTTAACACCTATCAGTTATGCGACCAATCAGGACGCCGATTAGAAATATGATAAGTGGGCCGTTGGCCGCGTTTAAGGCCAACAGCACCAGACAAATCCAGATCAGTCTTTCGGTAATCTTTCACCTTTGAAACGAGCTTCAAACCAATCGAAAATGCGCAGCCCCATCCAGACAATAGTCAGCAACGACGCCAGCGGCGGCAGTATTTTGACGAGCGCCCCAAAAGCGGCAACGGCGGCGGTTGCATCGGCAACGTGCTTCACATTTTCCCCCATAGCACTAAAAACTTTGTGGACGCTCATTTTGACCTCACCAAGGAAGGGCGGGTTTAACTACCGGCGGATTTGCAATAGCCTCAAGCTGGGCCGCGATAGCCGCCTCATGCGCGGCAACTTGCTCCTCGCCCAGAGCGGCCTTGACCCATTCAATAACTTGGGCCTCTGTAAGGTCGGCGTAGGCAATGAACTCGGCCTCTGGATCGAGCGTAAAGCCGACCGAGCCGTAAACATGCGCCTCGCCCTCGGTTAGAGTCCAGTGGGCCGTGGTTACGACATTCTCTTGGCCCTCATGCTCAGGATAGCATTCAAGTGCGACGATTTTCCATTCCATGCTTAATTTCCTTCAAGTTGCGCCACGCGGGCGGTAAGTTCTTGAATAGCCTTGACGAGGACGGGGATAAGATCGCCAGCTTTAACAGACTTTAGATCATCCGGCTCGCCTTCGCCAGCCTTCCACCCCCCAATCAATTCGGGCAGCACACTTTCTACTTCCTGAGCAATAAAGCCAATGTCATCCTTTACGTCCTTGCCCTTGCCATCTTTCCAATCAAAGCGACGCGGCTTAAGAGCGAGAACGGCATCAAGGCCAGCATCCAGATCGCGCACATTTTCCTTAAGCCGCTGATCCGAAATGGCAGTAATGCTAGTGCTTGTAGCGTAAATTGTTCCGCCATTTGTTACATAAAAACGATAAGCAGCAGCACTTGTGCTGTAAGCATTCCAGAAATCACTTCCCGTTGGAAGTGCGCTATTTATTTGTCCATTTGCTTTAATTTCAGCGCCTTGATCCGTTATTGTCGCAGTAGTTTTCCCCACCAGCAAGTTCCCGCTGGCGTCGATGCGCATGCGTTCGGAACCAGCAGCCTCAAACAGCATATTGCTACTGCTATCGACAGCCAACTTGCCTTTCTCGACGCCGCTTACTCCGAAGCGCAACTGTGCCGGAGAGCTTGAAGGGTAGATGCGTATCTCACCCGCGACATCCAACTTCGCACCCGGCGAACTCGTCCCGATACCGACATTCCCGCTGCCGTCGATGCGCATGCGTTCGGTGTCATTAGTGACAAAGGCTACTGGGTTTCCAAAGAATATCAGTTTAGTTTCCGCGCCAACATCGGTAGTCGCCCCCAAAGCCACGCCGCTATAAGCATTTAGGAAACGAGCGTTAACATCAGTTGCTAATTTAACATGTAAAAGCGCACTAGGCGAACTCGTCCCAATCCCGACATTACCCGAAAAATACCCAACCCCAGCCTTAGTCACGCTAAAATGCTCAGTGCCGTTTGTCTGGAGCGTCACCAGCTTCGATCCTGCCGCCGAGGCAGAGTCGGTGACATTCATCTTGATCGCGTTGAAGGTCGTGCCGCCCGCGTTCCAAGTGTCGGTTAGGTCGTAAATATAGGCCATTGCTTACCCTTCTCGTTCGTCTTTTAGCATTTTTTGCCTTAGCTGCCAACAGCGGATGCGGTGCCGACCAAGTAAAGCGTTTTTGTCTGCGTCGAACTTGTGCGCCGCGCAAATAGCTGCACCTCGTAGTCCGTCGAGGTCGAAAGGCCTGTTTTGGTTGGCGACGAGTTAACAGAGCCATCGATCATAATATATTCCATAAGGTCACTGTCGTAGTAGGTGGTAACATCTGGATCAGAGGCGACGGCTGTTGCAACATCCGCAAAGCTACCCCCGACTGTGCGATACTGCCACTTCAATTCCATATCACCCTCTGTGCCGGTTATGGCAGGGTTCTCTGCATCCGTGTATACGGCCAAATTGGCAGAGAATTGTATCTGCCCGCTTGAGCCAGTCTTGACAGTCAGCAAGTCAGAAACCGCCACAAAACTGGTGCTGTTGAATGAGTTGAATGTAGAGTCAGAGACAGTTGTGCCGCCACCGCCAGTAACGGGTGGCGCAGCGTCAACTCTGGTGACGCCAATAGTTGCGTCAAGCGTGGTTCCGTTGCGCACAGAATGCACCTCAATGGCGCCGGTTTTGGCAATCGTCACGCCAGTCGGAATGGTAACAACGCCGGTTGAGGAAACCGTCACGGTGCCGCCGGTTATGCCAGTCTGGCTCAAAATGCTCCAAGTCGTGCTGTCAGAAACATCGGTGCCGCCGCGACGACGAACCACATTAATATTCTTGGGCAATTGTCCGGCAGAAAGCACGCCAAGATAGTCGGCAGCAAATGAAACTGGCACAACTTGGTCAAGGCTAGGCACAGTGTTCGAAGTAAGGTCAACAAGCGGATCGCCCCAAGCAGAGCCGCTCCAGCGGCGCAATTCGCCAGTAGATACCTTAAACCACAAATCGCCAAGAGCATCGGCTGTCGGCGCTGTCTCACTGGTAAAGGTCGTTACCTTGCCATCTGCCGTGGCTTGCGCGTCGGAGGCGGCAGTAATCGCCGTCGAAATAGCGTCGTCCTGCACCTCGATGAAGGTAGTGCCATTGTGCCGGTACAGCTTGTTGCCGTCGTCGGTGTCGATCCATAGATCGCCCTCAGAGCCTCCAGCGGGCATGGTTGCCTGATAGAAGCTCTCAATCTTGCCGTCTGCCGTAGCCTGAGCCGTGGCGGCGGCGGTATTGGCCTCACCAATGCCCAGAATGAACGGGCTATTGAGCGGATCATAGACGGTCGGCGCAGTCGGCGTCACAGGAGCAGAGTCCTCACGATCCCAAGCATAAATGGCAGCGTTTTCCTCGACCAGCGCCAAAGGAACTTGGCCATCGAAGCGGATTTCTTGGCTGACAACGCGGAATGGCTTATTCGACCATCCCAGAGCCTCAATGCTCAAGCGAACAACGTCGCCAACTTTGCAGCCGAGAGCCTTTGCGCTGAAAGTGGCCGAGAACATGCCGCGATACTGGTTGCGCTGCAAAACTTGCTTGGCAATGCGCTGCGCACGGCGCCCGTCCTCAACATACATGAGGTCGATGGTCGTAGCACGCTCGATGCCATCTAAAGACGGGAAGCCCACCTCTGGGTAGTCAACTGGCTGATAAAGGCTTGAGGTCGATGGATCGACATAGCGTCCGCGAGCCACGTTATAGTTTTCTGTCAGGCCGCGAGTTTGTTGCCACTCAAACTCGCCAAGAATGTCGCTCTCGTCCAGATCGAGGACATAATCAGCCAAGTCATTCTTCATAATGGTAATGGACAATTTGCCCGAATTGTCGCGCAATGTGCCATTCACCGACGCGAGGAAGGTATTGATTACATCCATGCGGTCATCGGCGTCGCTGGCGGTGCCAGAGGTGCGGTATCGCTTCTGCGCGCCGCCAGTCGCGAGAATGACGCTTTCATCGCAAATATTAGCAGCCGTGATAAACGACTCCATGTCAATACGAGTGTACGGAACGCCGCAACCGATTGACAACTTGCCATTAATTTTCCAGCCAAGCAGCCACCAAAGCAATTGCAGCGCCGGATTATCACAGTCGTCGGCGTCGGTGTAGGAACCCCAAGTGCTTTGATCGGTAGCGCGATGGCTGCCGGAGCCCCCCGCAACCGTACTGTCTTTGCGCGGATCGTAAAGCAACGCGCCATTACCAATGACGGTAACGCGGCTTGGCAAGCCATTCACAAGCGGGCTTTCTGCCTTTTTGGAGTTGCCTGTGCGCTTGATGCGAATGTGCATATAAGCGCAGCCGGTAAGGCGACGAGAAGTTCCCCACTTGCCACCGCCATTGATTGCTATGGTGTTGCCAGCCGTGCCCTCTGTGCGGGTCGTCACCGTCAAGTAACCGCTGTAAGCTCCAGTCACGCCACCAGAGGCCGTCCACGCTTGCTTTTCCTCGAACCAAAGTTCATCAATTGACGTAACCTTGTGCGCTGCCAAAGCAATAATGTAATCAATATACTCTTGGTTGCTCCCACTGGTTTCATGGTAGCGCAAATCCAACGGCATTGCCGTAGTGCCGAATACCACCTTGCGCGGCGTTATAGGATCGAGACTTACGTTAAGGCGGGTAAGCTGTGTCTTTGGCACCTTCGGGCCAAGCAAGGCGGCAGAAACAGTCGAGAGCGCCATAGTCACGCCCATCGCGATAACCATGCCCTTTGTGATCGTAAGGCCTATGCCAAGCGACAAGCCACCAGTGGGTATAGCCAGAACAGCCGCCGTGATAAGCACGGCAGCTACTAGAAGTCCCTTGACTACTTTACCCACTTAGACCCTCCAACACTTTTCCCAGAATTCTCTGGGTACGCGCTCCAAGCCATCGTCCGAGACAAAGTAGGCGAAGCTGCCAGATACTACACCAACACTGTTGTCAAAGAAAGCCAAGTCTCCTCGCTGGGCGCGGCCAATCTCTACTTCTTCAAATTTGCTATCAAGCGTTGCTTCAAGGCTGCCTTCGCCAATATCCTTGAGCGCCTTAAGGCTGCCACGCAGATCGGTGTAGGAGCCACGAAACTCCTCCATAGGGTCTACGCCAGTCATGGCTTCGACGGCGCCAGCAGCAAACATGCAGCAGTCATTTACGCCATATTCAAATGGCTCGCCACGCTTGCTGGAGATATAGTCGGAAAGTTCCGCCTCCCATGTCGTCTTACGGATCATCTTAGCGAAACCCCCCTAACCATGTCGTAGCCCCCTCTATAGCCACCCCCGCCGCGTATAGCATTGTCAGACAATCCAGCGCCAGTCGTTCCGTTAGCAGCCGCGATAGCTGCCTCGCCGCTAAGATCGCCAGAGTCAAAGATGTTTTGCATCAAGTAGGTTTTTGCCTGAGCACCGGAAAGGCTTACGAGATAATTCTCGATGGTGAGCGAAACAACTTGCTGGCTCGGCCCGCCAGCAATGCCGACCTCGTTCATATAGCCTGTGTAGTAAGGAATGATCGAGCCGACTTGGTTTTCATTCTCGTCAACGCAATAGAACCAGAGCCGAGCAGTCCGCCCCTGCCAACGCGACTTGTCGCCAATAAGGTTAAGAAAGTCAGATGAGCGCGTGCGTATCAGTTCGTCCGAGCGGTCAAAAATAAAGTCGCCGTCGCGCTCTTGGATAAAGTCAAGATTGACGATCAGTCCGCCCAATGAGATACTAACGGTATCCGAGCCGGTTTCGTTGTGCTTGACGGGAGATACCTGAATGAGATTGTGGTCGTAGCTTTCGTATGTCCCGTCCAACTCAGAGTCGCCAGAGCCGGAAATCACTTTATCATAAAGCCCGCTGGTGCCGCGAAAAACGTCACCATCGAAGTCCGCGTAGAGAAGAACGCGCCAATGAACAATCTGCGCCTCAAGCGCAGTCTGTGTCGTTGCGTCAACCATTAGAAGGACTCTCTGAGGTTGAGCGAGAGGCTATAAACATAGCCCGCCTCGACTGAAAGCACCGGCTCCTCTACCATATACATTAGTGCGTAAGGGTTTTTGAACTCGATAGCCGCATTGTCAGACGGCGCCGTGCGAATT
>VFQS010003970.1_pt1 | contig 10986 bp, 9 predicted proteins | sample 3512361 | NCBI WGS metagenome assembly VFQS01 (sample SAMN10412375, study PRJNA504923) | tailings metagenome | isolation source: Relicate 1 Philex TSF3 active mining | place: Philippines | reverse complement strand
AAAGGTCGACAAAATGCGCATCCCTTGAGTTTAGCCTTTGAAATGGGACTGGGTGTCGTGATAAGCTGGAATCCTCGTATTTCGATCCTCACACTTCAACATCACCATGGGCGCTACTGGATTTTTCTCGCACGCAGATTGCCGTCTTCACGAGATGGGCGAGGGGCATCCGGAATGCCCCCAACGCCTGGATGCCATTGAGGACAGGTTGTTGATCACCGGCTTAGACCACGCACTGACACGAAAAGAAGCAGCCCCTGCATCCTTGGCGGATATCGAATTGGCACATGGTCGTTTGTACATTGCATCTTTGCGTGGTCTCAGTGACGCACTGATCGAAGACATGCAAGCGGGTGGACCCTCCCACAGCGCTTTAGATCCAGATACCGCCATCAACGTGCACACTTGGAATGCCGCTTTGCGGTCTGCAGGTGCTGCATTGGAGGCAACCGATGCTGTCATTGCCGGTGAATTGGAAAATGCGTTTTGCGCCACCCGTCCCCCCGGGCACCATGCCTGTCACGACAAAGCCATGGGATTTTGTTTTTTCAACAACGTGGCCATTGCGGCCAAATACGCTGTCGAACGCCATGGCCTGAAACGTGTTGCCATCGTCGATTTTGATGTGCACCATGGCAATGGCACTGAAGACATCGTAGCGGGTGACGATCGCATTTTGATGGTCAGTTTTTACCAGCATCCCTTTTACCCAGACGGTGGTGCGCGCAAGCACGATACCAACTTGGTCAACTTGCCTGTGCCCGCCTACACCAAAGGCATGGACATTCGAGAATTGATTGACATGATTTGGATGCCTCGGCTTGAAGAACATCGACCCGAATTGATTTTCATCAGTGCTGGTTTTGATGCTCACCGCGAAGATGACATGGGCCAACTTGGTTTGGTCGAGCAAGACTACGTGTGGATTACCCAGCGCATCAAAGATGTGGCCCTCAAACATGCCAAAGGCAGAATTGTCAGTTGCTTAGAGGGTGGGTACAACCTCAGTGCATTGTCACGCAGTGTCGAAGCACACATTCGTGTATTGGCCGACGTTTAAGTCCAGAAAGATTGCCAAGTGTCTCAAGCCCCATTGATGATGAACGATCCTCTGCTTTGGTGGAGCCGATTGAATACCTTTGAAGCCTCCCAAGAGTTGATGCTTTTTGCTGCTTGCATTGTCTTGGCTTGGAGTTTGGTCTGGGCGCTAAGGCAATCCACCTCACAATGGGAACTCTCCGTATTGTTGGGCAGCAAGCTCATCGACGGTGTGCTGTTTCCAAGCCTCTTGTTGGGTTTGGTTTTTGGTACACGAGCTGTATGGGCCAAGTCACATCCTTTGTGGCTTTTTGATTTTTTAGTGCCAGTTTGTTTGTCTTTGGCGGCGATTCGTTTGGGCGTCAAGATTCTTCAGGCCGCGTTCAAAGAGGCCCAGTGGGTCAAGCCTGTCGAGCGCAGTGTTTCCTGGCTGGCTTGGGGCGCTGTGGTGCTTTGGCTCACAGGTCTGTTGCCCTTGGTGCTAGAAGAACTAGACCAAATTCATTGGAAGGTGGGTGCCTCTCATTTGTCTGTTCGCACCCTGATTGAGGGTGGCATGACCGCTTGTTTGGTGATGTTGTTGACCCTTTGGGTGTCGTCGGCCATTGAATCGCGCTTGCTCAAAACGTCTTCTGGCAGTGAGCTGTCCTTGCGCAAGGCCGTCAGCAATGCCGTGACATCCTTGCTCATGTTTGTGGGTTTGATGGTGTCTTTGTCGGCTGTGGGCATCGATCTGACGGCGCTGTCTGTGTTGGGCGGTGCCGTGGGCGTGGGCATTGGTTTTGGCTTGCAAAAATTGGCCGCCAATTACGTCAGTGGCTTTGTGATCTTGGCCGAGCGCAGCATGCGAATTGGCGACAGCGTCAAGGTCGATGGTTTTGAGGGACGCGTCACCGACATCAAAGCGCGCTACACCGTCATTCGTGCACCCACAGGACGTGAGTCTATCGTGCCCAACGAGATGCTCATCAACAGTCGCGTCGAAAATCTTTCTTTGGCCGATTCTCGCGTGCTTCAAAGCACCAGTGTTTCGGTTGCTTACGGAAGTCCTGTTGAGACGGTCATGGCTTTGTTGATGCAAGCTTGTGAAATGCAAGAGCGAGTTCTCAAAGACCCCATTCCCTTTGTCACCCTCACAGCCTTTGGTACCGATGGTCTAGAATTTAGCGCGCATTATTGGGTCGATGAGCAACAGTCGGGCTTGCTGACCTTAAAGTCAGAAATCAACATCAGCATTTTAAAGTTGCTGAAAGACCACAACATTGAAATTCCATTTCCGCAGCGAGTGGTTCACACACGGTCGGTTTGAAAGTGCGCCTTTAATACTTGCGCACACAAACTCACAGCCGTGTTGGCCTCTTGCATCACACGGCCCATGGTAATGAAGCCATGAATTTGACGTTCAAAGCAGATGTACTGAGACGGTACACCCGCTTTTGACAGGGCATCTGCATACATCAAACCTTCATCGCGCAGTGGATCAAATCCTGCGGTCATCACAAAGGCCGGCGGCAGATTTGCGTGGCTGCTTGCGAATTGAGGCGAAGCACGCCAGTCCTTGGCGTCGTCGCGGTTCCTCAAATAGTTTTCGGTGTAGTACGCAATGGACTCTTTGGTGAGCATGTAGCCCTTGCCATTGGCGTGATACGACGCTGTGTCGGGCCACATGATGGTGGCCGGGTAAATGAGCAACTGAAAAGAGGGTTGTACAGACAAGCCTTTTTGATCCCGAAGTCCAATGCAGGCAGCGGCAGACAAGTTGCCACCTGCGCTGTCACCACCGATGGCAACGCGCTGGGGATCAATGCCTAAGCTTGTCGCCTGCGACACGGTCCAATTGAAAGCTGCCACGGTGTCTTCATAAGCGGCTGGAAACTTATGCTCCGGTCCCATGCGGTAGTCCACAGAAACCACCACCACGTCGGCTTGAAGGCACAGACTTCTGCACAGCACATCGTGTGTGTCGAGATCGCCAATGGTCCAACCGCCACCATGAAGGTAGACCAAACCAGGCAAGGCCTTTTGCGTTTGAGCAGAGTAAGGATGATAGACCCGCACAGGCACATTCACACCGTTGGCTGAAAACACTTTGTTTTCTACTTTGAACACCTCGGGTGCATCCGGCTGTGTGAAGGCGCGCCGCGATCGATAGGAAGCGCGTGCTTCTGTAGGCGAGAGGGTGTTCACGGGCGGAACACCTTTCTCAATCATGAGCTGCATCAGGGCTTGCGCTTGAGGGTCTAGCATGTTCAATCCATCATAGAAGGTAACCAAAGGCTGATGCTTGGGAAAGCCAGCAAAATGCACAACGTGACGATCAGCACCAGCACCATGGGCCACACACCCCGGAAGATGGCGCCTAGGCCAACGTGAGGCAACAAAGCATTGAGGACAAAAAGGTTCATGCCCACGGGTGGGGAAATTAAGCCAATTTGGATCACCATCACGATGAGAACACCAAACCAAACTGGGTCAAAACCCAACTGCACCACGATGGGGAAAAACAAGGGGATGGTCAGCAAAACCATGGTCAGCTCTTCCATCACGGTGCCCAGTAGCACGTAGATCAACATCATTGCTGCAACGATCATGATCGGTGACAGGCCTAAGTGGGTGATCCATTCCTTGAGTTCAAAGGGCAAACTGGTGTAGTTGACGAAATTTGCAAAAATCGTCGCTGCAATGAGCAAGGTAAACAGCATGGCCGTGGTTCGAGCTGATTCGACCAGAACTTGCAGGAGCACTTTCCAACTCAGGGCTTTGCGTGCCAGGGCAAACAAGAAAGCACCCGTGGCACCCATGCCGGCGCCTTCGGTGGCTGTGAAGAAGCCGCCATAAATACCGCCCAATACCAAAACCACCAACAGCAAAACACCCCAGATCCCTCGCAAGGCTTCAAAGCGCTGTGCCCAAGTGAATTTCTCACCTGCTGGTGCGTGTTCTGGATCGTGCCATGTCATCAAGACAACGGCCACCATCATGAGGCACGCAGTCAAAATGCCAGGCAAAACCCCAGCAGCAAACAATTTGCCAATGTGAGTTTCGGTGATGATGCCGTAGATAACCAGTATGGTGGAGGGCGGAATCATGATGCCTAAAGTGCCGCCCGCAGCAATGACGCCCGTCGACATGGCATCGCTATAGCCCAGCTTTTTCATGGAGGGGTAAGCCACTTTGCCCATGGTGGCGGCTGTTGCAATGGAGGAGCCGCAGATAGCGCCGAAACCTGCGCATGCTGCAATGGTGGCATGCGCCAGCCCGCCTTTGCGGTGGCCAATGAAGGTGTATGCCGCATGAAAGAGTTCATGCGCCAAACCAGCACGCGCTACAAAATTTCCCATCAGGATGAAAAGTGGAATAACTGACAGGGTATAGGCGAACCCCGTATCGTGCACGACTTGGGCGGTGCTTGCCATGGCTGGTAACCAGCCGCGAGTTAAGCCAATGCCAACAATGCCCACCAGACCCATCGAAAACGCCAAGGGCATGCGCATGAGGGCCAATACGAAGATGGCCAAGAATCCCAGCAAGGCGGCCGTCATACTGTGCCTCCCTCTGCGTTGTTGTCTTCGTTGAATGAAAAAGCTTTGGCCAGATGGACCAGACCCGTTAGGCCGCACAGCAAGCCCATGCCTTGAATGAAGGGTGCTTTGGGGATTTTGAGTTGGGCAGTGGTTTCACCCGTGACGGCAAATTCACCACCGGTTTGCCACATTAAGTAGGCCAGCCCAAGGAGCAATGCGGCACTGACAACGTGAATCAAGGCTTGTTGAATTTTGCGAAACCATGTGGGCAGAAAACCATCCAAGGAGTCAAACACCACATGTTCTCCTTTAAGAGAAACCAAGGGGAGTGCGCCAAAGATGACCACGACCATTAGCAATTCGGTCAGCTCTAATGAGCCGGTAATTGACTGCGACAAAAATTTGCGGCCAGAGACATCAAAAAATGTCAGCACCATGATGGCAAATAAGGCAGCACCGGCCAGTGTGCCGCACAAAATTTCAAGAATTTTTTTCAACTGTTTACCCATCAAAAAAGCGGTATTTGCTGAAAGGGCAAATACCGCTGATGTTCTTACTTGGCCTAAGGCTTGACCTCAGGACAGTTCAGATCACTTTTGCAGCTTGGCGATTTCGGCGCGGAATTCAGACAAAGTACCAGATGGGTCTTTGAGGCCTTTTGCTTTGGCTGCAACGGCCCAATCACGCTCTAACTTGCTGGTGCGGGCATTGACGTCGCGCACAAAGAAGTTATCGGCTTTGATAACTTTCACCCCATTTTTTTGCATGTTTGTCAGAGCCAGATCGTCTACACGGTCCCAAGCTTTGCCAAATCGACGGGCAACAGATTCACCAGACAACTCATCCACTACTTTTTTGTCCTCTGCCGACAGGCTGTTGTACTTGGCCGGATTCATCATGAAGACGAAACTGGTGTTGTACAGACCGCCGGGGAACTGCGTTGCGTGCTTGATGATCTTGTCAATTTTGAAAGAATCAGTCGACTCGGCTGGGAACAGCGTGCCGTCCATCACGCCGCTGGACAACAATTCATATGACTCGGGGGCTGGTTTGAGCGTCACATTCATGTCCAGCGTTTTGGAGATTTCGTTGACCATGCCTCCGCCAACTCGGAATTTAAGGCCCGGGAGATCTTCTACGCGGGTAATGGGCTTTTTGATGTTGAAAATGATGCCTGGGCCATGGGTGAAGAAGCCCAAGACCTTGACGCCTTGATGCTCGGCTGCAAATTCAGGGTGCTTGCTGGCGATGCGGTTGAAAGCCACAGACAAGGGCTCGGCACGATCGCCCAAAAATGGAAATTCAGCCATCTGTGAAAGCACGAAACGGCCGGGCGTGTAACCGTGAACAGTGAATGAGACGTCGATCAAACCGTTTTTGACAGCATCGAAAGTACCAGGGGCAGGGGTTGCAGCGCGGGGGAGAATGTTGCAACGGACGCGGTTGGATGTTTTGCTGGCCAGGTCGTCACACCATTCTTTTTGGGAGACCGACAAACCATGCGTGGGCGGGACCCAGCTTGATACGGTTAAAACTGTTTGCGCTTGTGCCAAGCCGCTGAAGCCGACGAGGGTCGCCGCTGTCATGGCCATCAAAGTTTTCTTCATCTGAGTGCTCCGTTAAAAAATACAACCGCAAAAATTTTTGCGCTCAATTAAGATGTTAAGCCTGATTTACCTACCGATTGGTCGGTGAATTCCCGAGGGTTTGAAAAAAATTGAGTGGATGTTGTTTTTAAAACCAGTCTAGAATTCGAACGATCGTGCTTTTTTGCTACGGATTGGTTCATCTAATTGCAAAATTGATGCACAATTGACGTTTACGTAACGTCAACGCAACGGTAAAGTTACGAGCCTGTTCAGGCGCTTGAGTTTTGATATCAATGGAGAGCTTTCATGAAAATTCTTGTTCCCGTCAAAAGGGTTGTCGACTACAACGTCAAAGTGCGCGTCAAATCAGACGGCACCGGCGTAGACATCGCCAACGTCAAAATGAGCATGAACCCTTTTGACGAGATTGCCGTCGAGGAAGCCGTGCGATTGAAAGAGAAGGGTATCGCTACTGAAGTGATTGCCGTGTCTTGCGGCGTGACTCAGTGCCAAGAAACATTGCGCACGGCCATGGCCATTGGTGCCGATCGCGGCATCTTGGTTGAAACGCCTGCCGATTTGGAGTTGCAACCTTTGGCGGTTGCCAAGTTACTCAAGGCGCTGGTTGACAAAGAACAACCTGGTTTGATCATCTTGGGCAAACAAGCCATTGACGATGATTGCAACCAAACGGGCCAGATGTTGGCTGCATTGGCTGACTTGCCTCAAGCCACATTTGCTTCCAAAGTCGAAGTGGTTGACGGCAAAGCACAAGTCACTCGCGAGATCGATGGTGGCTTGGAAATTTTGTCTTTGTCCATGCCTGCTGTGATTACCACCGATCTGCGCTTGAACGAGCCACGCTACGTCACTTTGCCCAACATCATGAAGGCCAAAAAGAAACAACTCGACAACTTCAAGCCAGCAGACTTGGGTGTCGATGTGTCGCCACGTATCACTACTTTGAAAGTGTCCGAGCCCCCTAAGCGCTCTGCAGGTATCAAAGTGCCAGATGTTGCGACATTGGTGGATAAGTTGAAGAACGTTTCGAAGGTAATCTAATAAATTTGCGGGACAGACCAAGATTTGCGCAGCAAATTTGCTCTGTCCTCAACTGATTAAGGAAATTTTATGGCTTCATTGGTTATTGCAGAACACGACAACGCATCCATCAAGGGTGCAACTTTGAACACCGTCACAGCTGCTGTGGCTTGCGGTGGTGATGTGCACGTTTTGGTGGCAGGTCACAATGCTGGTGCCGCCGCGCAAGCTGCAGCACAAATCTCAGGCGTCTCCAAAGTGATTCACGCCGACGCAGAAGGCCTGGCCCATGGCTTGGCTGAGAACGTGGCTGCGCAAGTGTTGGCCATTGCCAGCAACTACACGCACATCTTGTTCCCTGCCACTGCAGGCGGCAAAAACGTGGCGCCCCGCGTGGCAGCCAAGTTGGATGTGGCGCAGTTGAGCGACGTGACTTTGGTGGTCTCGGCAGATACATTCGAGCGTCCCATTTATGCGGGCAACGCCATTGCCACTGTGCAAAGCAAAGACAGCGTCAAAGTGTTGACCGTTCGTACCACAGGTTTTGATGCCGCAGCAGCCACTGGCGGCTCTGCCAGCGTTGAATCTGCAGCAGCAACTTCAGACAGCGGTAAGAGCGCTTTCAAGGGCAGCGAAATTGCTAAGAATGACCGTCCTGAACTCACGGCGGCCAAGGTTATTGTGTCGGGTGGCCGTGCTTTGGGCAGTGCCGAAAAGTTTGCCGAAGTCATCACGCCCTTGGCCGACAAGTTGGGTGCCGCCATGGGAGCTAGCCGCGCAGCGGTGGACGCAGGCTATGCGCCCAACGATTGGCAAGTGGGCCAAACCGGCAAGATTGTGGCGCCTCAGTTGTATGTGGCTTGCGGCATTTCGGGTGCCATTCAGCACTTGGCTGGTATGAAGGACAGCAAAGTCATAGTGGCGATCAACAAAGACCCTGAAGCACCTATCTTCAGTGTGGCCGATTACGGTTTAGAGGCCGATTTGTTTACGGCCGTGCCTGAGTTGGTCAACACTTTGTGAAGTGTTTGAATTGACTTGACATGTGAACTCGAAAGGCATCCTCAGTGGTGCCTTTCTTTTATTTGGAGAATGAGATGAGTTACATTGCCCCCTTGAAAGACATGCTTTTTAACATTGAGCACTTGGCCCGCATTGATCAAGTGGCCCAAATGCCAGGCTTTGAAGACGCTGGTCTAGAAACTGCACAGGCCGTGCTTGAAGAGTGTGCCAAGTTGAACCAAGACGTGATTGCCCCTTTGAACTGGGAAGGCGACAAAAATCCATCCGCATTTGCCAATGGCCATGTCAAAACCACACCCGGATTCAAAGAAGCCTTCAAGCAATATGGCGAGGGTGGCTGGCAAGGTTTGCAGCACCCTACAGATTTTGGTGGGCAAGGCTTGCCCAAAACCATCGGTGCGGCTTGCGGCGAAATGCTCAACTCGGCCAACATGAGTTTTGCATTGTGTCCCTTGCTCACAGATGGTGCCATTGAAGCGCTGTTGACGGCGGGCTCTGACGATTTGAAAAGCATTTACCTTGAAAAATTAATTTCAGGTGAGTGGACTGGCACGATGAATTTGACAGAACCCCAAGCGGGTTCTGATTTGGCTCTGGTGCGCACACGCGCAGAGCCATTGCCCGATGGTACCTACAAGGTATTTGGTACCAAAATTTACATCACTTATGGTGAGCACGACATGGCCGACAACATCGTTCACTTGGTGTTGGCGCGTGTGCAAGGCGCGCCAGAGGGCGTGAAAGGCATCAGCTTGTTTGTGGTGCCCAAGTTCATGGTCAAAGCCGATGGCAGCTTGGGAGCGCGCAACGATGTTCATTGCGTCAGCATCGAACACAAGATGGGCATCAAGGCCAGCCCGACAGCCGTGCTGCAATATGGTGACAACGGCGGCGCCATTGGTTATTTGGTGGGCGAAGAAAATCGAGGCCTCGAATACATGTTCATCATGATGAACGCCGCGCGTTATGCCGTGGGTGTGCAAGGCATTGCCATTGCAGAGCGTTCTTATCAGAAGGCGGTTCAATACGCCAAAGACCGCGTTCAAAGTCGTCCTGTTGATGGCAGCATGAACACCTCAGCGCCCATCATTCATCACCCTGATGTCAAGCGCATGTTGATGACCATGCGGGCCAGCACAGAAGGTTGCCGCGCGTTGGCCACAGTGGCTGCTGCAGCTTATGACGCGGCACACCACCACCCAGACGCAGAAGTGCGCAAGCAAAATGCCTTGTTCTACGAATTCATGGTGCCGCTGGTCAAAGGCTACAGCACGGAGATGAGTTTGGAGGTGACCTCGCTGGGTGTGCAAGTGCACGGCGGCATGGGCTTCATCGAAGAAACAGGTGCTGCACAGTACTACCGCGACGCCAAAATTTTGACCATCTACGAAGGCACAACGGCCATTCAGGCAAACGACTTGGTGGGTCGTAAAACAGCACGCGATGGCGGTCAAACTGCCAAAGCCTTGGCGGGACAAGTAGAGCAAACAGAAAATGAATTGTTGACCAGCGCTAATGCCGATGCGCAAGCGGTGGGCCGTCGTTTGAAGGCAGCTCGTTTGGCTTTCTTGGATGTGGTCAACTTTGTGGCGGGCAATACCAAGGCCAATCCCAACGATGTCTTCGCTGGCAGCGTACCTTATTTGATGTTGACGGGCAATTTGATGGCAGGCTGGCAAATGGGCCGTGCATTGTTGGTGGCGTTGTCACTGCACGAACAAGGTCAAGACAAAGCTTTCATGGAAGCCAAGGTCATTACCGCGCGTTTCTATGCTGATCATTTGCTCAGCCGTGCGCCTGGTGTGCGTGACAGCATTGTTGAAGGTGCAAAGTGCGTGACAGAGTTAGCGCTTGAAGCTTTCTAAAATCATTTTCAACCTTAAAAAAATTTAATTCCTGGAGACGCCATGTCGAAGTTACCTGCCGTGTTGGCAAATTTGCCGTTCCCGGTCATTGCATCGCCGTTGTTCATCATCAGCAATCCCAAGTTGGTCATTGAACAGTGCAAGGCTGGCGTGGTGGGCTCCATGCCTGCTTTGAATGCGCGCCCGGCAGCGCAGTTAGAAGAGTGGTTGATTGAAATCACAGAAACACTGGCGGCTTATAACAAGGCCAACCCTGATAAACCTGCAGCGCCTTTCGCGATCAACCAAATTGTTCACAAGAGCAACGACAGGTTAGAGCACGACATGGCCATGTGCGTTAAGTACAAGGTGCCTATCATCATCACGTCATTGGGTGCACGCGAAGACATCAACCAAGCGGCGCACAGTTATGGTGGTGTGGTGTTGCACGACATCATCAACAACAAGTTTGCACACAAGGCCATTGAAAAGGGCGCCGATGGTTTGATCGCGGTGGCCGCGGGTGCAGGTGGCCATGCTGGCGAGAAAAGCCCGTTTGCATTGATTCAAGAAATTCGCCAGTGGTTTGACGGCCCCATTGCGTTGTCCGGCTCGATTGCCAGCGGCGATGCTGTATTGGCTGCGCAAGCCATGGGTGCAGACTTTGCCTACATTGGTTCTGCCTTCATTGCGACGCTTGAAGCACGCGCAGCAGAAGAATACAAGCAAGCCATTGTTGATTGCAATTCAGATGACATCGTTTACAGCAATTTGTTCACAGGTGTGCATGGCAACTATTTGGCGCCTTCCATCAAAGCGGCTGGTTTAGATCCTGCCAACTTGCCTGTCTCCGATCCTTCTGCCATGAACTTTGGTGGCGATGCCAAAAAGGCCTGGAAAGACATTTGGGGTTGTGGTCAAGGCATT
>VFQS010003968.1_pt1 | contig 10990 bp, 15 predicted proteins | sample 3512361 | NCBI WGS metagenome assembly VFQS01 (sample SAMN10412375, study PRJNA504923) | tailings metagenome | isolation source: Relicate 1 Philex TSF3 active mining | place: Philippines | reverse complement strand
CAACTTCCATCTTTTCATGCATCATTCTAGACTGGATTTGCCTATTTTCTAGCTAAAGAGCTTCTTTCAACCATGGAGCAAGCAGAAAAGTAGAGGTATTAGAAGATAACTTAAAGTACACTAAGCAAGCAATAAACTGAGATATAACTAATACACTACCGTCATGCAATCATGGCTGTAGACCAAGATTAGCTGAAAGCATGGGCAAGCATATTGGTCAATTAGACTGCAGAGGATTTCAGAAGGCTTAGAGAGCAAGACTAGTAGCTCAAACAGAGCAAGGTAGGCTAGCCGGGAGGTGGAGTTTTCAGAATGATAACATCCTTTGGAATATCATCTTGGTTAGGATCGTCAAGTTCGTAATAAAGACCCTTGCCACAAGATTAGGTGGTTGAAGAGACGAAATCAGAGGACAGTGATGACGAATTTTTTGATGCAATAGATGATGAATCATAGTTAGATAGTGCATTTGAAAAAGAACTTAATCAGCTGAGTGAAGAGTTGGCGGCAAAGTTTGCAACTGGAGTTTAAGGTTAAAGCTAGGTTATAGAGAATGCTTAGACTCCGCCGATGGTTGAAGCTGAATTTATTCTTCGAAATTTCTCAGTATCACTGGTCAATAACAGCGGTTAACATGAAGGCATTGAGCTATTCTCGTCTAATTTCACAATCTAGTTTATGAAATATGACTCTAACAGTGAATCAGCACCCTGTCTCTTCAATTTGATAGCAAAGAATTAAGAATTTGGCGCAAATCAGTTCATGATCATTGATCATCAAGTTTTCAGAACGTCAATTATAGAGCGAGAAAACCGGAATTACATGGTGGAAGATGTGACATCTATGAATCCAGACATCTATACAGAGCACTAAGCAGCGATAAAGGTTAGCCAGGGCAACCCTAATTACCGAAATAAAACCTCTGAGTTCTATGATTTCGACCTCTAGGTCTCATTTCAACCAATCAAGATCATATACTAGGTGTTGGCTTTGGACAGGCTTTTTAAATTCCTTAAGGTTCAAGATTTCAAGGATGTAATAAAGCAGCAAGCTATGCAGAGAATTTAAGAGATGAGGCAAAATGTTAATCTGAGGGAAGTTCTCGAGGCTAAAAAGAAAAATAGGCTTTAGATAGACATTGCTTCACCTATTTTGATAATCCCATTCAAGAGAAACAACGATATCGAGTCCGAGTGCTGGCTTTTCAATATGGGAAACATCTAGATCAAGAACTGTGACAACCCTAGCACATCGATCGACCTATCTTGCTATAAGAATTATCAAGTCAACATTTCACAAGTAATGATGAAATATGTGAAGTCTTATCGTGTTTGGCTCGAACGAGGTCTCCTTGAGAGCACCTCAGTCATAGACGAATTTCGCCTTGATTTTGTGCTTTCTCTCATCAAGCAAAAAGGAGAGCGCCCATCAGACTTAGTCATCCAAGGAAAGATGAACGAACTGAAGATCTACTTCACCCCACACATCTACAATCAGATAGCTAACATTGACAAGTTGCTGATCATGGATGATAAAATAAAACATGTCGAGATGCATTAGTTGCAGAATGAAAAAGCTCAAATCATCAAGATGGCTCAGAAGATCGGTCAGGTCAAAATCAATTTCATGACCAAAGACCTGATTGACATTTACACTAAGAGGCCCGCAGAGTTGAAATGGGAAGCACTTTTTGCTGTTGTGTCTGGCGCCTATATCTATTTTTATGGAAAATCCTAGGATTTGTATCCCAAACACTACTTCTATTTGATTGAATTAAAGATTCAAAAGTATTAAGAGCTCGAAGATGAGATGTCTTATCTTGAACTTACCAATGCCCTCAACTAGACCCTCTACCTGTAATTTCCCTCAGAGAAATAGGAACAAGAGTGGAAGACCTTGCTCTCAGACATGTCTCAAGAACTTAAAGTCCCAGTAGACCTGCCTGAAGTGAAAGATCTTGTCTTGAAGAGAACTCATACTTCAATTCAGAGAGACGAGATATTCTAATACCATGACCATAGTTTCAACCACGATCACCAGCATTAAAATGAGCAAGTTCCCGTTTAAGAGGATGCAGGCTAAATGGAGTTTCATTTTGAAATACCAGTTATAAGTCTAACTCTGAGAGCTGATAGATAAGAAAAGAATACAGAAAATGACATCGGTTTATTTGAGGATGTCGAATCCAACACTGAGTTTAACCCATTCACTAATTTTAAAGGATTAAATCATCTTGATTAATCTTGGCAAACCGAGCTAAAGATCCAGTCAATCATTTTCGATCAGGTCAAACGCCCTCTAGACACAGAGATGAACATCACAATGGGTTCATTCACGGTCTAAAACCCTGGGAACCAGAGGTTTCCAGATCTGATATCTACAAAAATTAACTAAAATAATTCTAAGCTTTTCCAAGTGAATATCGTGAAACAAGATAGGCTATTTCCAAACTATCAGGGTGTCGATATGCTTGTGAATTTGGAGTTTGGAACCATGCACATCAACTTTTACCCTAAGAACATCAATAGGCTGCTCAAATTTTTCAAGTACATGAAACTCAAAAGTTAGGTTGTAGAACAAGAGAAAGAAAAATATATCTATGACCTAAAAAAGTCACTTGAGATAATTCAGACATCTATAAAAACATCATCTTTAAATCATCATCAACATCATCTTAAAAAGTAGAACAAGGTGAACAATTTGGAAGAAGTCCAAGAAAATTGTATAACTAACCCCAACAAGGGGATGGTGGTTTAGATGAAATTGAAGAAGCTTGGCCTTACCCTTATTCATCCGATAAACGAGACATATCCCATTTCCACCATAAGTTTGGGAGGGTTTAACATTGACTACACGACTTGTCATGATCATGATGAATTGAAAGGTTCTATCAAGGACATCAGGATGGTGGACAACACAAATTACCCAATGACTTTAGATCCAAATCAAGTATATCTCACTTAATCTTTTCCGAAGCACGAAATTTTAGGGCCAAGATAGGACCAATCGTCCTTACAGGCAGACTCTCTAATTACCTTCGATATTACTCAATTCCACAGTCCTTTAAAAAACGACTGTCCCCTGTAGAAGCCCTTTTTCCATAACAACGTGAAGTTGACTATGAATTCGATCAAGTTCAACTTCATCAATGAGTGGGTTATGCGCATCAACGATTACTTCTTCAATTAGCTTCTCACTTCGGTTTCGGATGCCAATCCTTATCAAAGATTGGTCGATCAAGTCATTGACAAGATGAAGATGCATGAGAAAGATTACCTCATCAGAAGTCAATCTGTTCAAAATGGACTTGAGCAGAAAGGACTAAAGCATCACGTGATAGGTGTATCTCCTGATATAGTGCAACAGCTTGGGAATTTCTCTGAGGCCTTCAAAAACCTAGAAAATAAGAGGCTGCTGAAGCACAGTTAAAGCAGTAATCAATAACTTGATGAAGGGATGATTGTATCAGATTAGGACAGTATGGAATCAAAAAGTCAAAACAAAAGCAGGAAGGCTCAAAGCTCAAAGATTTATCATCAACAGTCTCCTCATCACCAAACCGAATGGGACAATTTCAGCGAAAGTTAGCAGTAGTCTTGTTCATTCCTAGACATCACTCTAGATCGCCCTTTGGTTGTTCTCAAGGATAGACCTTATCTGTAAAACAAAGTAGAAATGGACTTAGGTAAGATTAGAGTAGAGAGTACAACTGAAGAAACGGTGGGGAGATGGAAGTCGAAAGGGGATCGCAAAGTGTGGACCACAAAATTTATAGTGGAAATGAATGAGATGGGTATCAGACAAAACAATGAATTCGAAATAGCATCTCCTTTCAATATGAAGGTTTCGATGGAGAAGCTCAACTACACACCACTGATACAAGATGGTTACATGTCGCCACAGTTGGATTTCACTGATCTGGACATTTCCTATAAGATTTCAGTCCATTTTTCTCCTGTGATTATGCACTTGAAGCAAGATGTCTTTACTTATCTCATGCGGTGCAATGACTTAAATATAAATCACACAGATTAGCTATCCCCGTATTTCTAACTCGCTATATGGAACAACGGTCAAGATACTCAAAGGTATCTTAAACAAGAAAAAGCGACAGTAGAGAAGTTTAAAAATAAGGAGACCTTCAAGATGAAGGTAGATTTGCACTTCCCCTCGCTTTCTTTGTAGATTCACAACAAAGACAATCTTTTTCTTGCCGAGCTAATTTACTGGGGTGCAGACATAGACTTCCATAAGTTCATAGATTATAGAAAAGACATCTTTTTCAAAGCACACACTTTCTTCATACTGCACTCCCCAACCACCCCAGACCCTAACTCCAATATTAAGCAAGTGGCCATCGCCCCTGTCAACTCACAAAACTTCATTTGCACAGACCAAGACTTCTACAACTTTGATGTAATACTCAATGATGATTCTCCCAGCAGAGTCTCTTCTCCAACAAAGTTAATGCAATAGCAGCAAAAGCTTCTTAAGAAGAACTTTACAGTCCACCTGTAGATGGAAGCCGATGGAGAGAAGTTGGTGCAAGTTTATATCGAGAAGCTTAAGATCCTGATCAAGCCGCACATATTCATGACGATTGCCGAGGTCATAATGTATGGGATGCCTCAATACAAGTAGGAGAGCAGAGACAAACCCTACTTTTACGATTTCGATTGGGGCAACTCGCCCAAGATGGAGGTCTCATGCCAGATAATGCAGAGCCTGCTTTGCTTCGAGGTCGGTGAAAACATCTCTAAAACTATTGCATGCCAGGGCAACACTAATTTTACCTACATTAGAGAGAAGATGAATCAGATAAAGTAGAAATTGACGGATGTGATTTCTTTGTAAGAGAGTGAAATCATCAAAAAAGGGCCGGGTCAGACCTAAGTAGATAGCAGCGCAACCTTCAAATTAATGCAAGCATCGATCTCTGATTTATGCCCCTTCTTCTGCCACCCTGCAGATTTGAATGGTAAGAAATTCAAACAGGTGAGAAAGAGAGAGATGATGTCGCCATTCACATTCTTTTACAACAAGAGTGATGTGATTGAGTTGCACAAGAACAACGATCGAAGTAATCCAGAGAGATTCGTCTTCAAGACTTATTCCAAGACGGAAGCTAATTTGGAGAGGACCCTGCTAAAAATCTCTTTCAACGATATCAAAGTGTTGAAGGGGATCGCTGATCACCTAACTTTCATGCTCTATCATGAGTATGAGCGGCTAATTAAGGAGGGAAACGGCAACCATGGAAGCGCACTTGGCCATGGTGGCTAGCTCAATTCCACCCTTCTGGCTCAGACTCGCAGAAACAATCAATTGTCTCCGAGTCTTATTACCCCTCTGATTTCAGAGAGAATAGAGTAACCTGAACTTTTAGAGGAAGGGCTTAGAACAGCAAAGCCCTTGAATCTGTTCGGCAAAAATACTAACAATAATGCATTACTACGCCTTAGATTGAACGATTGTGAAGAGCGAGAAGACCTTGATTATGAAGAGAGTAGTAAGAGTAGTGAGGGGATCAAGACTGACTCAGACATTTCCGATTGTGAAAAGCAAGATAAAGTTGCTATATAGACCACTGATTTATAATTCAAGTCAAATGAAGTCAAGCACCCTGACATTCACAATCAAAGATAAAACCTAATTTTCAAAAGTGCGAAGTAGCAACGTCATTTGCATAATTTCACCGAGTCAGTCAAAAGGACTTCTATAGCATTTAACTTGATCTAAGAGAGGTACCTATAGCGCAATCTTGATTTCAACTCCTCTTCAAAATAGAATAGCAGTGGCCTTAATGGAGATAGCATCGACAATCAGTCCTCATTTGACGAGTACCTTCTCAAGCACTATGAAGAGTTCGTGTAGTACAACAACGGTGGTATGGGAAGCAACTAAAAATAGATAAAGCATACTCCTTCGAACGAAGCTTCACCCGAGGACCATCATCATCATCAGAGCCATTCATTCTCTGAAGACGACGAAGACGGTAATGTAAGAGATGTTGATGAGGGCAACCGTGCCATCTTCAATCAGGACTCTATAAACATGTTGAGGCAGGACTCACCCGTGGCAAGCAAGAAGCTTCGCAGATAGATGATCATTGAGGAGGAAGAAGAGAAAGAAAAAGTTAATGCTCTTGCTAAGTTCGAAGTTTCAAAGATCAAAGAGGAGAAAGGTGTCAATGAATTTTAAGTAGTTAGCTATGGTCTCAAAATCCTGATCATAAACGATAGCCAACACAATTTCTTCCCAGTATTGGGTATCAGTCTGTCGGAGTTCCACTACAGCTACGACATGAACGAGACGCAGAAGGCCGGCTAGACTCAGTTCAGCTCGTCAGTCAACTATTACAACGCGCAGGCCGGCGAATGGGAGCCTTTCATCGAGACCTTCCGCATCAACTTCACAATCATTGAGGAGTACGTCAACAAGAAGAGCATATTGCAGTGTGAACTGCCGACTACGTTCAATATGAACATTTCCAAGAAGTTGGTTGAAAATCTCACGTACACGTACAAATCATGGTAGAAGTCTATAGAAAATGAGAAGAAACAGGTTAATGAATATGAGCTTGAAGATATATACGATGAGACCTCGCTTTAAGAGGAGGATGATGAAAGCTATTCGTTCAAAGGAATGGGAGATCGCGGGGGAACTAGCAGATCCAAGCCTATTCTTCCCTCTTCATCAGAGAATTCAAGCAACAACAATCGGACATACAGTGGGAAGGGTCGCACTGCTAAGCTGATTGAAGAAGATGAAGAGGATATGATTGATGAGCAGGAGGATGTAGTCACACCTTACTCCATATAGAATTAGACCGACGTCAAGTTACTTGTCAAAAGGTTGAAGAATTATTAAGAGTATGAAAATAATCAGGAACATCATAAGTCATTAAGTAATCAGAGCAAATTGAACAAAATATACGTCATCAATCCAAATCAGCAGATAGATTATGCAGTTGACTACGAACTGCAAGTCAAGCAATAGATCAGCATGTACAATCAGCACACTTTCTCTCAGGGAGAATTTATCAAAGTACTCTTTGATGACAAGAGCTCTGCAATCAACAATTCTTAGCATTCTTCTGTGTCAAGTATTCCATTGAATAATGTGAATTTGAACCAAATAGGTTTCAAGAAGCATTTCTTTAGGGACGAAAGCTAGTCAGAGTTCTATACCTATGGAGTGCAGCAAGTTAATATGAAGAAAGTGCTCACTGTCCGGACTTAGTACTTGTTTGTGAACCAAACTTTCTTCACTTATGAATTCCATATTCGATTCAAAAACTCCTCACTGACCAAAATCGTGCAGCCTGGAGAGAGAATGCCAATCCCTGACAGATACAATAAGTTCAAATTTCAAATCAGGATATCTCCGACATCTTCCATTCAGGAAGAAAATGATCAATTAAACCTGCATAATAATGAGTCTTTTCGAACTAAGAAAAATTCAAGCTTGATAATAGAGCACGGAATGCCACTTGAGACTATCACTTCTAATGGTAGAGATGTCAATGATTTTCAAACTTTGTGCAAAACCTGGTCAGATTTGATCGTTGTTAACTCACTCAAACTTAAGTTGCCTTTGAACAAGACCACTTTCTTGAAGCATGGCAGAACCTACACCATCATCAAGAAGGAGGCAACTCTCTTCCCCAATTCTTTCGACATCACCTTGAGGCCCCCGCTCCTCCTCAAGAACTGCCTACCAGTCCCACTGTCCCTCGAATTCGAAGACTCCAACGGCCTTTACAACTCAATCAACCTTGACAAGCAAGAGGAACGACACATTTTCGGCTTCAACCTCCAAAAACCCATTGACCTCAGGCTTACAATTCAAGGTTTCCAGCCATAAAAGATAGTGCTTGACTGCCAGGCCGATAGAGACTACGACATCAAGGTGACAATAATGAGTGGAGCGAGGCAGCTAGATTTGCATGTGGCTACAAGCAGTAAGAGTGCGGGCAAGAAGGCTCTGTTCTATGTCAAGAGCATGATCATTAATAATACTGAGAAGGAGATGCTATTCTACTATGAGGAGCCGAGCGAAAAGGAGGTCAAGAGTGGAGATGCCTACAGGGAAGGTGTCGCTGGTAGTTCGAAGTCCAAGTTTGTTATGCTATCTGATGTAAGTTTTCTTTAAGGATCTTACACTTTTTTGTAGAGGCAAGAAGTATATGCGGCACTTGCTGGATCTACCAAGGTCTCCAACCCGATCAATATATTTAATCCTGGGTGTAACGATAAATTTATCCTAGCTAAAGGCAAAGAGGTCTATGAATTCTCTTATAAAACTGAGATATACCTAGCATGTAAGTTTCATTATAGTAGGTTACTATTTTGGTAGGCAAGGATGACTATGCTTATACTAAGATCACGACAATCACTCCGCAGTATGTGATAGTTAACAGCACCTCAAATCAAATTCTCGTGCAATAAATTGGAACCACCTCAAATGATGATTATATGATTCCTATGAATGAGAGAATACCTTTTCACTGGAGAACTTGTGATCAAGATTAACTGATAAGAGTAAAGACCATCGGATTGGAACAGATAGAGTACGAATGGACATGCCATTTTTCAATCAGTGAACTTGGCTAACTTTCATTGCTGGCTAGAGCTAAGAGCAGCGCTGGGGGTGCAGCTGAAAATATATTGATGGCTTTGAACAATAATCTAAATGCAAAATACCTAAAGATAGACCGTAGACTCACAAAGAATACTGTATTCATTATAATAGAGGAAGAATCGTATGAGCAACCTACTTATAAAATCGAAAATCTCTCGAAAACATTCACTCTCGGGTACTTCTAAAAGGGGTTATAGAGTACGGTTGCAGGAACCAAGATTGACTTTTTAGGAATGGGAGATTCGACGCCTTTTGCATGGAGTGAATAGTTCAAGGATCATGAGATACAGATCAATCTCTATACCGGAGATCCCACTGGACACAACTTCAAATTTTCTCAATCAATCGATAAGACCTTCTCTCTCGACAAATTAAATTACCAAAAGGAGCTAAAGGTTTATGGCTATGACCCTTTGGAGCAGCAAACTCTTTTCATTTGTACCTTTACTGATGGCTTTACGAAGGTTATAAGGTTCTCAGACAATCAGGAGTATCAATTAGCAGCTTTCCAGCTAGATATTGACAGCCCAAAAGAGGACGAAAATACCTAGTCTATGCAGATGTTCGAATTTTATGTAAGAAATTCCTCTTTATATATCCTTAATCTATAGATTAAATAACTTAATTTGTCAATTATCGGCGAAGGTTAGGAGCTCTTTGTCCTGTACATGCAAGGTGTCAAAGCGAAGATTGTTGATTCACAAAGAGATAAGAAGGTAGAATTCAAGATTGGTTATATACAAATCGATAATCAAAGTGAGAATGATCCAATCTATCCAGTTCTGATGAAACCCAAGTTCATCAAGCCTGACCCAAGTATCTAATCGAAGTTGACAGATTTTGAGGATGAAAGTGAAAGCCTTGGTGGTCGTACAGATCCAAAACACTTCAATTACAAAAAAGGTGTCTTTGAGCTATATTTGGAGATTAGAAAGAATATTCCAAACGTCACCTACTTCGAGCTGCTGGAATACCTAATACAATCCTTTGAGATTAAGCTTGAACTAGCTCATGTATTGACCATATCCAAGTTCATTTCATCTCTGGGTCAAACCATGGACCAAAAGCTAACGTGGATGCATTCCATCTTCGAGCAAGACACGGCAGATTATGCCTAACAATTAGAAGAAGAAAAATCGCCATCACATTCACGTGCCCTGCACACTTACTCAACTAACATTTTCGCGAAACAGAAATCTTCCAAGATCTATGAGGAATCAAAATCATCGCTCGTTCGTTAATCCACTGGCCAACTTGTCCCTAAAGTCACTGATGGTGAAGGTTCTCCGAAGCGCCAGAACTCATTGAGAAAGAAAAATAACAACCAGGACCACATCAAGAAAATGAGAGAGGATCAGATGCTTAATTAGGGTGAAGAGATCAGAGTCAAAGAGAGCGAAGATTGGAAGGAAGAGGAGTTTAAGGTGACATAGAGTCGTATTTATATCAGAGAATACAGATCGAGTCCAGTCGAGTTGGAAATAAGTTTGATCAACCGCGTTTCTATAGATTAAGAAGAAGATTCAGGCATAATAAAGACTATCAGTTCTCTTGGACTTCTGATTAGTAGTATTGATGAGGCTCCTATTCAGTTGAATGCTCTCATTATTAAAAATGTGTTCGGTGACTATTATGATGTGATAGAGCAAATAAGAAAGCATCATACTGAAAAGCTTTTTCAAAATGTCCTCAAGTTTATTGGAGCTAGTAACTTGATTGGAAACCCGGTTAACCTAGTCAATTCTTTAGGGACAGGCATTTAGGATTTTTATTACCAACCAATTTAAGGGTTTCTTCAAGGAGGTATTTTAGAGGGTGGTATGGGAATTATATCTGGTACAGGCTCATTAATGAAAAACACGATTAGCGGTACTATGGGAACAGTGAGCAAGATCTCTTCCTCAGTAAGTAAGGGACTGCTTGTTTTGTCTAATGACAAAAACTTTATCTATCAAAGAGATGTCGATACGATCAAGCACAAACCTACCAATATGCTATAAGGATTGAATCTTGGTTTCAAATCAGCGTTGAACTCATTAGGGTCTGGATTAGCTGGAGTCATTCAAAAGCCTATTGAGGAAACAAAGAAGGGAGGGGTATTGGGATTTTTTAAAGGAACAGCTCAGGGTGTTGCTGGACTTTTTGTAAAACCGATAAGTGGCACTTTGGATTTCATATCCATAACCTCAGAAGGTATCAAAAATAATACGAAGACAAAAAATGAGCTTTAGTCAGATAAAAGGCTTCGATTACCAAGACCATTCTATGAGGAAGAAAAAACGATAAGAGATTTTGATGAGTTCCATGCCTTTTGGGTTAATCTAGTACCAAGATTATCCAAAAGCAT
>VFQS010003967.1_pt1 | contig 10993 bp, 7 predicted proteins | sample 3512361 | NCBI WGS metagenome assembly VFQS01 (sample SAMN10412375, study PRJNA504923) | tailings metagenome | isolation source: Relicate 1 Philex TSF3 active mining | place: Philippines | reverse complement strand
GGGGTTGGGGGAGGCTTTCTGCGTTACTAAATAAACTCCAACAAATATCAACACAGCTGATATCAATTTTACTAAACTCAAGTCGTCTTTTCCTAAACTTACGGCGAAAATAGTGGCAAAAAGTGGTTGTAAATAGATGAAAACCGCTACGGTTGTGGGTTTTAATTCACGCATGGAAACTAAATTCAGTAAATACGTTAAGAAAGTCGAAAACACGACTACAAAACCAATTTTCCAGATAATATCCAGTGGTAAATTAGCAAAATCTACCGCTTGAAATTCGTTCCAACCAAAAGGCAACACCATCAAGAACCCAAAAGTGTAAATCCACTTTACGAAGGTAAAAGCATTGTATTTATCCATTAATTTCTTCACGATGATGAGGTAAAATCCGTAGGAAACAGCGTTTACAAAAACCAATAAATTGCCTAAACTTGCATTTGTCGCGTTTACCAATGATTTTCCGTAGAGAATTAAAGTTATCGTTCCGGCTAAGCCTAAAATGATTCCCAAAACTTTTCGGTTTTCCATGCGTTCTTTCATGATGAAAGCGGATAAAACGAGGACGATCATAGGTGTGGTTACCATTAAAACAGCTCCCATAATGGGCGAGGTGTAGCTTAATCCTTTGAAAAAAGTTAACATATTAAAAGCAACTCCAAAGAATGCTGCAGCAACAATTCGAGGAAAATCTTCTTTTGCGATTTTTTCTTTCGGTCCAAAAAAGGAAATCAACCAAAATAATAAAACCGAACCACCAACACGCATCACGATAAACCCGAAAGCATCGACATATTTTGGCATTACGTCTTTAGCAATAGTAAAGGTTACGCCGTAAATGATGGAAACTAAGGTAGCGGCAACTAATGCCCAACTTCTTTTTGACATTAGCTTAAAACGGTAATTACTTCGTGAATGTTTTTTGGACTATTTCCAATGTAAATCTTCCCATCGATAATAAAAACTGGGCGACTCAAAAACGTGTAATGTTCTAAAAGATATTTTTTGAAATCAGCTTCGGTTAGATTTTTATCTTTTAAACCTAATGATTTATATAACTGAGCTTTTTTGCTAAAAAGTGCTTCATAACTTCCTGAAAGTTGATACATTTCTTCTAAATCGCTTTCCGAAATTGGATTTTGGCGAATATCTATAAACGTTAATTTATCAGAATTTGGAAGTGATTTGATGATTTTTCGGCAGGTATCACACGAAGCCAAATAGTATATTTTGTTCATTTTGTTGTTTTTCAATTTCTGATGCAAAAATACAGCCTTTTGAATTCTAAAAATCAGTAATTTTATAAAAAAATTAGACATGGACGCAACTTTTAGAATTTGGGAAACCAGCCGCGGATTATACAAGAATTTCTTAGATAGTTATTCGTTGGAACAATTGAATACAATTCCAGATGGTTTAACTACTAATTTAATTTGGAATGTGGGTCATATTATTGTTTCCCAACAAAAATTGGTTTATGCATTATCAGGATTACCAATGCATATTTCGGATTCTTTTTTTGAAAAATATCAAAACGGTTCTAGTCCAGATGGAAAAACTACACAAGTAGAAGTTGATGAAATCAAGAAATTACTTTCAGAAATGGTCGAAAAAACGAAAGCTGATTTTGAAGCCAGAATTTTCAAAGAGTTTCATCCTTATCAAACTAAAACTGGATTTTATTTGGGAACATTAAAAGAAGCGATGGAGTTTAACAACTATCATGAAGGGATTCATTTAGGAATCATGATGTCGATCAAAAAATTTCTTTAATCTTATTACCTTTGTAAAAATTTTTAAAAATGAAATTCAATACAAAAACAATACATGGTGGTCAACATCATGAAAAAGTAACAGGAGCAGTAATGCCACCTGTTTTTCAAACTTCGACTTACGTACAATCAAGTCCAGGGAAACCAATTGGCGATTACGAATATAGTAGAGCAGCCAACCCAACAAGAACTGCTTTAGAAGATGCTTTAGCAAGTATTGAGAATGGAGCAAGAGGTTTAGCTTTTTCTTCTGGATTGGCAGCAACTGATTGTTTGTTACGCATGTTTAAAGCTGGTGACGAAATCATCGCTATGGACGATTTATACGGCGGAACTTACAGATTATTCACAAGATTATATAAAGATAGTGGCATCAAATTTCATTTTGTAGATATGAATGATTTGGAGAAATTCCAATCGTTAATCAATGAAAACACGAAATTGGTTTGGGTGGAAACACCAACAAATCCATTAATGAAATTGGCGGATATTGCTGCGATTGCTCAAATTACGAAAAAACATAATATCTTATTTGCAGTAGATAATACTTTTGCAACACCTTATTTACAAAAACCATTAGATTTAGGTGCTGATATCGTTATGCATTCGGCGACTAAATATTTAGGAGGACATTCTGATGTTATTGCAGGAGCTTTAATTATTAAAGACAAAGCATTGGGTGAAGAGCTACACTTCAAACAATTTGCAACAGGAGCAACATTAGGACCAATGGATTCTTTCTTGGTTTTAAGAGGAATCAAAACGTTGCATTTACGCGTACAACGTCATTGCGAAAACGGAGAAAAAGTAGCGGAATATTTAAACAATCATCCTTTTGTAGAAAGAGTGTATTATCCTGGTTTAACTTCACATCCATTTCATGAAATTGCTAAAAAACAAATGAGTGGTTTTGGGGGAATGGTAACCTTTACTTTCAAATCAGGTAAAAAAGAAGATGCTATCAAATTCTTAGAAAACTTAAAAGTATTCACTTTAGCAGAATCATTAGGAGGAGTAGAATCGTTAGCGAATCACCCAGCTTTAATGACGCACGCTTCTATCCCAGAAGATAAAAGAAAAGAAGTAGGTATTTCAGATGATTTAGTTCGTTTGAGCGTAGGAATTGAAGATATCGAAGATTTGCTTGCAGACTTGGAACAAGCATTAAAATAATAACTGAGAACATTATCAATAAAAAAACCGGATTTTTAAAATCCGGTTTTTCTTTATTATGCTTTATTTTTATTAGTCTAAATAATAAATATATCCAACGTGGAACCATAAGTTCCAATCGTTTGCTTTATTTTCAGTATAGATTTTTGGATCAGGATTTAAACCATCCACCCAGTCAGAAAAATAGTATTGCCATCTTAATTCAGCAAATAAATCTGAAAGTTCAGTTAATTTATATCTAGTTCCAACGCTAGAAACTACAGACCAAGTACTTCCGCCTTCTGAAGATGTTGCACCATAATATTTAATAGGTGTAGAAAGAGGGGTTTCTAAAGGACCTAAATCAGAATACGTTCCATTTTGAAAAAAAGTATAATGAGCACCTAATCCAATGAATGGAGCCCAAGCACCATCAGTTGCAGTAAATTCTCTAATACTTAAAGGGTAATATTCAAGTTGCATACCAATATCAGTAACTTTAGCTTCTCCTTTCATTGCTCTTAATTGAGCAGCGGTAAATGAATTTCTGTCCACCCATTTTCCAAAGTGTTGCAATTGAGTGCTATTGTAAGATAATTCAGAACGCACTTTAAAATGGTCGTTAAAATATGTTTCAGGTGTGTAACAGTTACACTCTGCACGGTAAGCAAAATTCATATAGTGTACTAAACCAATACCAAATCCAGTGTTTCCAGCATTAGTTTCAAAGTCATGTCTTACTCCAAAATCAGATTGAAAAGCAACACCTCCTATAAAAGCACCAACCTCATGTGAGAAGCCAAATTGAGCCATCATGGAGAAATTTACTCCTAAAAGCATTATTAGTAGGGTTTTAATTTTTTTAGTCATTTGTAAAAAATTTCCATTATCGGACAAATATATAAAAACAAAACACACTTCAAAAAAAAAAAGAATGTTTTCTCATATTAAATTATTTTGTAGTTAATGTTTATTTATCACATTTTGCATAAATTTTTATTAAAAATATAACAAGTGACTTTTAAAATGTATATTTGTCAACTTAAATTTTTAGGAAAAAATATTATTTAAGTAGAAAACATATTAATTGTATAAGTTTATTTACAAGTTTTAAAGAATAATGGAACAAAAAATTAATGATTTTATGGCTCTTATTGAAGCCAAAAATCCAAATGAGCCTGAATTTTTACAAGCAGTTAGAGAGTTTGCTGAAACAGTTATGCCTTTTATTGCTAATGAGAAAAAGTATGATGGAAAAAACGTGTTGTTACGAATGGCAGAGCCAGAACGATCAGTTATTTTCAGAGTGCCATGGGTTGATGATAAAGGAGAAATCCAAGTAAATAGAGGATTTCGTATCCAAATGAATTCTGCCATTGGTCCTTATAAAGGAGGAATTCGATTTCATCCAACAGTAAATCTATCAGTTCTTAAGTTTTTAGCATTTGAACAAGTTTTTAAAAATAGTTTGACAACGCTTCCTATGGGAGGTGGTAAAGGAGGTTCTGATTTTGATCCACAAGGGAAATCAGATGCTGAAGTTATGCGTTTCTGTCAATCGTTTATGACGGAGTTATGTCGTCATATTGGTCCAGATTTAGACGTTCCTGCTGGTGATATCGGTGTTGGAGCAAGAGAAATTGGATACATGTTTGGTCAATATAAAAGAATTAGAAATGAATTTACTGGTGTTTTAACTGGTAAAGGATTAGCATATGGAGGTTCTTTAATTCGTCCTGAAGCAACAGGTTATGGAGTTGTTTATTTCACTCAACAAATGCTTAAAACTAAAGGAGAATCAATTGAAGGAAAAACAGTGGCTATTTCTGGATTTGGAAACGTAGCATGGGGTGTTGCACTAAAAGTAAATGAATTAGGTGGAAAATTAGTAACAATTTCTGGACCTGATGGTTACATTTATGATGCGGATGGTATTTCTGGAGAAAAAATTGATTTCATGTTAGAAATGAGAGCAAGTGGAGACAACAGAGCTGAAGCTTATGCTGAAAAATTCCCAAGTGCAGTTTTCCACAAAGGAAAAAGTCCATGGGAAGCAAAAGTAGATATCGCTATTCCATGCGCAACTCAAAATGAATTGCATGAAGAAGATGCTAAAAAATTGATTGCTAATGGGGTAATATGTGTTACAGAAGCAGCTAATATGCCTTGTACATTAGAGGCAATTAAGCAATTTTTAGACGCAAAAGTATTATTTGCTCCTGGAAAAGCGGCAAATGCAGGTGGGGTTGCAGCTTCTGGTTTAGAAATGACGCAAAATTCTATTCGTTTAAATTGGACTAGTGAAGAAGTAGATGCTCGTCTAAAAGATATTATGACAGGTATTCACGGTCAGTGTAAAAAATACGGAACAGAAGCAGATGGTTATGTAAACTATGTTAAAGGTGCAAACATTGCAGGTTTTGTTAAAGTAGCAGACGCTATGTTAGCTCAAGGTGTAGTATAAACCTAAACTTTTCAAATATTAAAGCGCTTTTGGAAAACCAAAAGCGCTTTTTTCATTTACAATTATATCAAAATTGAAATTAATACGTTTGTAGTATATTTGTATTAAATATATGTAATGAAAAAAGCGCTTTTAATTTTCTTTATTTCTCATTTGTTTTTTGCCCAACAGAATAATCAGTTGTGGAAAGGATATTTTTCATATAATGAAATTGTAGATGTTGAATCGGCTACAGGAAAAGTGTTTGCGGCAACTCAAAATGCTCTTTTTTCAAAAGCTTTAACAACGAGTGAATTAAATATTTACAACTCAATAACTGGTTTTAAATCAGATGTGATTACTTCAATTCATCATTCAGACTCATACAATAAAACATTTGTTGGTAATTCAAATGGATTGATTTTAGTTCAAAATGCTGATGGATCTGTTACTACTAAAGTTGATATTATTGAAGAAGTTCCAGTAGCTCCGAATAAGAAAAAAATTAATGATTTTTATGAAAATAATGGTCGACTTTACGTAGCAACCGATTGTGGTATTTCTGTAATAGATTTAGCTACTTCAGAGTTTATTATTACTTATTTTATTGGTCCATCTGGTGAGGAAACAGAAGTTTTACAAACAACAGTATTAAATAATGAAATTTATGCAGTAACTAGAAATTTTGGAATTAGGAAAGGGAATCTAAACAATCCTAATTTGTATGATTTTAGTCAATGGCAAACCTTTGATTCAAATTTTTGGAACGGAATCATCACTTTTAACAATCAATTAGTTGCTACAAACACTAATGCGAGAACATATAGGTATAATGGAACTATTTTTCAAGAAATATTAAATCAAAACCAATTAAGTTTAAAAATAAAAACAAACGATAACGAAATAATTATTACCACACAAAATCATATTTTCGTTTTAAATCAATCATTTAATACAATTGCTCATATAACTCAAATCCCTGATTTTAATGTTCAATTTACCGCCGCAGCTATTGTAGAAGGTAGTCTTTTCATAGGAACTTTAAAAAATGGTTTGTTTTCAGCTAATTTATCTAATCCAACTGAATTTATTCAAATAGCACCTAATGGACCTCTACAAAATTATACCTTTAGAGTAAAAAAGGCGCCTAATAAACTTTGGGTAGTTCATGGAAATTATACGCAACAATTTAATCCCTACCCTCTAGATGAACTTGGAATAAGTACTTTAAACTTAGATCTTGGATGGATTATTAAGCCCTATGAAGATTTATTAGGTGCTAAATCTTTGTCTGATATTGCAATCAATCCAACACGTCAAAATGAGGTTTATGTTACATCTTATTTTTCAGGAATGTTAAAATTTCAAGGAGACGAAGTAGAATTATTAAATAATACAAATACAGGACCAAATGGACTTGAGTCTATTTTTATATCTGGAAATCCTTCCTATGTAGATATTAGAATTAATAGTCCAGCATTTGATAGAGACGGTAATTTATGGGTGACCAATGGTTTAGTTAATAAAGGAATAAAAGTTCTTCGAACAAATGGACAATGGCAATCCTATGATTTAACAGGTATAACAGCTAATTTAGCAACTGGAAGGTACGGACCAATGGTAATTGATAAAAATAGTACGAAATGGATTCCTGCCTATAATGATGGAGTAGTAGCGTTTAATGAAAATTATAACAATAAATTTATTGTCATTACTCAGGACAATGCAGATCTTCCTACTTCAGTTGTTAATTGTGTGGCAGTTGATAATCGCAATCAATTGTGGATAGGAACTGCAGCTGGTTTACGAATTTTATCTAGTGTAGATAGATTCATTAGCGAAACAGAACTTACGGTTTCTTCAATTATCATTCAAGAAGGAGATTTAGCCCAAGAATTGTTTTATCAACAACCTATTTTGGATATTGCAGTTGATGGTGCCAACAGAAAATGGGTTTCAATTGCTGATGGAGGTGTTTTTTTAGTTTCTTCAAACGGACAACAAACCATTTATAGATTTGATAAAAGTAATTCTCCCTTACCAAGCAACAATGTTATAGATATTGAAATTGATGGGGTTTCAGGCGAAGTGTTTTTTGCTACCGATAAAGGAATGGTTTCTTTTTTAGGAACTTCAACCAAACCAAGTGATAGCCTAGGAGATGTTTTTGTCTACCCAAATCCAGTTCGACCTAATTTTACAGGAACAGTTAAGATTAGCGGTTTAACTGATAAAGCTAATGTTAAAATTACGGATATCGAAGGTAATTTGGTATATGAAACTACTTCTTCAGGAGGAACAATCGAATGGGATACTACAGCTTTTGGAAAATATAAAGTAGCATCAGGTGTTTATATGATTTTTGTGGCTTCTCAAGACGGATTAGATTCTACAGTTAAAAAGGTGATGATTGTCAGATAATGCTAGTTAAAACTAAAGCTATCGTAATTTCGGCCTTAAAATATCAAGAAAAAAGCTTGATTGTTAAATGCTTTACACAATCCGATGGTTTAAAAAGTTATTTTGTTCCAAGTGCTTATTCCAATAAAAAAGCGAATCAAAAAATCGCTTATTTTCAGCCGTTAACCATAATTGAAATCGAAGCCAATCACAAAAATAAAGGCACACTTGAACACTTCAAAGAAATCAAATTAGCACACAGTTTTCATTCGATAAATACGGATATTGTAAAAAGCACGATTGTTATTTTTCTATCCGAAATTCTGCATCACAGCATACACGAAGAAGAGAAAAACGAAAACCTTTTTTCCTTTTTGGAAACCGCTTTACTTTGGTTAGACACACATGAAGAAGCGGCCAATTTTCATTTGATTTTACTCATGGAAATGACCAAGTTTTTAGGTTTTTATCCTGATGTTTCCGAAATAGATTTCGATTTTTTCGACGTAAAAGAAGGTTTTTTTACTCCATTTCAATCCGTAAACACACTTTCGGCGCATGAAACACAATTGTTAAAACGATTAATCGAATTAAAATTTGATTCTAGTCAGAAAACTTTTGCCGGAATAGAACGTCAAATCTTGCTAAAAATTCTTTTAGATTTCTATATGTTACATCTTGAAGGCTTCAAAAAACCAAAATCCTTAGAAGTTTTAAAAGAAGTTTTTTCATAAAATAATAAAAAATCGTCTTTCTCACTAAATTTTCAATAAAAGTCTATTCTCTTTTGTCTATTTTCTGTTCTCTTTTATGAAAATTCATTACTTTCGCAAATTGATTTAAGAAAGCGACAAAATGAGTACAAAATTTACTGAATACAAAGGACTTGACTTGCCAACAGTAGCATCAGAAGTTCTTGATTTTTGGAAAAAAAACAACATCTTTGAACAATCGGTAACTTCACGTGAAGGAGCAACTCCTTACGTGTTTTTCGAAGGACCACCATCTGCAAACGGATTACCTGGAATTCACCACGTAATGGCGCGTGCAATTAAAGATATTTTTTGTCGTTACAAAACTCAAAAAGGCTACCAAGTTAAGCGAAAAGCAGGTTGGGATACGCACGGATTACCAGTAGAATTAGGTACCGAAAAAGAATTAGGCATCACTAAAGAAGACATCGGAAAAACGATTTCGGTAACAGAATACAACGAAGCGTGTAAAAGAACCGTTATGCGTTACACCGATGTATGGAACGACCTAACTGAAAAAATGGGCTATTGGGTTGATATGGAAGATCCTTATGTGACGTACAAATCCAAATACATGGAAACCGTTTGGTGGTTGCTAAAACAAATTTATAACAAAGATTTATTATACAAAGGCTACACTATTCAGCCTTATTCTCCTAAAGCGGGAACTGGATTGTCATCTCACGAAGTGAATCAGCCAGGTTCGTACCGTGATGTAACAGATACTACGATTGTAGCACAGTTTAAAAGCCCCCTAACCCCCGAAGGGGGAACAGCAAACGATATCGCAAAAGCGTTTCGTTTGAGCTCCCCTCTTTTGGAGGGGATGGGGGAGGCCTATTTCTTAGCTTGGACGACCACTCCTTGGACGTTACCATCAAATACAGCATTAACCGTTGGTCCAAAAATCGATTATGTTTTAGTAAAAACCTTCAATCAATACACTTTTGAACCAATCAATGTTGTTTTAGCAAAACCTTTAGTTGGAAAGCAATTTGGTGGAAAGTATTTTGTTGCTGAGTCTGAAGAAGATTTTGCTAATTATAAATCAGAAGATAAAAAGATTCCATACCAGATTTTAGCAGAAGCTAAAGGTGCTGATTTAGTTGGAATCAAATACGAGCAATTATTGCCATTTACATTACCATATCAAAACCCTGAAAATGCATTCCGTGTAATTTCTGGTGATTTCGTAACTACAGAAGATGGAACTGGTATCGTTCATACTGCGCCAACATTTGGTGCTGATGATGCTAAAGTAGCAAAAGAAGCAACGCCAGAAGTGCCGCCAATGTTGGTATTAGACGAAAATGGGAACCCGGTGCCTTTAGTAGATTTACAAGGTAAGTTTGTAGCTCAAATGGGTGATTTCGCTGGAAAATATGTAAAGAACGAATATTACAATGATGGTGAGGCTCCTGAAAAATCAGTAGATGTTGAAATCGCAATTCGTTTAAAAGAAGAAAATAAAGCCTTTAAGGTTGAAAAATATGTACACAGTTATCCACATTGTTGGAGAACCGATAAACCGATTTTATACTATCCATTAGATTCTTGGTTCATCAAAGTAACCGAAATCAAAGATAGAATGTTCGACTTGAATGACACCATCAACTGGAAGCCAAAAGCAACAGGAGAAGGTCGTTTTGGAAATTGGTTGAAAAATGCTAACGATTGGAATTTATCGCGTTCAAGATATTGGGGAATTCCTTTACCAATTTGGAGAAGTGAAGATAAAACTGAAGAAATCTGCGTTGGTTCAGTAGAAGAATTGTACAACGAAATTGAAAAAGCGGTTGCAGCTGGTTTCATGACAGAAAACCCATACAAAGGTTTCCAAATTGGAAATATGGACGAAACAAACTACGATTTAGTGGATTTACACAAAAATATTGTAGATAATATCGTTTTAGTTTCCGCTTCTGGAAAACCAATGAATCGCGAAACCGATTTAATTGACGTTTGGTTCGATTCAGGAGCAATGCCTTATGCGCAATGGCATTATCCGTTCGAAAACAAATCGTATATCGATAATAATGAAGCATTGCCAGCTGATTTTATTGCAGAAGGTGTTGACCAAACTCGTGGTTGGTTCTATACATTACACGCAATCGGAACTTTAGTTTTCGATAAAATTGCTTATAAAAATGTAGTTTCAAACGGATTGGTTTTAGACAAAAACGGACAAAAAATGTCGAAACGTCTAGGAAATGCAGTAGATCCATTTAAAACTTTGGAAGATTATGGTCCTGATGCTACACGTTGGTACATGATTTCCAATGCAAATCCTTGGGATAACTTAAAATTTGATATCGAAGGTGTGGCGGAAGTAAGAAGAAAATTCTTCGGAACACTTTATAATACGTATTCGTTCTTTGCTTTATATGCGAATATTGATGGTTTTAAATATGATGAAGCCGAAGTTCCATTAAACGAAAGACCAGAAATCGACCGTTGGATTTTATCGGAATTAC
>VFQS010003963.1_pt1 | contig 10997 bp, 6 predicted proteins | sample 3512361 | NCBI WGS metagenome assembly VFQS01 (sample SAMN10412375, study PRJNA504923) | tailings metagenome | isolation source: Relicate 1 Philex TSF3 active mining | place: Philippines | reverse complement strand
GTAAGGATTTCCTTTTCCTTCACATCCAGTACCTGATCTACCTTAGTCGAATACTTATTGGTCAGTTCCTGGATTTCTTCTTCCTTCCGCTTGCCGGAATCTTCGGGGAACCCATTTTTGACTGCTTTTTTAATATGTTCCATCGCGTCGCGGCGGGAGTTGCGCAGGCTCACCTTGGCTTCTTCGCCCAGGTGCTTGGCCCGCTTGACCAGGTCGCGGCGGCGCTCCTCAGTGAGCGGCGGAAAGGTCAGGCGGACCACCTGTCCGTCGTTCATCGGAGTGACTCCTATGTTGGCCTCAAAGATTGCTTTTTCGATGGGTGCCAGAGTTGATTTTTCCCAGGGCTGTATGACCAGTGTGCGCGCATCTGCCGCACTGATGCTGGACACCTGGCTCATCGGAGTCATACTGCCGTAATAAGACACCAACAACTCGGATACGATGGCCGGACTGGCTTTGCCGGTAGTGATTTTAGCCAACTCGTGGTGTAGGTGGGTCATGGCGCGTTCCATGTGATCCCTGGCCTCTTCCAGGTACATTTCTATTTCTTCCTGTGTCATAAATAACGCGTATAGGTGTAAATTTTTAAGAAATCAATCAAGAAGGAGCACTTGCGTCGTGCACCGTGCGCTATTCCTCGTTGGCGCCTATATATCGAAAAATGAGGAACAACAGCATCACCAATGCCGAGAGCGCCGCAGACACATAGGTCATTGCCGCCCATTTCAAGGCGTCTTTTGCCCCTGCGTATTCCGTCCCGCGCGCAACCCCCGACTGGTCCAGCCAAACCAGGGCCCGACGGCTCGCGTCAAACTCGACCGGCAGGGTGATAAAACTGAACAAAGTGGTGACGCCGAAAGCGATGATGGCGAGCAACATGATCTGCGGCATACTATTGATGGTCATGAACGCGATAAGCAGCAGCCATTGTTGGGCCATTGCGGACAACTGCACCACCGGTACCAGACGAGAGCGCAACTGGAGCATGCTGTATGCAGTGGCGTGTTGCACCGCGTGGCCGCATTCGTGTGCAGCTACAGCAGCCGCCGCCACGTGCCGGCCATAAAACACCTCCTGGCTCAGCGCTACCGTCTTGCTGAGCGGATTGTAGTGGTCGCTCAGCATGCCATGGCTCTCTACCACCTGCACATCGCGGATGCCATAATGCCGCAACATTGCTTCTGCAACCTCACGGCCGGTCAAGCCCGAACCGGTCGGCATATGGCTATAATGAGCAAATTTGGATTTCAAACGTTGCCCAATGAACAGACCCACCAGGGAAAGAACACCGGCAATCGCCATATAACCATAATACTCAAACATAGGACACGTTTTTTTGAATCAACGAATAGCCTCGAAACGGGTGTATGGCTGCAACACCTTTGGAATAACAATCCCATAGGGCGTTTGGTTGTTTTCCAGTAGCGCCGCGACGATGCGCGCCAGGGCCAGGGCACTCCCGTTCAAAGTGTGCGCGAGCTGTATGTCCTTGCCATCCCGAAAACGCAACTTGAGGCGGTTGCTCTGGAACGTCTCAAAGTTGGACACCGAGCTGACCTCTAACCAACGCTTTTGCGCAGCAGAATACACTTCAAAATCGTATGTCAACGCTGCGGTGAACCCCATGTCCCCGCCGCAAAGACGCAAAATACGGTACGGTAACTCTAACTTATCGAGCAGGCTGGCCACATGTTCCAACATCCTTTCCAGGGCTTGATAGGAGTGCTCGGGGTGGGCCAGCTCTACGATTTCCACTTTGTCAAACTGGTGTACCCGGTTCAAGCCGCGCACATCGGCCCCGTAGGAACCCGCTTCGCGGCGGAAACAGGGCGTATAGCCCGTCAGTTTCACCGGCAGCTGGGACACGTCCAGTATTTCGTCGCGGTAGAGGTTGGTCACGGGTACTTCGGCCGTAGGGATAAGGTAGAGGTTGTGGCGCTCGACAAAGTACATCTGCGCCTCTTTGTCTGGAAGCTGGCCCGTCGCACGCGCCGTTTCTTCACTGACCATCAACGGGGGAATAATTTCTTCGTAGCCCGCTGCGGTCGCTTCATCCAGGAAAAAACTGATCAGGGCCCGCTCCAGGCGCGCACCTTTGCCCCGAAAAACCGGAAAACCGCTGCCGGTGAGCTTCACGCCCAACTCCAGGTCAAATATCTGGTACTTCGAAGCCAACTCCCAGTGAGGCAGCGCATTTTCATGCAAGTGGGGCAGCGGATGTGGCCAGTCGCGATATACTTCGTTGTCTTCAGCAGAACGACCTGCCGGTACACTGGCATGTGGAATATTAGGAACCTGGTACAGAAGATCCTGCACCTGCGCAACTGCCTCGTCATGCCGGGCCTTCTGCTCGACACTGCCCGCTTTGAGCGCAGCGACCTGCGCACGAAGGCCCTCCGCCTCCTCTTTTCTCCCCTGCTTGAACAGAGCGCCAATCTCCCCCGAAAGCCGGTTTTGTTCCGCCAGGGATTTATCCATCTCCGTTTGCAGCGCCCGACGAAGCCCGTCCAGGCGCAATATCTCTTCTATGATTGCAATCTGCGCATCCGACCAGTTGCGCTTTTTCAAGCCCTCGACGACGCGCGCTTTTTCATTCCGGATAGTCTGAAGCTGTAGCATGTGGTGTTTACTTGTAAGAAACCGGGCATTTGTACCCCTGGTGTTAATTTTTTGCAAAGATAGTGCGCCCTATTCAAAATATAATGTATTTTTGTGCCCATAAAGGCTTTTAACGGCCAGGCGTACTGTGTTTTCTCAAAATTCCGGGTGTCCTGGTTTTTCAAATCCAACTTTTTCCACTTGATTTTTCACAGAACGACATTCGGGACACTCCTTATGACTCATTAGTCATATACATCCTGCTTACACCGGGCAGATGATCCATCCCTCCTGCGTTCCTTTTTTCACCCTTAACGGTTTCCTCTTAAAGAGACTTTGTATGCTGGATATTCTGCAACTGAATGACATGCTGCTGCCGGAACTACGCGACCTGGCAGAGCAAATAGGACTCGCCAACTATAAACGATTGAATAAAAAAGAACTGGTTTATAAAATTTTAGACCACCAGGCCCTCAGTACGGACGGAAAATCATCCTCCGCACAAGAAGAAGTACCCGATATCCCCCAAAGCATCGCCAGCCGGGAACAGTTCCGAAGCGACGTCCAGGTCGAACCCTCTCCGGAAAATGGCGATGATGCCGATACCGGAGAAGACGAAGACGGCTCCGGCCGCCGCCGCCGGGCACGCAAGCGAATGTCCTCTTCCAACGAACCCGAACTGCCCTTCCAACCCCGCCCTAAACCGCGCCACGACAACCGCCCGGACTTCCGCCCCGAACGACAAGATAAGCCTGAACGCGACCAACGTCCCGAACGGCCGGAAAGAAACGAGCGCGATCAGCGCCCCGATAAACCCGAGCGCCCGGACTTCCGGCCCGAACGACAAGATAAGCCTGAACGGCCCGAACGCGATCAACGGCCCGAACGGCCGGAAAGAAACGAGCGCGATCAGCGCCCCGAACGACAAGATAAACCCGAACGGCCCGAACGCGATCAGCGCCCCGAACGACCGGAAAGAAACGAGCGCGATCAGCGCCCCGAACGACAAGATAAACCCGAACGGCCCGAACGCGATCAGCGCCCCGAACGACCGGAAAGAAACGAGCGCGATCAGCGCCCCGAACGACAAGATAAACCCGAACGGCCCGAACGCGATCAGCGCCCCGAACGACCGGAAAGAAACGAGCGCGATCAGCGCCCCGATAAACCCGCCAAGCCCTGGGCAGGGAAAAGCGAAGAACCTCAAAGGTCTTATAACCAGGAATCTGCCGAAGAATCCCAACCCGACGACAGCGAAAAATTCGATATCGAACTCGACGGGGTCATCGAAGGGGAAGGCATCCTGGAAATGATGCCCGACGGATACGGGTTCCTCCGCTCCGCCGATTACAACTACCTCACGTCACCCGACGACATCTATGTGTCGCCCTCCCAAATCAAATTGTTCGGTATCCGCACCGGCGATACCATAAAGGGAGGTATCCGCCCGCCTAAAGAGGGGGAAAAATACTTCGCCCTGCTGCGCGTATCCAAAATAAACGGCCGCGACCCCCAGGATTTGCGGGACCGCGTACCCTTCGACTACCTCACCCCACTCTTCCCCACAGAGAAATTCAAACTTACCACCTCGCCGACGGGAAGAGACTTGGGCAACCGAATGATAGACCTGTTCACCCCCATCGGAAAAGGTCAGCGGGGGCTCATCGTAGCACAACCCAAGACCGGTAAGACATTTTTGCTCAAAGATTTGGCCAATGCCATCTCCAAAAACCACCCGGAGTGCTACATCATCGTGCTGCTGGTGGACGAGCGCCCCGAGGAAGTGACAGACTTCAAGCGCAGCGTCAACGCTGAGGTAGTGGCCTCCACCTTCGACGAACCTGCTGACAACCACGTGCGCGTAGCTGGTATCGTCCTGGAAAAGGCAAAGCGACTGGTCGAAAGCGGCCACGATGTCGTCATCATGCTCGACTCCATCACCCGCCTCGCCCGTGCCTACAACACCGTGGCCCCGGCCAGCGGCAAAGTGCTCTCCGGAGGCGTGGAAGCCAATGCCCTGCACAAGCCGAAAAAATTCTTCGGCGCCGCCCGAAATATCGAAGGAGGGGGCTCGCTTACCATCCTCGCTACCGCACTCATAGATACCGGCTCGAAAATGGACGGGGTGATCTTCGAAGAATTCAAAGGTACAGGCAACATGGAACTCCAGCTCGACCGGAACCTGGCCAACAAACGTCTCTTCCCTTCCATAGACCTGACCAAGTCCAGTACGCGCCGCGACGATTTGCTGCTCGATAAAGACACCCTACAGCGAATGTTTATCCTGCGCAACCACCTGGCCGATATGAAACCCGACGAGGCCATGGAGTTCCTGCGCAAACATATCGTCTCCACCTCCAATAACGACGAATTCCTGATGTCTATGAACGGTTAATCCCGCTTTTGATGATGCGCCTGCGTTTCCTCATCGTACTCCTGGCACTGCCGGGCCTGTTTCTCCCTCTGTACGCACAACAGCTCACCCATGTACAGGGCGAATTGCTGGTGCGATTCAAGGACGGTGTGCGCGCCGGGCGGTGGATTGAACACCAGACCGCTTTCCGATCCGAGTCGTACCGCGTCGCGCTCGGGTCGGTAGTCGCGGAAGAGCTCAACGTCTGGAAACTTCGTTTCGACTGGACAAAAGTGGATGAGAATGCCTTGCTGCGCCAACTCCGCAAAGAACCGGAGGTGGCTATGGCACAGTTCAACCACTTCGCTTCCCTCCGCAATCGCCTGCCCAACGATCCTGCTTTCGCCCTGCAATGGCATTTGTACAACACCGGCCAATTGGGGGGCACCCCCGGTATGGACCTGGACATGGCGCGCGCCTGGGACATCACTACGGGCGGCGTCACCCCCGGTAACGATACCATCGTCATCTGTATCATAGACAACGGCCTGGATACCTCCCACCCGGATATCCGGCCCAATTTGTGGTTCAACGCCCGGGAAATCCCTGATAATGGCATAGATGATGACAATAATGGCTATACCGACGACCGGCACGGCTGGAACAGTATCCGCGGTAACGGTAACGTCAGTGAATCCAATTTCCACGGAACCCCCGTTTCCGGTATCGCGGGCGCACGTGGTAACAATGGCGTGGGCGTCAGCGGCGTAAACTGGAATGTCAAACTCATGCATGTAGTTGGCGGCTTTGGGGCCATCTCCGAAGATCGCATCCTGCAGGCCTATCTGTACCCTTACCGACAGCGCAAGCGCTACAACGAAACACAGGGCAAAGAAGGGGCATTCGTGATCGCTACGAATGCCTCCTGGGGCTTAAGCCGCATAAAGCCGCAAGAGTACCCTATCTGGTGCGCATTCTACGACACGCTGGGGCAGGTAGGCATCCTCAACGTGGCCGCTACAGAATCCAGCCAAAATATAGATGTGGACTTGTTCGGCGATATGCCGACCGCCTGTGGCAGCGACTTCCTCGTCGCGGTCAACAGCGTGGATATCAACGGAAAAAAAGCACCGGGTGGCTACGGGGCTACTTCTATTGACTTGTCGGCTTTTGGGGAAAACGTGTATTCCACTATTACGGGTGGGGGATATGGCTATGAGCGCGGGACTTCCTTCGCAGCCCCCCTGGTCTGCGGGGCAATCGCACTGCTCTATTCCGCCCAATGCCCTACGCTCGCCGTACTCGCTGAAAACGACCCGCCGGCAGCAGCGCTTTGGATAAAAAATCTCTTGCTGCAGGGTACGACACCAAGTACGGAACTCAAAGACCTTACCGTGAGCGGCGGGCGGCTCAATGTATATAACAGCTTACGCCTTCTCCTCGACAACTGCGGCAACTGCCCACCCCCCTCCAAAATACAAGTCCTGGAGCGTACTGTAAGCAGCGCCCGCTTGGGCTGGATAGGGAACGACAGCATCACCCGCATAGACCTGCGCTGGAAAAAATCAGGCGACACCGCCTGGACAACCTTGCGCAACGTCAACCCACCCCTGCTGTTGACCGGACTCAGCTCCTGTACCCCTTACGAGTACCAATTCAGCATCACGTGCCGCTCCGACACCATGGATTTTGGCTCCACCTATTCCTTCCGAACCGACGGATGCTGCGAGCCTCCCAGCGGCATCAAACTGCCCCTCATCAACGAACGCGATGTATTTCTGAGCTGGAACCCGGTCACGGCCGCCCTGGCATACAGCCTCCGCTATCGGGTAGTGGGCAGTGCGAACTGGCAGGAAACCAATAGCTTTTCCACCTCCCTGTTCGTGCGCAACCTAAGCGCCTGCAGCAACTATGAACTGCAAATCCGGACCCTCTGCGAAGGCGGGGTCGCTTCAGACTACAGCCCCTCCACAACGTTTCGCACTAAAGGTTGCGGGGCCTGTATAGAACAGAACTACTGCCCCGCTACCGGGCTCGACAGCCTGAACGCCAGCCAGGAGTGGATCGCCAAAGTGCGGCTGCACGATTTTGAACACCGGAGCGGCAAAGCCGGATATGCCAATTTCACCGCACTGAGCGGCCCGACCCTCAGCGCGGGCGGAACGTTCTCCCTGTCGCTGCACCCGGGCTTCCCTGGTTTTGCCTCCCAGGAATACTGGATTGTATGGATAGACTTGAACCAGGACGGCTTTTTCAGCTCACAGGAAGCAGTATTTGATTCCGGACAGGCCAGCCGCGACTCCGTCAACGGAATAGTACTCATCCCTGCCACCGCCAAACTCGGCGCTACCCGGATGCGGGTAGTCATGCGCTTCAAGCAGCCCGGCGTTTCCTGCGCTTTCCCCAAAGATTTCTATGGCGAAGTGGAAGACTACTGCGTGACGATTGCAAAAGTCAGCTCCGTTAAGGAAACGCCCTCCTCCCCTCCAGTGCGGGCTTTCCCTAACCCTTTTACGGAAACCGTAACCATACAGATAGACTTTCCTCAAAAACAGGAGTGGGTCACCTGGGAAGTTTTTACCGTGCAAGGCCAACTCGTACACCAGGAACAATTCTATAATGTCCCCGCCGGTATCCTCGAACGCAGCATCGGGCAGCGCGACTGGCCCGATGGCCTGTACTTGCTCCGCAGCCGCTCCCCAGAAGGTACTTTTTTTAACAAAATACTGAAAAACAAGCCTTAAAAGAAAGGTCTGGACATTTGTACCAGCAAACATCCAGACCTTGAAGATGCGTCTTCTTGTAGCGCGGGGGAGGCTTGAACTCCCGACCTTGCGATTATGAATCGCACGCTCTGACCGGCTGAGCTACCGCGCCATACTTTTTTGCGGATGCAAATATAGGATTTATTTATTTTTCTATCAAATGAAATGCGTATTTTAATATCAGGTCGGCAGAGATTAGTTAGAGGTTCAACTCGATGGCCCCTCGCAACCTGTCTGATGGCAATCCGTTTTTTCAAAAGCAAATGTACAACATGATAGAACTATTCGCAACCGAACGCCTGCGCAGCTTGTACCCCCGTATCAAGGCTTTTTTAGAAGAAGAAATTTATCCCTTTGAGGCAGAATGGCTGCAGATGCCCTTTAAAGAAGTGGAGAAAATATTGCGGGCAAAGCGGGAAAAAGTAAAATCCCTACGCGCCTGGAACCCTTACCACGGCGAGTCACACGGCGGTGCCGGCCTCAACCTGATGGAGGTGGCGCAACTTGGCGAACTCCTGGGGCGCTCCCCGTTCGGCCATTTCACGTTCAACTGCCAGGCGCCGGACGCCGGGAATATTGAATTACTGCTGCTGTACGGCAACGAAGAAATCCGACAGCGATACCTCCACCCGCTGCTCGAGGGCGAGATTCGCTCCTGTTTCTCCATGACCGAGCCGGGGCTGGCGGGATCCAACCCCGTACTGATGGCCACTACGGCCGTGCGCGACGGGGAGCACTATGTCATCAATGGGCATAAGTGGTTTACCACCGCTGCCGATGGAGCCGCTTTTGCCATCGTCATGGCCGTTACCAACCCGGAGGCCGAGAGTCCCTACAAAAGGGCAAGTATGATCATCGTACCGACCGACACCCCCGGCTTTGAACGGGTGCGCAACATACCGGTCATGGGGCATCCCGGCGAGGGCTGGCATAGCCATGGCGAAATACGCTACACCGATGTGCGGGTCCCCGCAGGCAACCTCCTGGGCCCGGAAGGCGGAGGATTTATGCTTGCACAGGAGCGCTTGGGCCCTGGCCGAATCCACCACTGCATGCGTTGGATAGGTATCTGTGAGCGCGCGTTCGACCTCATGTGCCGCCGCGCCGCATCCCGGGAGATCGCCCCGGGGCGCGCCCTGGGGCAGATGCAGATGGTACAGTCCTTTATTGCCGAAAGTCGTGCCGAAATTGACGCCGCCCGTCTGATGGTGCTCCATGCTGCCCTCAAGATACAGGAACAAGGCCAGCATGCCGCCGCCGCAGAAATTTCCACCATCAAGTTTTTCGCCGCCAATGTCCTGCACAAAGTGGTGGACCGCGCCGTACAAGTCCACGGCGCCCTAGGCGTCACCGACGATACTTTGCTCAGCTATTACTACCGCGAAGAGCGCGGTGCGCGCATCTACGATGGCCCCGATGAAACGCACAAAGCCTCTCTGGCGCGCAAAATTCTCAAGCAATACGGCGTAAAGGCATAAAGGCTATGATTACGGAAAACACCACGCCCATGCGAAAAGGAGAGGAGCTGTCGCAAGAACCGCTACACACCTTCCTGCTGGCCCACCTCGACGGATACCGCGAGATATTGGAATTGCGGCAATTCCCGGGAGGATACTCCAACCTCACCTATTCCATCCGCACGAATATCGGGCATTTCGTCCTGCGCAGACCGCCTTTGGGGGCCAACATCAAATCGGCGCACGACATGGGACGGGAGTATAGGGTACTCCACATGCTGAAGCCGGTCTATTCGCGCGTCCCGACCCCTGTTTTGTACTGCGACGACGCCGAAGTCATCGGTGCCCCTTTCTACCTCATGGAAAAAGTGGAAGGTCTCATCCTCCGCAACCGCCCCCCGGAAGGGCTCGACCTGGGGCCGGATGTGATGCAGCGCCTTTCCTGCGCCGCCATAGATAACCTGGCCGACCTGCATGCCCTCGATATTGACCATACCGGCCTACGCCAACTGGGCAAGCCCGAAGGCTATGTACAGCGCCAGGTCGAAGGCTGGATTAAAAGATACGAGCAATCGGCAACCGATGCAATCGCAGGCATGGCATTCATGGCTGAATGGATGCAGGCGCAGCTCCCCGCAGAAAATCCCCCTGTGCTGCTGCACAACGATTACAAGTACGATAACCTCATCCTTAACCCCGACAAGCTGGACGATATCCGCGCGGTACTCGACTGGGAAATGTGTACCGTAGGCGACCCCTTGATGGATCTTGGTCTTTCGCTCGCGTACTGGCTGCACGAAGGGGAAGGAGGCCCCTTGCTGTCGTCTATCGGCACCCTCACCTGGCTCCCGGGCAACCTCACGCGCCGGGAGGCGGCTGCCCGCTATGCCTCCCGCAGCGGTCGCGACATCGAAAAGCTCTTGTTCTACTATGTTTTCGGTAACTTCAAAATCGGGGTCATCGTGCAGCAAATCTATTTCCGATATAAAAAAGGGTTCACCCAGGACCCCCGTTTCAGCCATCTCATAGACGCGGTGCGCTTCTTTGGGGCGCGGGGCCAGAAGGCGATTGAAGAGGGTAGGATATAGTTCTGTGTTCGCCATCCCGTCCGGCATAGTCCCCGGCTACCCATTTTAAACGCGACACCCCTGTCAAAAAGAGCCTCTTAGTGCCCGCGCTATGAAAATTTTTCTATCTTGCTTCCTTGACCACCCATGTAATCGGGTAGCCTTGTAAAAACCTGAAAAACCTGTTACAACCTAAAGAGTATGAACGTACTGCACACCATTGACTGGTTGATCATCTTCGCGTATTTCGCGATTGTCCTGGGTATTGCCTGGTGGGTGATCAAGCGGCAAAAAGACACCTCAGACGAATATTTTCTCGCCGGGCGGGACCTGGGCTGGTTTGTCGTCGGTGCTTCGATTTTTGCTTCCAACATCGGCTCGGAACACCTGGTCGGCCTAGCCGGCTCCGGAGCGACCGACGGCGTAGCCATGGCCCACTACGAACTGCACGCCTGGTGTCTGCTGGTATTGGGCTGGGTGCTCGCTCCTTTCTACATGCGCTCCAAAGTATTTACTATGCCGGAGTTCCTGGAGCGGCGCTATTCGCCGACGGCGCGCGTCGTGCTATCGCTGATTTCGTTGGTCGCGTACGTGCTCACCAAGGTGGCGGTCGGTATTTTTGCCGGGGGCATCGTATTCGGTGTGCTGATGCCGGAGCTCAACCTTTGGGGATTGAACAGTTTTTGGATTGGCTCTATACTCGTCATTGTCCTGACGGGCATCTATACCATCCTCGGGGGTTTGAAAGCCGTCGCTT
>VFQS010003962.1_pt1 | contig 10997 bp, 9 predicted proteins | sample 3512361 | NCBI WGS metagenome assembly VFQS01 (sample SAMN10412375, study PRJNA504923) | tailings metagenome | isolation source: Relicate 1 Philex TSF3 active mining | place: Philippines | reverse complement strand
TGCCTTGATGGAAGCGGCATTGGAAGCCGGTGCGGACGATGTGATCACGGATGATGAAGGCGGTATTGAAGTGACTTGCCCACCACATGATTTGTCAGCACTAAAAGATGCCTTAGAAAAAGCAGGCTTCAAATCAGAAGTCGCAGAAGTCGTGATGAAGCCGCAAACGGAAACGGTTTTCACAGGCGAAGATGCGATCAAGATGCAGAAAATTATTGATGCATTAGAAAATCTCGATGATGTGCAGGAAGTATTTACGAATGCCATCATCGAAGAATAAGATGCTTATAAATTAAATTACAGGGCGCTTCGCGTTGTTGCGCATCCTCGCAATACCGACGTATTGCTCCGGTGCGCGCCTAGCGCAGCATCCCTGAAATTGAATTTCTGAAACATCTTAGGTTCGCGTTTTGATTTAGCGAAAAAGTCGCAATTCGTAGCAAACATCAATTCAACTCAACTATTCAGAGTAAAAAATGAAAATTCTCGTGGTCGGCTCCGGTGGTCGTGAACATGCATTGGCATGGAAATTAGCGCAATCTGAACGTGCGCAAACGATTTTTGTTGCGCCAGGAAATGGCGGTACAGAATTAAATAAAAACCTGAAGAATATCAATATCACCGATCCGCATGCTTTAGCGGAGTTCGCGATTCAAGAGCATATCGGCCTCACTGTGGTGGGGCCTGAAGTGCCACTCGCGGCGGGTATCGTGAATATTTTCCGTGAAAAAGGTCTGAAAATTTTTGGACCAACAAAAGAAGCAGCACAACTCGAAAGCTCTAAAGATTTTGCTAAAGCCTTCATGCACCGCCACCATATTCCCACTGCGGAATACCAAACCTTCTCCGACCTACAAGCCGCCCATGACTACCTAAATCAAAAAGGTGCACCTATCGTGATTAAGGCGGATGGCTTGGCGGCAGGTAAGGGTGTCGTGGTAGCGATGACAGCCGACGAAGCACATGCGGCAGTCGATATGATGTTATCGGATAACAAGCTTGGTGATGCCGGTGCGCGTGTCGTCATTGAAGAATTTTTGGCTGGCGAAGAAGCGAGTTTTATCGTGATGGTGGATGGCAAAAATATTTTGCCATTAGCGACTAGCCAAGATCACAAGCGCTTGCTTGATCATGACCAAGGGCCAAACACTGGCGGCATGGGCGCCTATTCTCCAGCACCGATCGTGACGCCACAATTGCATGCGCGCGTGATGCGCGAAATTATTCAACCGACTGTGCAAGGCATGGCCAAAGACGGCATCGTGTTCACAGGCTTTTTGTATGCGGGTCTGATGATTGATGAAGCGGGCAATCCTAAGACTTTAGAATTTAATTGCCGCATGGGCGATCCAGAAACGCAACCTATTATGTCGCGCCTCAAAACAGATTTCATCAGCGTGATGGAACATGCGGTCAACGGTACACTTGATACGGTTGAACTCGAATGGGATAGACGTACCGCGATGGGTGTGGTGATGGCAGCAGCGGGCTACCCAGACGCACCAGAAAAAGGTGCAGATATTACGGGCATTCCCGCAGAAACTGCTGATTGCATCACTTTCCATGCTGGTACCGCATTAGCAGGCGGCAAGTTGAGTGTGACTGGTGGTCGTGTATTATGCGTGGTCGGTCTTGGCGATACGGTCAAAACTGCGCAAAAACATGCTTATGATGTAGTTGAAAAGATTCAATTCAAAGGCGCGCAATACCGTAAAGATATTGGCTGGCGTGCGTTGAATCGTAAGCATTGAGACATTCACGGAACCATTAGGATTGTCATTCCCGCGTAGAGCTTGCCCTCGAATGCCTGAGTCGGGGGCGGGAATCCAGTGGCGTAAGTGCCTAAAGACACTGGATCCCTGCCTTCGCAGGGATGACACCAAAATACTTTGGATTTAATTTAATTCCGATCGCGATACTCTAGCTTTCCTCCAAACATCAATGCAGGAAAACCTATAAAAATTTTTGATAGATCATGACTGACGCTAATTCCGTTAAAGATTATTTACTAGGCCTACAAGCTTCCATCGTTGCTGCGATGGAAGAAGTTGATGGCTGCCGCTTTATCACTGATAGCTGGGAGCGTCCAGAAGGTGGCGGTGGTATTTCGCGTGTGATTGAAGAAGGCAATGTATTTGAACGTGGTGGTGTGAATTTTTCGCATGTGATGGGTAAAAATCTGCCACCATCTGCCGCCGCAAGTCGACCAGAATTAGCAGGGCGCCGTTGGGAAGCAATGGGTGTCTCCTTGGTGCTGCACCCACGCAATCCTTTTGCACCGACGGTTCACATGAATGTGCGCTTCTTCACCACGTATGCTGAGGGACAAGATCCAGTATGGTGGTTTGGCGGCGGTATGGATTTGACCCCGTATTATGGCTTTGAAGAAGATGCCAAGCATTTTCATCAAACTTGCAAAGATGCCTTGACTCCATTTGGTGCGGATTTACATCCACGCTTTAAAAAATGGTGTGATGAGTATTTCTATCTCAAACATCGCAAAGAAGCGCGTGGCGTAGGTGGTATTTTCTTTGATGATTTTAATGAGCAATCATTTGAACAAAGCTTTGCGATGACCAAGAGCGTAGGTGATGGCTTTTTGAAAGCCTATCGCCCGATTCTCGAACGTCGCAAAGATCTCGCTTATGGCGAAACTGAACGCGATTTTCAAGCCTATCGTCGTGGCCGTTACGTAGAATTTAATTTGGTCTTTGATCGCGGCACGCTATTTGGTCTGCAGTCAGGCGGTCGTACTGAATCGATCTTAATGTCGATGCCGCCGATCGTGAAATGGCGCTACGATTGGAGGCCCGAAGCGGGTAGTGCAGAAGCCAAATTGGCGACTGATTTCTTGGTACACAAGGAATGGGTGTAAAATCCGCTCCTTCCGAACCTGCCGCAGCAACAAGGATCCAGCGCTCGGTGCTGGTCTTTGGCGGTAGTTTTGATCCCGTTCATAATGGACATGTCGCACTGGTGCAGCATTTTACAATGCTGCTTAAAGTCGATGAAGTGCGCTTAGTTCCGGCTGGCCAACCTTGGCAAAAAGCGGGTTTAAAAGCAAGCGCCGAACAAAGAATTAAGATGTTGGAATTGGCATTTGATGGGCAATTATCCGTGCCTTACAGCATCGACCAACAAGAGGTAGAACGTGCAGCGACGCAGATTCCTAGCTACACGGTGGATACCTTAACTAATATGCGATCTCAATGGGGTAATGCTCAGTTAAATGAGGAGATCGCGCTTATTTTGCTAATTGGTGCCGACCAATTTCACAATTTCGCAACGTGGAAAAACTGGCAACAAATTTTTAATTTAGCACATATCGTCGTTGCCGCAAGACCAGGCTACAGCTTGCAACTCGACACATTACCCAGCGAATTTGCCGCGCTCTGGCAGCAAGCAAATGGCGCTATTGAAGATCTAAAGCAATGCTCTTTTGGTAAAACTTGGCTAGAAACTGATCTGGCTTGGGATATTTCTGCAACACGAATTCGCGACGAATTGCAGCAACAAGGGCAAACCAAGGAAACCACCTCGCTTATTCCACGCAAGGTGTTAGACTATCTTCAAGTGCATCACATTTACAATTAGCGCAAAACGATTAAGCTGAATAAATGCAGTATCTACCTAGTAGTGACGCAGCAATCAGGATGATAAGAAATTAAGATAGATAGGACATTATGGATATCAAAAAACTGCAAACATTGGTCTTCGACGCATTAGAAGACGTTAAAGGTCAAGACATACAAATCTTCGACACCACCGAAATCACCAGCTTGTTCGATCGCGTTTGCGTAGTATCTGGTACTTCCAATCGCCAAACCAAAGCACTCGCTGCTTCTGTGCGTGACAAGGTTAAAGAAAACGGCGGCGACATCGTTGGTATGGAAGGTGAAGCGACTGGTGAATGGGTGCTGGTCGATTTAGGCGACATGGTCGTTCACATTATGCAACCTGCGATTCGTGCTTATTACCGCTTGGAAGAAATTTGGGGCGGCAAAGAAGTGAAGATGGGCGCAGCAAAACGTGCCCCACGCGCATCAAAAATGACCGCTGGTCCTTTGGATGAAGAAAAACCAAAACGCTCACGTTCTAAAGCAGCACCAGTTGAAGTAACGCCCGACATGATGGCGATTCAAACGACAGTAGAAGACGAAAAGCCAAAACGCAAACCACGCGTGAGTAAAGTGGCTGCTGAGTTGGCAGGTGAAAAGCCAGCTCGTAAACCTCGTGCGGCAACTGCGACCCCGAAGATTCCTTCTGGCGGACGTGTGAAAGTCGCCGCGACGAAGACAGCAACAGCATCGTCAAAAGAAGCGGCAGCAAAGAAAGCAACTACGCGTCGTAAGACAGCAGAGTAATTCTTCGGGAAAATTGTTGCGAGATCGCTGTCGATTTTTCGATCAATTTTGCAGACGATTTAGGCTAAAAAAAGGAGAAAGTCTTTTGGGACTTTCTCCTTTTTTCTTGTCGGAATTTTTTCATCAGGTCGAACCTGCCGCCAAAAACTCCCTCTACCGCAAGCGGGAGAGGATTGGGGTGAGGGCGGTCCTGTCTCTGAGCGGTGTGAGAGAAAATATAAAGCAGCAGCCAAATGACCGAATCAGCACCACAAGATTGATAAGACCTTCAGTTCAAACTACGCTCAGCTAAAAAATCATTTCAGATCTCTATCTAGCACGACTAGATAGACAGTAATTCATTAATTAGTCAAAATTGCATTAACAAGGCTTTGCGTTCACATTCCCAAAGACAGGTTTGGAGCGCAGCGAGAATTCACATCGCCATCATTTGAGAGACCACAATGCAACTCCATCACTTTATCGCCACTGCTTTGCTAGCTATCAGCCTGGCATTTACATCGACTAGCCAAGCACAAGTCACAGTCAAACCATTAATCATCGGCGAATCTTTAGAACTCGCATCTAAAACCATGCAAGAAACAAGGCGCATCAATGTGGTTTTACCAGATGATTACAAGTTAAATCCGAGCAAATCCTATCCTGTGATTTACATGCCCGATGGTGGGCTTGCGGAAGATTTCTTGCACATCGCTGGCCTTATGCAAGTATCGATTGCGAACGGAAGCATGCGCCCATTTATCTTGGTCGGTATAGAAAATACCGTGCGACGTCGCGATTTGACTGGGCCTAGCGATAGCGATTTAGATAAAAAAGCGATACCGAATCTGGGTGGTTCGGAACTGTATCGTCGCTTTTTGATTAAGGAGCTCATTCCTGAAATCGAACAACGCTATCGCACCACGCAAGAGCGCGCCTTGGTTGGTGAGTCTTTAGCTGGATTATTTACGATCGAGACCTTATTTCAAACTCCCGATGTGTTTCAAAGCTATATCGCGATCGATCCTAGTTTGTGGTGGAATGATGAAAAGTTGATTGCAGACTGTGCGAAGAAGTTGCAATCGCAGCCAAGATTGGCGAAGAACTTATTTTTTGCTAGCAGCGGTCAAGTGGGGATGGCAACAGCAATTCAACGATTTGCGCAGATGCTGACAACGAGTAAACCAGAAGCACTGAATTGGACATACGAACACTTTGCCAAAGAAACGCATGCAACGATTTACCATCCGGCGGCCCTAGTCGCGTTTCGCACCGTTTTTAAGCCTGAGCCTGAAAAGAAATAGGGTTTAGTTGTATTAGTGCTGACGCACCCACGCCATCGGAATATCGGCTTCGAGTTCGCCATCGAGCCGACGCACACGTTGTTGAAAGCGCCCTTCGATGTGGAAGCCTAGGCTTTGGTAAAACGCTTGCGCTTTGAGATTCGATTCACGGACAAAAAGCTCGACGCGTAGGATGTGCGGATGTTTAGCTTTTACTTCGTCGAGTAAAGCGCTAAAGATCGCGCGCCCAAAGCCGCATCCTTGAAAATCGGGATGGACTGCAATCGTCAGATCAGATAACACATGAGCGAATAGCGTCGGCACAGGTCGATAAGCGTGGATCTCACCAACGACCTGATCAGCTGATTTTGCAAGGTAACAGATGCCACGTGTTAGTGCGTTTTCTAAATTATGGTGTATGTAATCGTCGGTGATTTCTTCTTCGGTGCGCGCGATCCCGCCACCTTGTCTTGCCACGCTTTGGTAGAGTGCTTTAATGCCAGCAAAATCTTGTTTGCTGGCTGGCGTGACGATATACGTTTTGGAATCGCTCATCTCTAACTTTCTATTTGCTGATCGCTAAAGTGCGTTGTTTTAGCCAATTTAAAGCATGGCCTTGTACCCGAGGGGACAGGCGCTGTAGTACTTCTTGATGATAGGCGTTTAGCCAATCGATTTCTTCTTGCTGCATTAAGTCGAGGGCGATGCAACGCGTATCAATCGGGCATAAGGTCAAGCTTTCAAACTTCAAATAGTCACCGAATTCTGTTGTTTGTGCGGGAACACATAATAAGAGATTTTCGATGCGTACGCCCCATTTTCCTGGGCGATAAATGCCAGGCTCATTCGACGTGATCATGCCGATTTCCATCACCATATCGCCATTTGGAATAGCACCAGAAATCGATTGTGGGCCTTCATGCACGTTGAGGAAGTAACCAACGCCATGACCAGTACCATGACCATAATTAATTCCCTCTGCCCACATCGGAGCGCGCGCGACCGTGTCGAGTACAGTGGAATAAGTCCCATACGGAAATTGCATACGCGAGAGTGCGATCATGCCTTTTAATACCAGCGTGAAGTCGCGCTTTTGTTCCGCGGATACCGTGCCAACTGGAACCACGCGCGTGATGTCGGTGGTGCCGTTTAGATACTGGCCTCCTGAATCAATTAATAACAAACCATTACCTTCGATCACTGCATGCGAATTCGCCGTTGCGCGATAATGCGGCATCGCGCCATTGCCGTTAAAGCCCGCGATAGTACCAAAGCTGGGTGAAATAAAATGTGGCTGACGTGCACGCGCTGCACAGATTTGCTCGTCAATCGTGATTTCCGTGATACGTTGTTGCCCTTGGCCTTGGGCTTGTTCAAACCACGCAAAAAAATCACATAATGCAGCTCCGTCTTGTTCCATGGCTTCGCGAACGAATTGTGCTTCGTTTGGATGTTTGCGCGATTTGTTGTAGACCGATGGATTGAGTGCTTCGACGACCTTGACGTGTTTGGGAATCGCCTGTTGAAAACCATAAGTAATGCGACGCGGATCGATCAATAGCGTCGAGCTGGCATTGAGATTTTGCAAGGCACTTGCTGCGTTTTCATAGGGCTGACAGACAACACCGTCTTGCGCTAAGTTGTCAGCGATTTGTTGCGAGACTTTATGTAATGGTGTGAACAAGGTCGCGCTATCCAAGCCGATTAAAGCGTGCGAGACAAACACAGGATTGTAGTTAACGTCCGCACCACGTAAATTGAAAATCCACGCGATGTCGTCAACCGTTGAGACAAAATGCCAATTTGCCCCCTTGGCTTGTATTTGCGCGCGTACTGCGGCGAGCTTGTCAGCACGGCTGACGACCGCAAATGGTGCTAAGTGCTCATAGATCGCTGCATCTGGTAGAGCAGGACGGTCATGCCAGACTTCATTTAAAAGATCGAGTTGCGTGTTGATCTTGATCTGTTTTTCCTCTAAGGCTGTTTGTAATGCACGAGCACTTGCTAATCCCAACACATTGCCATCAACCGCGAGTGTTTGCCCAGCTTGCAAATGCTGTGCTAGCCAATCGATATGCGCAGTCGCTGCAGCTGATTGGATTTTCATCATCTGGATACCAGAGCCCGCTAACTCAATTTCTGCTTGTGACCAGTAACGGCTATCAATCCATAAACCAGCAAAATCTTGCGTTACGATGAGAGTCGCAACTGACCCTGTAAAGCCAGAAAAAACTTCGCGACCTTGCCAGCGTGCTGGTAAATATTCGGATAAATGTGGGTCGGCGGATGGAATCAAGCATGCATCAACGTCGAATTTGGCCATCGCTGCGCGGAGTTCACTCAGGCGTTCTGGGATAGAGATACTCATAATTATTCCAATTGAAAAAGACAAACAAAAACACAGGCACAAACACGAGCGCCGATTAAACTTGGATATATGCGGCTAATCGAAAACTAGCGAAGAAAACGGCGCATCACATGCGGCATTGGTTCATTGGGATTGGCGTGCGCATATTCGAGTTCGGGAGCTAACTCAAATTCGTAAGCGGTATATAAATCAACTAGGCGCGGTTGGTCGGTACGTACACCTAAACGCAATTCTTCTACGCCAGAGGTTTGTGCTTGATGAATGACGGCTTCGAGCAAATGTTGAGAGAGTGCTTCACCACGGAAGGCGGGGAGTATGCCCATACGGCGCATTTCCCAAGTATTAGTTTCACCATCGACGGGTAACCAACGCACAGAACCTGCCGGTTCTTCATCCACTAACAAAATAAAGCCGCCACCTATGCTGAGTTCTTCAGCGACTTTTTCACTGCTTTCGGTATGGCCAGATGAGGTAGCAGCAACTTTACCCGCCCAGCAGGCTCGGGTCAGATGCGCCAACAGCGGCGCATCTTCGGTATTGGCTTCGCGTATAACGATGTCCATTGTGCGTTTGAAGAATTAACGGACACGCATACCCGGTTGCGCACCAGGCCATGCTTCTAAGATGTACAGGCCAGGATTGGCTTTCTCATCCGCCGCAGAAGCCGCCAAAACCATGCCTTCTGACATACCAAATTTCATCTTACGTGGTGCCAAATTGGCCACCATGACCGTGAATCTGCCGATTAACTGTTCAGGTTGGTAAGCAGACTTAATTCCTGAGAAAACATTACGTGTCTTAGCTTCGCCCACATCTAGAGTCAGACGCAAGAGTTTGTCAGAGCCTTCTACATGTTCACAGTTGACGATCTTCGCAATACGTAAATCCACTTTGGCGAAATCATCGATTTTGATCTCTTCAGCCAAGGGTTCAATACTTGTGTTTGATTCGCTTGTCTCTTCAGTTGAAGCCGTACTATTCGCCGTTGGCGCATCAAACAATTGATCAAAAATCTTAATATCAACACGCTGCATCAAATGAACATATGGATTGATCGTATGTTGATCTGGCAAAGGCGTGTTTACACATGCCCAATTCAGTGGAGAGATATTCAATTGTGCTTCGACTTGACTAGCTAAGTGTGGCAATACAGGTTTTAAGAATATCGTCAGTATGCGGAAAGCTTCTAACAAGCGGCTGCATACTTCTTGCAATTTAGCGTCGTTCTCCGCATGCTTTGCTAATTCCCAAGGTTTGTTTGCGTCAACATAGGCGTTAATAATGTCGGCTTGTTCCATCACTGCACGTAAGGCTTTGCCAAATTCACGTGCTTCGTACAATGCTTGGATATCGCCAGATACATTACGTAAATTTTGGATGAAAGCGTCATCAGAAGTTGCCCATGCTGTGTTGACGACACCGTTAAAACGCTTAGTAATGAAACCAGCAGCACGACTTGCGATGTTGATGTACTTGCCAATCAAATCAGAATTGACACGCGCAACGAAATCATCAGGGTTCATATCCAAATCTTCGACCTTGGAATTGAGTTTGGCAGCGAAGTAGTAACGCAGCCATTCTGGATTCATCCCGATATCGAGATAGCGCAAAGGAGAAATGCCAGTGCCACGAGACTTGGACATCTTTTCACCAGAGACCGTAACGAAGCCATGTGCATACACATTATCTGGCGTTTTGTAGCCAGAGAATTTCAACATCGCAGGCCAGAACAAAGTATGGAAATAGGTAATGTCCTTACCAATAAAATGAATTTGCTCAGTGCTTGGGTCAGCCATGAAAGCATCAAAATCGCGGCCAGTTTTGTTGAAGTAATTTTTTAATGAAGCTAAATAGCCAACCGGTGCATCGAGCCAAACATAGAAGTATTTACCTGGTTGATCAGGGATTTCGATGCCGAAATATGGTGCGTCACGACTGATGTCCCAGTCGCCCAAACCGCCTTCACCTTCCAACCATTCTTTACATTTATTCGCAACTTCCGATTGCAAGCGATTATCCTGCAAAGCCCAACCGCGTAAAAATTCAACGCATTTTTCATCAGATAATTTGAAGAAGAAATGCTCAGAGGATTTCATCACTGGCGTCGCACCAGTCAACACAGAATACGGGTTCTTTAATTCAGTTGGCGCATAGACAGCCGAACACACTTCACATGAATCACCGTACTGATCTTTAGCACCGCATTTTGGACATTCACCTTTGATATAGCGATCTGGTAAGAACATGTTTTTGACTGGGTCATAAAACTGTTCAATGGTTTTGCTAGTGATAAAACCTGCGGCCTTTAGCTTGCGATAAATGTCTTGCGACAATGCATGATTCTCCGCACCGTCAGTTGAGTGCCAGTTATCGAATGCGATATGAAAACCATCAAGGTACTGCTTACGACCAGCAGCAATTTGCCCCACAAATTCTTGTGGCGTGATACCTGCTTTTTCAGCAGCAATCATAATCGGCGCACCATGCGCATCGTCAGCACAAACGAAGTTAACTTCGTGCCCCGACATTCGCTGATGACGAACCCAAATATCAGCTTGGATGTACTCCATGATGTGGCCGAGGTGGAAAGGGGCGTTAGCGTAGGGAAGGGCAGTGGTGACGAACAGCTTGCGAGTCATGATGGGTGTTTGCTTTATTTGAGGAATAAAGACCTTATTTTAACAGTGAATACTATCTTTAGCGATGCGGACACGGTTTCAATAGATGTATAGTGTTCTCGCGAAAGCGGGTATTCAGACATCGCAAGCGGATAGTTGTTTAAGGTATTGCCACATTCGACCTCATGTTCCATCACTTAAGTTGTAACCAATATTGAGCAACTTAAGTGATGAACACTGAGAACTAGTACAACTTAAACTCCACCGCCATATTGTCATCCGTTATTAATTGTAGTTTTTTGTCCAGTTTAATAGTCTGCTGCACCTCTGGTAATTTTGTATTGGCCAATTTAATAAAGACATCTTTATACATCGGATTCGAATC
>VFQS010003960.1_pt1 | contig 10999 bp, 7 predicted proteins | sample 3512361 | NCBI WGS metagenome assembly VFQS01 (sample SAMN10412375, study PRJNA504923) | tailings metagenome | isolation source: Relicate 1 Philex TSF3 active mining | place: Philippines | reverse complement strand
GCTTAAACCAGTACCAGTTAAAGCAACAGTGTTACCAACCATGTTATCATAACCAGCACGATGACCTGATTGAACGGTAAGTTCAGTCCAGATATTTAACCAATCACCGTATTGTTTGTCAATACGTTGACCACCAATTTGGACTTCAACTGACTTAATTAACATATGACCAACATAATTGACCCAACGGAAGAAGGCACTTGAAGTAGTGGCTTCAATACGTGGTAAGGTTACTTGTAAGTACATACGATGGATTAAATCACCATTACGGGAAATAGTACAAGTGACCTTCTTACCGAAATCAGCTTGGCCGTTGAAAACTTGTTCAATAGCTTCCATACTGAAATTTGTATGACGTCTGTAAACGGCTTTGAAGTATGTAATTTGAGGATTACCTGTTAAATAAACATCTTGAGCACCATAGGCTACGAGTTGCATAAGACCACCAGTCATTTTCGCTTTTTTGTTTTATATACTATATGTTTAGAAAAAAATTTTGGAAAAATAAACAAATTAATTTAATTAATTTTATTTTTTTTTTAAAATCTTAAAAAGTAAATATCGACTTTTTACACATCTTTCAATATATATATTCAATAACTTTTATTTTCTAATAAAATTAAAAATATATTTTTTAATTTTTTTTCCTAATATTTTATAAAATTTTCTTTATATACATTTTTTTTAATTTTTATTTAAAAAAATTCCTATATTTTTTTAATAAATTATATTTTATAAATATATACCATTAAAATATAATAATTGTTGATATATTATATAAAAATATATTGAAAATGGTAATACAATTTTAACGATTTTTTATATTTTATAGGAAATATATTATATTTATATTATATAAAATACTTCTATATATTTTATTGTGAATTATTTTATTAAAAAATAACGAAAAAAATGTTTTAAGGAATTGTTTGTAAAGAATATTGTAAAATTTGTTAATAAAAAGGTATCATTATACCATATATCCAATAAGTTTTTATAATACTTATTTATAAAATATAAGACCTACGTAAACCCTATCACTTATATTATTGATATTATTATAATATTAATAATTATTATCAATCCTTATTTTTATTAAAAAATTATATATTTTATCAATAAAAATAAGTATTAAGAAAATTTATTACTTTTTATGTGGATATAAAGAACTTACTCTATAAAGTAATAGATAAATATAATACTTTTATACTATATAAAAATGAATATTTTAAAAGCATTTGAAGAAGAAAATAATAAATTTGATATTACAATTTTAGGAACATTTGAAGATCCTTTATTTAAAGCAAATGAAATAGCTAAAATTCTTGGTATTAAAAATATTACTACATCAACTATACATTATACAGATAAAGATAAAACATATATAAAACATAATACAATAAATGGATTACAAAATACAATGTTTTTAACAGAATTTGGATTATATAAATTAATTTTTAAATCAAAAAAACCTTTTGCTGAAAAGTTTCAATATTGGGTATTTAGTGTTATTAAAGAAATACGTAAAAATGGTAAGTATGAATTAGAAGAACAGATTAAAATAAAAGAAGAAGAATTAAATAAACAGAAAAATAAAGAACTTGAAATTGAAAAAAATATTTTACAAAATATGTTAAAATCAATAAATGAACAAGAAATGCATGAAATTATTATTAATAATCATAAAGATAAACATGTTGTTTATTTGGATAAAATTGATGAAATTGATGGTAAAATATTAGTTAAAATTGGTTCAACACGAGATATTAAACAAAGAGCACCACAACTCGCATTAGAATTTGGTAAATCAGTAATACTTAAAGCATATCCTTGTAATAAAAACAGTGAATTTGAATCATATTTACATAAACGAATGGCTGATTATAATTATAAAAAACCAGTAAATAATAAAATATCACGAGAACTTTTTCTTCTTGATGATGATAAATATAAACAACTTTTGACAATAATTGATACTAATATTTATAAATATGAAAAATCATACACTCCGGAAGATGAAATAAAATTAAGAACACTTGAAAATGAGAAACTACGTATTAAAAATGAAGAAAATCGTATTGAAAATGAAAAATTACGTATTGAAAGTGAAATAAAAAAAATAGAATTAATTGATAAAAACCCATCTTTATCAATTTTATTCAATAAAGATATTAAAAAAGAAGAGATTAATAATCAAAATAATAATTTAGAATTAGAAATTGATACAACAAATAATATAACAGAAATAAATAACGATGACGATGAAGATATTGATAAAATTTATCAATTATCAGCATTTAGACCTAAAAAATATAGTAATAGAAAAGTTCCAAAAGTTCAACAATATGACCCTAATACATTAGAATATATTAAAACATTTGATACTATAATTGATACAGTAAGAACTTTTCGTAATGAATATAATATAGAAAACTTTTCGGACAAAACTCTTAAATCAGCATCTCGTGGTAATTATATATATAACGGTTATAGATGGAATATTATTGATTATGAAATGGAAGATAAACCATATATTCTTCAACCAACAATAGAAATTTTTACAACTCGTAGAGACCTTTTAGCTCGTATTAATCTTGATAAAAATAAAATTCTTGAAGTATATCCTTCACAAAAAGATGCTGCAATTGCTATGAAACATAATAGTCCTTCTGCTATTTGTAAAGCTATTAAATTAAATACAATTAGTCAAGGACATTATTGGAAATTTTATGATGATTGTAGTGAAGAATTAAAAAATGATTATATTACTAATGGAGGTATTGTTCCAAAACCAGCGAAAACTATTTCAGGTGCAAAATCTATTAATCAAATAGATTATGAAACAAAAAAAATTATAGCAACATATTTAACTATTAAAGAAGTTCAAGTTAAATATAATATATCAAGAGCAAGTTTAAAAAATGCTATTGAAAACAAGACACCACATAATGGATTTTATTGGAGTTATGTATAAAAAATTTCCTATATTTTTATGATTTTATATAAAAAATTTTATATAAAATTATTTACATATTTTTAATTTATTTTCTTTTTGATTTTAAAAATTTATCAATACTAAAATTACTTTTTAAAAAATCTTCTAATGTTGAATGATTAGAAATATCTTTTTCATATGTTTCTCTATCTTTTGTAAATTCATACTTTTCATAACCTACTCGACGAACAGTCCAACCATCATTTAAAGCATTACTTATAAATATCATTCTTTCAATCTCTCTTATTGAAATTTTATAATCATCCATTTTATATAAAGTATCGATTTTTCTATATATTTTTATTTGATTTATTTTTTCTAATTATTACGAAAAAATATTTAGAGTTAAAAATATTATTTAATTATTATTATTTAATTATTATTATTTGATTATTTTACACCATTGAAGATTTAAAATAGCACAACCATTTTAAATCTTATGGTTACAGTAAACCGCAAGATAATTTAGTTATGACGCATAAATGATGATTTATCAACCCTTTTAGGGTTAGATAAATCATCTATGTTTGTGCCATTTTAAATCATCAGCGGTGTAAATATAAAATGAATAAATACCAATGTTTAAAAAACATTATAATGGATTTTATTGGGATTATGCTTAAAAACACAAAAATATTTTTAACATATTATTTTTTAACAAATTATTTTATTTTTAAACAAAAAATAAAATTTAATATAAAGGAATTAATATAATATATATTATATTAAATTTATTTCAATGGTATTGCGTTTTAAACCTTCTAATAAAGGAAATCAAAAAAATGACCCAAACGACTTTTCAAATATAACTATTGAAGCTAAACACCAATCTATGGTTCAATATTTCAAATCATTACAAAAATCATTGCCTGAAAAGCGCAAACATTTAAAACAATTAATTAAAGAGTATAAAGAGTTGCGTATTTTAGTTAGTGAAGATAAGATGAATATTGAATTATTAGTGCGCAAAAATAATTTACGCGACGAAATTGAAAATTTACAAAATAGTATAACATCTATTGAAAATCGCGAAGAAGAGAAGAATTATTTTATGGAAGTCGGTGATATTTTAAACAATTATTTCGAAAATATTGAACAATCAAAAATTGAAAGTATCGATGATGAAAACCAATCTTTCTTCATTAATTCAAAAGCAAATGATGAAGATGTTGAAGAAGAAGAGAGTGAAAGTGAAGAAGAAGAGGTTGAACAAGTTAAAGAAGAGAAGATTATTAATATTAAAGATTTATTAAAAGATGATTCACCTCACACTTTTAATGAACATATTTTTAAAGAATATCAAAATAAAAAAAATGATTCCACTAAAAATGTTTATGCTTCCACAAAAATTACCGATTATGTCGAACAAGAATGTAAAATTAATAAAAAAGAATTATTAGATGAATATTTAAAAAAAGTTGATAAAAATTATACTCCTAAATTAAAAATTGATAATAGCGTTTTCCGTTGCGAAAATTGTAATCTCGAAATGTTATTATATGCTTCCGATGGTGTTCAAATTTGTGAAAAGTGCGGTTTAGAACAACATATTATGGTCGAATCTGAAAAACCTTCCTTTAAAGACCCTCCATTAGAAGCCGTATTCTTCTCTTACAAACGCATTAACCATTTTAATGAATTATTAGCACAATTCCAAGCAAAAGAATCAACTGAAATTCCGGATGAAGTTTTTAATGTCATTTTAGGAGAAATTAAAAAAGAACGTATTTCCAATTTATCAGAATTAAATACACATAAAATTAAAAAATATTTAAAGAAAAATAATTTAACTAAATATACCGACCACGTCGCCCATATACTTTATAAAATAAATGGTGTACCACCACCTCAACTTTCAAAAGATTTAGAAGATAGATTACGATTAATGTTTAAAGAGATACAAGGTCCTTTTATGGAAGTTTGTCCTAATGACCGCAAAAATTTATTAAATTATTCTTATGTATTACACAAATTTTTTGAATTATTAGAATTAGATGAATTCAAAAAACATTTTGTTTTATTAAAAAATCGCGAAAAATTATATCAAACTGAAATGGTTTGGAAAAAGATTTGCGAAAAACTCGGTTGGAAATTTATTCGCTCTATTTAAATTTTTTTTTATTTTTAAGATTTTCATTTTTATTTTATTATAATAAATTAGTTATTAAATTAATTTATTATGAAAATTGGACTTATTATCACTCCTTTTAAAGAAGAAGAATTAAAGAAAAAAGAGTATATTGAAATATCAACTAAAAGAGTTTGGTTAAATAATGTAGATGAAAAATTTATTATAAATAATAATAATAAAAAATATGTTTCCGATGATATTGCCGTTTATTATTATTTAAATTATAAATATAATAAAATACACTCTTTTACATACATTTATGGAAATGATTTAAATATTTATAATAAAGTTAAAGATTGCGATTTAGTATTTTTACTTATTTTTGATATGGTTGAAGCTTTTCACGTTTTATCTAAATCAGAATTTGAAGAGATGAAACGAGTTTTTACATTACCACACGTTTATCCTCCATATTTTTTCCAAAAATTTATTAATCATAAAAATACTTATTACGATTATTTAATACAAAAAAATATAAATGTTTTACCCTTTATACATATTTCAGCAGAAGAGTTCAAATATAATCCCGAAAAATGCGTTAAAAAAGTTATGAATATACAACGCGGTGATGAAAATAAATTTATTGGCAAACCTATTTACGGACAAGAACGCATTGATTTTGTTCTTTTTGATAAAAATGTTTTACCACATCGAATTTATAAATATTTAGAACGTATTTGCACAATTTATCAAGGTTGCATTTTTCAACCTTATATTAAATCACTTCATAAAAGTTATGAATATCGTATTTATTATATAGGAAATAAACAATTATATACTATTAGAACACGATTTTTATCTGATACAGACTCTGATAAATTCGAACAAAAATTAATTACTTTAAAAGATGACAAAAATCTTAAAGATATTCTAATTTTCTCCAAAAATGTTTTTAATAATTTACCTAAATCTGTAATGAACGGAAAAGTTGTCGATAAATTAATTACACGCATTGATATTAGTTGCTGTTATGGAAAAGATAAATATTTCGTTTCAGAAGTTGAATTCGTTCCATCACTTTTTACAGAAGTTAAAGAAGTTGATGATTTATATATTGATAAAATTATTGGAGACCAAATTATTAATATTTCTTCTCAAATAAATATTAATACTTTAAAAGTTAGTAAAAATAAAAATAATTATATTAATCTTTTCTATTTTATTATTCTTATAATACTCTTATTTTTCATTTATTACTTATATAAAAATAAAAAAATAAGTAAAAGAAGATAATTTCTAATTTAATGTGCTGTTACACTATCTTCGTAATATGATAAATGTGGTAATGGATATGATTTGTAAAATTGTTGAGGATACATATATGGTTTTCTATATATTGGAAATTCATAAAAGTTCATTGGTGTTGAACCACTTTCATAATAATTATATGGATTTCTTTTATATGTTTCAAAATTCTCTTTAACTTGATTTAATAATTTATCTTTATTAAAATAAATTAAAACTATTATTAATATTATTATTAAAAAATATAACATTTTTATATTATCTATTATTATAATAATATAAAAAAATTTAATTTCTAAATATAATGTTTCAAAACGTTTATAATAAACCTTCTTTTTATTCTCATATTTTCACCGGACTTATTTCTTTATTTTTTATCTTAATTATTTTTATTTATTATAATAAATTAAATTTAAATTTTTATCAAAAATTAATCTTATTATTATTATTTGCTATTTTAATCGGAATTCACGGTTTAAGTCATCTCTTTTTAGAAGTTTATTACAACTTCAATCCTTTACAACATTTATAAAATAAACATCATCATTTATTAAATAAAGAAGATTAAACTTTTTATTATAATAAACTTTTATTATAATAAATTTATATTTTTATACTTTTTTAGAAAGCATTCTCCTTACCAATTACATTAAATATTAAAAATAATACAACAATAATTGTTATTATAAATACCAAACCATGATGATAATAATCATATGGACCTTTTCTATCTTTCATCATTATACGGAAAACATGACCTGTTACATAAGCATTTCCAGAAATATCTCTATATCCATCTTTATAATCAACAAATAAGTCTGAATATAATGATTTATTACAAAACATTTTAATTAAATATTTAAATAAAGTAACTCCCATTAAATCCCATGGAGCAGTATATGATTCAGGATGATTAAACTCTTCTTTTAATTTTGCACATTCACTTTGTAATTTTGGATTACTCATATAATAACTTCTTAATAAATAATACATTGGATAACGGAAATATCGCACTATCATTAAAACCATTGGATAACCTATAAAGAATTTTACACCCGCAAACCAATTAAATATCCATAATATTGGTAATGCTATTATAGCACATGATGCCATTATACCTTCTATTAATGATGGTATTAGTCCTGTTTGTTGAGTATTTGATTGACTTAAATATATTATACATATTGCCAAAGATACAAGGGCATAAATAGCAAAATATCTTCTTAAATATCTATCAATATATTTATTTGACATAACTGTTGAAATATCTAATGGATTATCTCCCTTTGTCCATACTTTTAATGGACGACTTAATCCAAATGCGCGGTCATCTTCCGCATCATTTGCATAACTTACTATTGGAGCCCAATAGAAGATTAAGAATATTATACATGTTAATAATATATAGAAGATTGCTGTTATTCCTAATTTAACTATTGGAGAATTATTTCTATCTCTCATTACATAATAAATTATAAATATAAATGTATATGCTAAACCAAGCATTATTGTTATTAAAAGTATATCAGACTTTTGTTGTGTTGAACTTGTATCTACCTTTTGTCCATATGGGCTCTTTGTTATATCATATGAACCAAATTTATTATTTGTCTTCTTAATTTGTTGTTGAGATATTATTATTGACATTATTGCTGGAATACCTATACCTAATAATATACCTATTATAAATGATGTTGAAGGAACACTACGATTTGATACTAATGAAGCAATCTTAAAAGCAATGTCTGCTGATGAAAATGTTCCTTGAACTAATAAATAAATCGATAGCACCAAAATAATTAATAATAACGGTTTAAGTTGTTTCAATTTTATAAATACATCTTTTATTCCATAAAATAAGCCTCCCATTAATAAATCTTTCGCATTATACATACGTGTTCGAGACATTACCGTTTGACACGCGTTGAATTGAGCTTGGTTTGTTGATGGTGTTGATAATGTTGCGTTTTTTTTTAAATATATTACAGGATATCTATATAAAATTTTATTTGAATTTTTAGGGTCTTTTACAGCTTTTTTTAAATATAAATCATAATTTGATATAACATTAATAGGATTACTATTAGTATATCCAAAATCAAAAGGTTTATCAGAACTATTACTTGTAATATTTGCACTTTTATATTCATATCCTAACATAATCATAATATTTGGCAATTGACATAAAATATTTGTCATATTATTTAAAAATGTTAAATCAATTGGTCCATAAACAGGAGTTGAACCTTGTTTTTGAGAAAATACTGTGTTAAACTTACTAATTATTGTTGTATCATTAGTACCTGTATCAGTACTTTCTTTTGATTTAAATAAATATGTATTTGTATTAGTATCTAACGTATTTGTATATGTTCCAAAAGCAATATTTTCATAATTACATACCCATGTTTTATTACAAACGTTTTCAATATTTTTTTTAAAATTTTCTCCATTAACATTTTGGTCTAATCCTTTATATATTTTATTTGCATAATAACCAACAGGTGGTAAAGATGGGACTTTTGTTTTATCAAAATTCATATTTGATGTATCTAAATCATCTTTTATATTAGGTTGTAAATTTGGAAAAAAATTCATTCTAATTATTTAATTAATATAATTATTAAACTATAATTATATTAGATAAAAAAGATAACAAAAATTTATTTTTCTATTTTCTTATTTTTATAAAATATATTATTATTAAAATTATTAATAAAACAACTAATGCCGGTAAATTCGTCCATAATGGATACATACTCATTCCAAACACCATATTATTATATCCATTTAATAACGCCATAAATAATATAAAAAATAATGATGACCCTATATAATGAAAACTCCTTTTAACACCATTCATACTCTTCTCCTTTTCTACCAACAATTCCCTATGTTCGCTTATAACATTTTCTATATACACATTATCCACCCCCATACTACATATTTTCCATATATTACTAAAATGACCATCATATTCAACATTTCTTATTAATTCTATGTAATCATTACTTATTCCATTCATTGCCATTTTACCACAATACCAACTACTTCCCATCAATTTTCCTAATAATATCCATGCACTTATTGGTTTAAGAATTGTTGAAAAGACCATATTACTTACATCTTTAACAATATTTGGTGTAATATTTCCTAAAATAATATTGTTTTTATCATAATTTATTTTTGGACTATATAATGTAGTAAATAAACTTTTCATCTTTATTTCAATTATATTTTTTAAAACATTTTGCTCACTTTCACTAAATAACTCCTCATTTGTTATAAAATCATATATATCCTTAAATTTATATTTTATACTATTTAAAGCATTATTTCGCTCATCTAAATCTATTATACTATTATTATCCTCTATATGTTGAATTAATGTTATAAATAAATTATCTTTAAACTCTATGTGTAAATTTTTTATATAACTTACTAATTTATTATCATCCTTTTTATTACTATATTTCTCTTCTATATTTTCAAACATTTTCACAATATTTTCATAATTACTCTTCGTTTCATCATAAATCTTCTTATTATTTTCATAAGCAATTTTTGACGTTTCATATTTATTTAAATAATTATTATATTCACTTTGTGTTTCATTCAATATTTTTAAATATGATAAATATTTATTCATTTCATTATTTATTAAATTCAACTCTTCATTAATCTTTTCCATTGAATTTTGTAATATACTCTTTTGCGCTTTCAATTTTTCATATTTTTCTTTACCTAACTCATTTTTACAAATATAATCATTAAAATTTTTATTTAATTTATTTTTAAACTCTTCTACATTTTCTAAATTATTATATACATAATCCTTACAATTATTTATTATTAAATCTTTCAAATCCTTCTTATATTTACTATTATTTATTATACTTTCAAAATACTTTTCTACTTCATTTGTATCAAAATATATTAATCCATACTTCTCCAAAACATTGTGGATTTTATTATATGTTCCATCATATATATTATATCTATTATCCTTTCTTAATGTCTTTATATTCATATATTTAATATCTCCATTTTCACTATATTCATCTTTCTCAATTGTTATTGGTAAATATTCACTTTCAACATATTTCAAAAAATTTCTCATATGTTTATCCAAATTTTTTATTATCTTCTCATTAAATAACGTCTTCTCATACACATGTGAGCTCTTATCTTTTATTATTTTATCATTTACTTCATCTATTATCTTTTCCATTATATATTGTAAATTCAACTCTTTTGGTAAATAATAATTATATTGATTATTTATTACTTTATTACTCAAATCCGTAAATCCAATTAGTGGTGATGTCAAAAATTCATACTCCTTTTGTTTAAATTCCATTTTTGGATTACTCTTCTTTAATAAACTCTCTTCCATTAATTGCTCTTTACTTTTCAATAAATTATAATCATTTGCTTTCGATAATATATACCCCATTAAATATAATACTAATACACTTAACATTGGTTGAATTATATTACATATATATTCACTTTTCACAAAACTTTCACTCTTTTCACTTATTGAAAAAGATGTTATATATTTATATAATTGCTCGGAACTCATATTTAAAGAATAACGCTTTTTAATTTCACCACATATTTTATCA
>VFQS010003959.1_pt1 | contig 11000 bp, 8 predicted proteins | sample 3512361 | NCBI WGS metagenome assembly VFQS01 (sample SAMN10412375, study PRJNA504923) | tailings metagenome | isolation source: Relicate 1 Philex TSF3 active mining | place: Philippines | reverse complement strand
GCTTTTTCGCCTGTTTTTGCCTTGCGCTGGCGGCCTCGCCAACGTTGTTCAACGGCCTGCTAGATTTCGACCTGAGTGCCCAGCTCGATCACCCGGTTGGTCGGCAGCTGGAAGTAGCGCATGGTGCTGTTGGCATTCTTCAGCAGGAAGGCGAACAGGCTTTCGCGCCAGGTGATCATGCCGATGCGCTTGCTCGGGATGATGGTTTCGCGGCTGAGGAAGTAGGTGGTGTGCATCGGCGTGAAGTCGAGGAAGTCGTACGGGCTCTGCGCCAGCGCGGCCGGCACGTTGGGCGCATCCATGTAGCCGAAGTGCAGGGTCATGCGGAAGAAACCGGTGCCGAAGTTTTCCACCGCGAAACGCTCGCTGCGCGGCACGTGCGGGTGGTCGGCGATGCGCACGGTGAGCATCACCACCTGCTGGTGCAGCACCTGGTTGTGCAGCAGGTTGTGCAGCAGGGCATGGGGCACGGCGTCCGGCCGCGCGCTGAGGAAGATGGCGGTGCCATCGACCCGATGCGGCGGCTGGATGCGGATGCTGTCGAGGAAGGCCTGCAGTGGCAGTGCCGTCTCGTCCAGCCGGGCGAACAGCATCTGCTTGCCGCGCTTCCAGGTGGTCATCAGGACGAACAGCGCCACCCCGGCCACCACCGGAAAGGCGCCGCCCTGGAAGATCTTCGGCACGTTGGCGGCAAAGAACAGCCCGTCCACCACCAGGAAACCAAGCAGCAGCGGCAGCGCCAGCCACAGCGGCGCGCGCCACAGCAGCAGAGCCACGGCAGCCACCAGCAGGGTATCGATCAGCATGGTGGTGGTCACCGCCACGCCATAGGCGGAAGCCAGGGCGCCGGACGAGCCGAAACCGATCACCAGCAGCACCACGGCGACCATCAGCGCCCAGTTGACCACGCCGATGTAGATCTGTCCCTGGGCCGCACTGGAGGTGTGCTGCACCTGCATGCGCGGGATGTAGCCGAGCTGGATGGCCTGCTGGCTGAGCGAGAAGGCGCCGGAAATCACGGCCTGCGAAGCGATGATGGTGGCCAGGGTGGCGAGGCCGATCATCGGCAGCAGCGCCCAGGACGGCGCCAGCAGATAGAAGGGGTTGCGCGCCGCCTCGGGGTTTTCCAGCAGCAGCGCGCCCTGGCCGAAGTAGTTGAGCACCAGCCCCGGCAGCACCAGGGCGAACCAGGCGCGGGCGATCGGCTTGCGGCCGAAATGCCCCATGTCGGCATACAGCGCCTCGGCACCGGTCAGCGCCAGCACCACAGCCCCGAGAATGGTGATGCCGATGCCCGGATGGCTGATGAAGAAGTTCACTGCCCACACGGGGTTGACCGCCTGCAGCACTTCGGGGCGCAGCACGATGCCCTGGGTGTCGAGCACGCCGAGCACCGCGAACCACAGCACCATCACCGGCCCGAACAGAATGCCGATGCGCGCCGTACCGTGCTTCTGGATCACGAACAGGCCGATCAGCAGCACCACGGTGACCGGCACCACCCAGTGCCCCAGGGCCGGCAACGCCACTTCCAGCCCCTCGACCGCGGACAGCACCGATATCGCCGGGGTGATCATGCTGTCGCCATAGAACAATGCCGTACCGAACAGGCCGAGCAGCACCAGCACCGCGCTCAGGCGCGGATAACCGGCGGTGGCGCGGCGGGCCAGGGCGGTCAGGGCCATTACCCCGCCCTCGCCACCATTGTCGGCGCGCAGCATGAACAGCACGTACTTGAGCGACACCACCCAGAGCAGCGACCAGAGGATCAGCGAGAGGATGCCCAGCACGCCCTCGGCGTCGACTCGCACGCCGTAATGCCCGGCGAACACCTCCTTGAGGGTGTAGAGCGGGCTGGTGCCGATGTCGCCGTAGACCACGCCCGCGGCGGCCACCAGCAGGCCAAAGGATGATGTGCGGCCGTGGCTCTCGGCGGCCGACTCTGCAGTATTGGAACTCACCTGGATCTCCCCGGAACCCGCTGGGACTGACGAATACGGCGAGCGGCAGGCAACCGCTCAGCGCAGCATAGCTGGCCGTCAATTTTCGCCAACCGACTGGGCATCCGGCGTTAAAAAAGCGTAAAGATTCGCCTAGAACAGCGCGGATTGCCGCGCCAGCACACCTTCCAGCTCCAGCAGCGCCTGCTTGCGCGGCAGGCCGCCGGCATAGCCGGTGAGCTTGCCGTCGGCGCCGATGATGCGATGGCAGGGCACGATGATGGCGATGGGGTTGACCGCGTTGGCGCGGCCCACGGCGCGCGCCGAAGTCTGGCGATTGAGCTTCAGGGCCAGCTGGCCGTAGCTCAGGGTGGTGCCATAGGGCACCTGGCGCAGGTGCTGCCAGGCTTCCTGGAGAAAGGCGTTGCCCTGGGGCGCCAGCGGCAGGTCGAAGACCCGACGGCGGCCGGCGAAGTATTCCTGCAACTGCCGGGCAACCGGGGCCACGGCGGCCGACTCGCGCTGCACCAACACACCCCGCCAGTACAGCGGCTCGCCCGGTACCTCATTGAGGAACTCCAGGCGCTGCAGAGCGCCCTGCTCGTCCACCAGGGCGATCATGCAGCCCAGCGGGGTATCGATCAGGTCGCCGCGCAGCTGAGTCATGTCTGCGCTCTCAGCCATGCCGCGCGGCGCTGGCCTGGACGATGCGCCGGGCCGGCACGCGCAGCTGGGTCAGCAGGTACTCGGCGAAGGCCGGCGCGTAGTCCTGCTGCGCGATGGCCTGGGCCATGCAGGTCAGCCATGCCTCGGCCTGGGCCTCGTCGATCGGCCACTGGGCATGGAACGCGGGGATGGCAATCGAGCCGTAGCGCTCGGCGAACAGCCTGGGGCCACCGAGCCAGCCGCTGAGGAAGCAGGCCAGCTTGTCGCGCGACACCTCCAGGCTGGCCGGGTGCATGGCGCGCACGGCGGCCGCCTCGGGCAGCTCGTCCATGCAGCGGTAGAAATCCTCGACCAGCCGGCGCAGGCCTTCGATACCCCCGGCCGCCCGGTAGGACGCGTCGCCGACACCGTACTGCTCGCTCATATGTCGCACCTCATGAAGACAGAGCGACATTCTAGCGCCGAGCCCCATCCGTAGGGCGGGTGCAGCCCGCGCAGCCGCCCACGCGAGTTGCACACGCCCTGCTCGAAGCGGCTTCAGCTACCGATCACCCCGCCATCATTTCGGGTGATCAGCAGCGTGGTCGAGCGCGGGCGGGTTTTGCCGTCGCTGGCCGGGAAGCTGAGGCCAGGGTGCTGGATATTGGCCCACATGGCCTTGCCGTCCGGGCTCCAGGCCAGGCCGGTGATCTCGCAGCCGCGCGGGCCGACCAGGAAGCGGCGTACCTCGCGGGTGGCGGGGTCGGCGCAGAGCAGCTGGTTGCAGCCCATGTTGTGCATGGCCGGCTCGATGTCGTCGTAGTCGGTCTGGATCCACAGGCGCCCGGCAGCGTCGAAGGCCAGGCCGTCCGGCGAGGAGAACAGGTCGCCATTGATGGTGCCGGTCAGGTTGGCCGGCACCGGCTTGCCGTCCTTGTCCTTGGCGCCGCGCGCCTCGCCGGCGAGCAGGAACAGCTCCCAGGCGAAGGCGGTGGCGGTCGGGTCGGCGCCCTGCTCGTTGAAGCGCAGGATCTGCCCGTGCAGGTTGTGCGGGCGCGGGTTGGCCTTGTCGGTGGGTTGCTTGTCGCCGCGCCCGTCATTGTTGGTCAGGGTCACGTAGACCTCGCCGGTCGTGGGGTGCACGGCGGCCCACTCGGGGCGGTCCATCGGCGTGGCGCCGGCGCGGTCGGCGGCGGCGCGGGCGTTGAGCAGCACCTCCTCCTGGCTGGCGAAGCCGTTCTCGGCGGTCAGGCCGTTCTGCCCGTGCACCAGCGCCAGCCACTGGCCGGAGCCATCGTCATTGAGGCGCGCGACGTACAGGGTGCCCTCGTCGAGCAGGTGGCGGGCGGCCTTGGGGTTGGCGGCATCGAAGTGCCCGGCGGGGACGAACTTGTAGATGTACTCGCCCTTGGCATCGTCGCCGGAGTAGAACGCCATGCGCCCGTCCTTGCCCAGGCTCAGCGCCGCGCACTCGCGGCTGAAGCGGCCGAAGGCGGTGCGCTTGATCGGCTGCGCCTGCGGGTCGAAGGGGTCGATCTCGACCACCCAGCCGAAGCGGTGCGGCTCGTTGACGTGGCCGCCGTGGGGCTGGTCGGCGTAGGGCGTGGCGTCGAAGCGCGGATCGGCAGTCTCCCACGCGTAGTTCTTGCTGGTGCCTTCCTTGGCCAGGCCGTAGCGCTTGTGCGACACGCGTGCCTCGAAGTCGGCCTTGTCGCGGTTGATGAAGTAGTTGGGCCAGTTCTCCTCGCAGGTGAGGAAGGTGCCCCAGGGGGTGACGCCGGTGGCGCAGTTGTTGAGGGTGCCGAGCACCTCCAGCCCCGCCGGGTCGCTGGCGGTCTTCATCACCGCGTGACCGGCCAGCGGGCCGGCGATGCGCATCGGCGTGAGCATGCTGATGCGGCGGTTGTAGGGCGAGTCCATCACCCGTTGCCACTGGCCATCGGCGCCCTTCTTCACCTCGATCACCGACACGCCGTGGGCCGCCTGCTCCTTGCGCACCTCGGCCAGCGGGCGCGGCTTGCTCTGGTCGATCTTGCCGGACGGGTGCAGCGGCGGGTTGACGTACTCGTGGTTCATCACCAGCAGGCCACGATCCGTCTCGCCCGCGAAGGGGAAGAAGTTCATGCCGTCGTGGTTGTCGCCGGCCTGCTTGAGCTGGGCCTGCCAGTCGTCGCTGGCGTCCGGGTTCCAGGCCGGCGCGCCGGCTTCCACCGGGTCGCCCCAGGAGAAGAACGGCACGGCGCGATAGCCCTCGGCCACCAGCACGCGGTCGAACTGCGGGTCGAGCTGCACCGGCACGCCCTTGAAGCCCAGCAGCGGGCTGGCAGTGGCCTTCGCGCAGGCGGCCAGGCCGCCGCCGAAGAAGCCCAGCGCGGCCAGGGTCAGGCCGCCCTTGAGCACATTGCGCCGGGCCGGGTTGATCAGGTCGGCCAACGGCGGGTTGCTGCTGGGGTTGATGGCGATGTCGTCGTGGGCTTCCAGGCGTTCGTGGAAGTGGCTGTGCTCGTTCATTGGAGTCTCACGGGAAAGTAGGCGTTGATCTGGGCGCCCTCACCCCGGCCCTCTCCCGGTGGGAGAGGGGTGGTCGGAGTGGGCTGGCCGCTCTGGGTTATTCGATGCGGTAGTGGAAGGTGTTCCTCACCCCTTCCACCGCCACCGCGCGGCCATCGACCAGGCGCGGCTGGTAGCGGAAGCTTTTAGCGGCGTTGAGTGACGGGCGTATGAACAGCGGATGACAGTCACCCACCACCTGCGGGTCTTCGACGCGGCCCTGCGGGTTGACCCGGTAGCTCACCGTGCAGTCGCCCTCGATACCCTTGTCCAAGGCGCGTTCGGGGTAATCCGGCGCGTCCTTGGCGATCGGCAGGTACTGGCGACTGGCGGCCGCGGCGGCCTCGGCCTGGCGGGCGCGTTCGGCGGCTTCGGCAGCGGCGCGGGCCTGGGCTTGCTGGGCCTGCTGGCGGGCCAGTTCCTCGGCCGCACGGCGCTCGCGTTCAATGCGCTGGCGCTCGGCCTGTTCGCGTTCCAGGCGCTGACGCTCGCGCTGCTGCTCGACGCGCTTGCGCGCCAGGGCGGCCTGCTCCAGCTTCTGCTGTTCGATGCGTGGGTCGGGCCTGGGTGCCTCTACCGGCTTGGCCGGCTCGGGCTCGGGCAGCACCACGGGCGGCAGCACGGCCTCGGGCTGTGGCGGGGCCGGCGGCGCCAGGGTGACCAGGCGCGTGGTCAGCGTCTGCACCTGCGGTGCGGGTGGCGTGTCGGCCTGCCAGTGGCTGAGCAGCAAAGCCAGCACCAGGGCGTGCAGGCCCACCGCCACGCCGGCGGCGACAAAGCTGCGCCAGCCGTTGCCGGTCAGCGGTACGAACACCCAGGACGACGGGCGGGACATGGCCAGCGTGCTCACTGCGGTGCCTCGGTGATCAGGCCGAGGTTGCTCACCCCACCCTTCTGCAGCGCAGCCATGCCGGCCAGGACCGTGGCGTAGTCGGCGTGGCCGTCGGCGCGGATGTACACCTGGGTGTCGCCGCGCGCGGCAATCAGCGCGCCGACCTTGCTGCGCATCTCCTCCAGGTTCACCGCACTGTCGGTCTGGTTCCGGATGTCCAGCTCGCTGCCGCGGTTCCAGTAGTAGCTGCCGTCCCGTTTCACCGAGAGGGTCAGCACCTGCTGCTGGCTGTCGGTCGGCAGCGCCTCGGCGGCGACCTTGGGTAGCTCGATCTTCACGCCCTGGGTGAGCATGGGTGCAGTGACCATGAAGATCACCAGCAGCACCAGCATCACGTCGATATAGGGCACCACGTTCATCTCGGCCTTGGGGCCGTGCTTGCACTGCGGCTTGCGCATCACCCTGCTCCTCAGGCCGCCTGGGCCAGGCCGGATGCCGGCAGGCGCCGCTGCAGGCGGCCCTGCAGCTCGTTGCCGAAGGCATACAGGCGGGTGCTCAGGGCCGCCACGCGGGCGGAGAAGCGGTTGTAGGCGATCACCGCAGGAATCGCCGCGAACAGACCGATGGCGGTGGCGATCAGCGCCTCGGCGATGCCCGGCGCGACGGTGGACAGCGTCGCCTGCTGCACCTGCGACAGGCCGATGAAGGAATTCATGATCCCCCACACGGTGCCGAACAGGCCGATGTAAGGGCTGACCGAACCGATGGTGGCGAGCAGCGGCAGGCCCTTTTCCAGACGCTCCTCCTGCTCGGAGATGGCCACCAGCAGGCTGCGCTCGACGCCGTCGATCAGCGTCTCGCGCGCCACCTGTGGATCACGGCGCAACTGCGCGTACTCGCCATAGCCGGCACGAAACAGCTGCTCCAGCGCAGCGTCGTCATCAGTGCGTTCGGCACCTTCGCGGTACAGGGTGGCGAGATCGCCGGTCTCGCGGAAGCGGCGCAGGAAATCCCGCGCCAGGCGCTCGCTGCGACCCAGCAGCAGGCTGCGCTGGACGATCAGGTACCAGCTGGCCAGCGAAGCGGCGAGCAGGCTCAGCATGACCAGCTTGACCAGCAGGCTGGCGTCGTTGACCAGGCTCCAGACGGTCATCTGTTCCAGGGTGGCGTGCATGGTGTGGTTCCTCCTTTGTATGGGGGCGAGTCGTGCTTGCACGTCCCTCACCCCGGCCCTCTCCCAGGGGGAGAGGGTGAATGGGTGCTATTCGATTACGCGACGGTTACCGCCTGATGACAGGGCTATTCCAGGCCGAGGGCGCGGGCGATGTCGGCCCAGGGCACCAGCTTGAAGTTCTGCGTGCTCTCCGGCATGCGCTTGCGCCCGTCCTGCACCACCAGCAGGCCCTGGCTCCAGGGCCCGCCGAGGTTGGCCGAGGTCACCTCCAGGCCGTCGGTCTCGGACGCGCCGTCGATACCCAAGTCGCCGTTGAGGCCGACGCGGAAGGCGCCCTTGAGCGCATAGGGCGGCTCGGCGTCGAGCAGCAGGTAGCTGTCGTTGCCCTGGCTGGACACCACCAGGTAGTCGCGTTCCGCGGACTGGTACAGACCCAGGCCCTCGACATCGGCGTGCAGCGCGCCGCCGACCTTCATCACCTCGTGCAACTCGGTGGGGCCGTCGGCACGGGCGTCCAACGCCCACACGCCGGTGTCTTCCTCGCCGACGAACAGGCGCTGGCGCTGGTCGTCGGCCACGCAGCCCTCGGGCTGGCTGGCCACCGCGAAGCGCCGCACCAGCTCACCCGCGACCTCGCCGCCGCTGTCGCTCAGGCGGTACTGCAGGAAGCTGCCGTCCTTGCCGTTGGCGAAGGCGTACAGCTCGCCGCTGGCCGGCTGGAACAGGCAGATGCCGTAGATTTCCTTGAGCGGCGTGCGAATCTCGCCGGCCTCGCGCAGCTCGCCGCTGGCGCGGTCGATGGCGAACACGGCGATGCTGTCGCGGTCACGGTTGCTGGCCACGGCCAGGTCGACGCGCTCGCCGCCCAGGCTGAAATTGGCGCGCACATCGACGTTGTTCAGGCGGCCCACCGGCAATTCCTGCAGCAGCGTGCCGTCCAGGTCGTAGACCAGCAGGCCCTGCTTCTTGTTGGTGCCGAGTACGCGCGAGCGCGCCGGGTTGACCGGGTCGACCCAGATCGCCGGATCGTCGGCGGCGTCACCGTGGCGGCCGACCGGTTCGCTCTGGCGTAACGCGGGGACATTCACCAGCGCCTCGGGTGTGGCCACCGGCTGCGGCTGCCAGGCCAGCGCGCCCTCGTAGAAGCTGCCACTGCCGTCGTCCTGCAGCAGCAGGTCGAGGCCCTGGGCACTCGGCCGCACGGCCAGGCGCTCGGGCTCTTCCAGGCCCGGCAGGTCAACCTTGCCGGCGGCCTGCCAGGTCTCACCCTGGCGCTGGTACAGGTGCAGCTTGCCGGCGCCGACATCCAGCGCCAGCACACCACCCGGCACGCTGGCCATGGCGCCCACGCCCTGCTCCAGGCCGCCGAAGGGCTTGACCATGTCAACCGGCACGCGGCTGGCCTCGGCCTCCGGATGGGCCGGGTAGGCCCACAGGCCGACGCCTTCCTCGTTCACCAGTAGCTGGTTGGCGCCATCGTCGACCTGGCAGAACTCGGCCTGCGGCGGCAGCGGCAGGCCGCGCACGCGCAGGGCCTCGTCGCGCAGCGAACGGTCGGTGCCGACCAGCCACTGCTCGCCACGGCCCTCCTCGCCGACCAGGAACAGGTAGAGGTTGGCCGCCTCGTCGCGGTACAGGCACAGGCCGGTCACCGCGTAGTCGCGCGCCGGCAGGACCAGGCTGCGGCCCCACTGACGCGTACTCGGGTCGAGCAGTGCGAGGGTCGGGCGCTGGCTGGCGGCGTCCAGGCTGGCGACCAGCAGCTGGCCGTCCAGCTCGCGGCTGTCGAGGCCGGTGAAGCGCCCGGGCAGGCGCGCCAGCTCGGCGCCCTGGGCATCGAGCAGCAGCAGGCCGCGCTGTTCGCTGGCGGCCAGGCGCTGCTCGCCGGCGAAGCGCAGGTCCTCGGCCTTGAGCTGGCTGGACGCGCCCCAGGGGCTCAGGCTCAGCTTCGGCGCTGCGGCCGAAGCCGAGGAAGGCAGCTGGTCGCAACCGGCCAGCAGCAGGCCGGCGAACAGCAGGGAAAGGGGGAACGATGGATGCATTGCGTCGGTAATCCTTGTGATGAAGCTTGCCTGGCAGACACAGCTCCCTCTCCCCTCGGGGAGAGGGTTGGGGAGAGGGGGCGACTCAGGCCCTCTCCCCCCGCCCTCTCCCGTAAACGGGAGAGGGGGCTTATATCGCGCAGCCGGCCGTATGGCCGACGCGCAGCAGGCACGAGTCAGAAGTGGGTGAAGGTCAGGCCGAGCTTGTAGGTCGGGCCGTATTCCTCGTACTGGGCGTTGTAGGCATTACGCCCGGTGTAGACGTAGTAGCTCTCGTCGGTGAGGTTCTGCGCCTCGAACTTGAGCTGCAGCTCCTTGGTCAGGAAGTAGCCGGCGCTGAAGTCGACGAACACCTGGTCGTCCACGTGCAGGTCGTGCTGCTCGTCGTCGATGCCGGCCACTTCGTAGAGGTAGTCGGACTTGTAGTTGGCCGACAGGCGCAGGCTGAGCTTGTCGTTCTCCCAGCCGAGCATCAGGTTGCCGACGGTGTCGGACTGGAACGGCAGGTCGATGTCGCGCGAAAGCTCGCGTCCGCTGTCGGCATCGAAGCCGCTGATGCTGGCGTCGGAGCGGCTGAAGGTGGCGTTGGCGCCCAGCAGCAGGCCGTTCCAGGGTGCCGGCAGCCAGTCGAACTTCTGCGAGTAGGCCAGCTCCAGGCCCCACAGGTCGGCGTTGTCACCGTTGGCGAAGGTGTTGGCCTCGGCGAAATCGACCCACTCGCCAGTGCCGGCCAGGTCGGCGTTGTAGACGAAGTTTTCGATGTCCTTGTAGAACAGGAAGGCGGACACCACGCCGGCGCGGCCCAGGTAGTGCTCGATGCCGAGGTCGTAGTTGCGCGACTCCAGCGGGTCGAGCGCCGGGTTGCCGAAGCTGGCCTCGTCGCCGTCGATGACGAAGCCTGGCGCCAGCTGGCCGAAGGTCGGCCGCACCACGCTGTGGGTGATGGCGGCACGCACCTGGGTGTCCTTGTCCAGCTGGTAGCGCGCGTGCAGGCCCGGCAGCCAGTGGTGGTAGTCGTTGCTGGCCTCGATGCTCTCGTAATCGCCATCGCGGATACCGGTGCCCTTGGCCTCGAACTCGGTGCCCTCGTAGCGCAGGCCGGTGATGATGCGCAGGTCGTCGATGTCGAGGGTGTGCATCAGGTAGGCCGCGTTGATGTCCTCGCTCATGTCGAAGTCGTTGACCCGCGACTCCTCCTCGTTGAAGAACTCGCTGCGGTCCAGGCCGCCGATCAGGTCTTCGATGCGGTCCGCCGACAATCCGGGGCCGAAGCGGTCCAGGCTGTAGTCGACCGTGCCCTTGGTGAACTGGTCCATGCCCAGTTGCTCGTCGCTGAAACCGAAGTCGCCGAGGTCCTCGTAGGTCCAGATATCGGTGTCGTTGCTCTTGTCGCGGCGGCTGAGCTTGCCACCGAACTTGACCTGGGCGGCGTGGCCGGCCAGGTCGTAGTCACGGGCCGCGTCGAGCTTGATGTTCTTCTCGGTGTCTTCGGTGTTCTCCTCGGCCCACTCCACCTCGCTGAGGCTGAAGCTGGCCGGGTCGTAGAAGTCGTCGCCGACGTTCAGCCGCGGCTTGCGGGTGCTGTCGAAACCGACATCGGCGAAGTCGTCGTTGCCTTCGAACAGCGCGCCGCCAATGTGCCCGGGCGTGTCCTCGCTGGACTGGCTGTAGCCGACCTGGCCGTTGAAGGTCCACTGGCCGACCAGCTGCTCGCCGCCCAGTACGAAGGACTGGATCTCCTGGGTTTCCTCGCGGTCCTTCAGCTCGCGCCAGCCCTCGGCATCGCCCGCCTCGCCGGGCTGCTGGGCATCGGCGAA
>VFQS010003958.1_pt1 | contig 11010 bp, 6 predicted proteins | sample 3512361 | NCBI WGS metagenome assembly VFQS01 (sample SAMN10412375, study PRJNA504923) | tailings metagenome | isolation source: Relicate 1 Philex TSF3 active mining | place: Philippines | reverse complement strand
ACCGAATGGTTTATGCTGTTGCGGCGCAGGGCAACATTGGTGGTCACGCCCGACCGCCATGTTTCGCTGTCGAGCATCTGGCGCGTGAAACCGGAGGCCAATGTCGTCTGCACCTCGCCAGCGGGCAGGGTGAGCACGGAACCCGCCAACGTACTGCGGAGATCCAGATTTTGGTTCAGGCTGCTCGCCAGATCAGGCGCCAGGAACAACAGGTCCGACCCAAAGCCAGCGGCAAACGGGTTCACTGTTCCCGCAAGGACGCCCGCGCGCAAAGCGGTATAGTCTGCGTTGCGCGTGGTACGGGTTTCATTGTCTGTACGGGTGTAATTCCCCGTCACCGTCCAGCGCCATCCGCCCAGCACATGGTTGAACGTGCCACCGGTTTGGAAAACATGGGTTTCGCTCTCGCGTTCAAGCGGGCGCGGTGTGTCGAAATAGCGGCTGAGCGTCACATCTCGCCCGAAAGGCGAAAACGGGCTGCTGCCGGGCAGTATGAAGCTTGTTCCGGGCAAGCCCAGCAACGAAGCGCTGCCATTCAGCGCATAATTGGCATTGAACGACAGCAACGTCTGTGGGCCAAGCGAGCGGCTCCATGTGCCATTGATTTCAAGCCGTTCGGTACGTGGCAGCAGCGTGCGGACATCGCCGATGTCGCTATCGTTCAGCCGGTTTGCGGTATTTGCAAATTGCGCCAAGGTCGGGTTAGCAATGCCAACCGGAACGCCGGCCTGTGTGACCGTGGAACCTGCCGCAGCGCTGAGCGAGGGCGATATAACGCCATTCGGGCCAAGGCCGCTGATATTACCGCCACGCGCCAGCAGCGAGCCATTGGAGGCAATCAGGCCGCGTTCGTTTTCCGTCAACGCTGTCGCGCGTTCCAGTTCAACATCAAGGTTGAAGCGCGTAGCGGCGCCAATGCGCGTCAGCGTCGCCTCCAATTCATTGCGGCCAAAACCACCAGCTTCGGGCTGTGCATGATCAAACTCGGTGGCGAATGATGCGAAATTGTCTTTCAGAATGAAGTTGATGACGCGTTGATCGGGGCGATAGCCATATTTCAGCGCAACTTCTTCGGGGAAAATCTGGACCTGACGAATGGCTTCGGGCGGCAGATCGCGCAATTCGCGAAAGCCCGAAACGCGCTGGCCATTCAGCAATATGATCGGCATGCCGCCGCCACGGCCACGGCCCGAATTGGCCTGCGGTGCAACTGCCGCGACAAGATCGGTCAGCGAAGATGCACCTAATGACGCAATATCGGCTTCATTCAGCTGCTCCACGGGCGGAACGTCGGTATCGACTGACCCGCGAATGCGTTCTGCAGTCACGACGATTTCACGCGATGTATTTTCATCAACGGGCATGTCTTCGTCGTCTTGCGCGATTGCCACGGTGCTGCCGGTGTTTTGCACCTCAACGGCTGCAACGGCGGGCACCGCAGTGGTAGCAAGCAGGATGATGCTAAACGGAAAAATTTTCATGGGGGGAAGAAACTCAGTTTATGTTCTTATGATACGGGTTTCATAACGCATTACATCGCCGCGCACAGATGAACTTTGTAGCATTTTGTCGCAATAACGTGAATATACTGTAGCGCTTCCCTTTTTCCAACATGTGGTTTAAAGGCGCTCCAAGTTTGGATTTTTGACAATTTAAGGGGCCGAATGGCAAAAGAAGAATTACTCGAAATGCGCGGGACGGTTCGTGAACTGCTGCCTAACGCGATGTTCCGTGTCGAGCTGGAAAATGGCCATGAAGTTTTGGGCCATACCGCCGGAAAAATGCGCAAAAACCGCATCCGCGTTCTCGTGGGTGATGAGGTTTTGTGCGAACTCACCCCTTATGATCTGACCAAGGGCCGGATCACCTACCGCTTTAAATAAGGGCGGCAGACCTTGGGTCTGAACCCCACACTCATATTGGCATCATCAAGCCCGCGCAGGCGCGAATTGCTTGCGCGTTTGGGCGTTGAGCCCGATCGTATATCGTCGCCGGACATTGACGAGACACCGCGCAAGGGCGAGGTACCGCGCGTCTATGCGCTGCGCATGGCCGAGGAGAAGGCTGTCGCCGTTCCGCGTGTGCCAGGTGAAATTGTCATCGCAGGCGATACCACGGTCGCAGTGGGCCGCCGTATCCTGCCGCAAGCGGCCGATGGCGACATGCAACGCGGGTTTCTGGAGCTGCTCAATGGCCGCCGTCATCATGTTTTGAGCGCGGTGGCGGTGATTGACGCGGACGGACGGATGCGCAGCCGCCTTTGCGACAGCATCGTCCGTTTCAAGCGTTTGTCTGCAGAAGAAATCGAAAGCTACATCGCCTGTGGCGAAGGCCTTGGCAAAGCCGGTGGATACGCCATTCAGGGCAGGGCAGAGGCGTTGATTGACTGGATGGCGGGAAGCCATTCGGGCGTCGTTGGCTTGCCGCTATATGAAACGCGGGCGTTGCTGCGCGCGTCAGGTTATACGCTTGCCTGAAATTTGGCGCGACGATGCGCCCGGCGAACGCCGCGCCGCGCGCGTTGAAGATGGTCAAATCGTCGAAATTCATATTCAGCGTGATGCGCATTGGGTGCTTGGCGAATGCGGCATGGGTCGTGTCGACCGGCGCACGCCGGCAGGGGCCTATATCATTGCCGAAGACGGCAGCGAAGTTCTACTGCGCAGCAAGATTGGCGCGGCCGAAGGCACATATGTGGCGTTTGAAGTGACGCGGGAAGCCATCGCCGAGCCTGGCCGCGTTAAACTGCCCGAGGTTATCTTGCGCGACGGCTTGCCTGAATACCCTTTGACGAAAGATGGTCTGTGGGAACAGCGTCTGGCGGCTTTAGGCAGCTCGACGGCTACGCAATCTTTCGATGACTGCTTTGATACTGCCATTGCAGGCTATGCGCAGGTTGGGGATGTCATCATCAGCTTTCAGCGCACGAAGGCAGGGCTGGTGTTCGATGTCGACGGTATTGGGGATGCCTTTGCGATTAACCGCATTGCTGCCGTGGAAATCGCGCGGCTGCTGCGCCTGTATCAGGTGGGTGCGATGGCCATGATCGATTTTGTGTCGATGGAGGCCAAAACCCAGCGCGCGGAGATTGCGAACATTTTTGACGCGGCGTCGGCAAAAGACAGCCGTCCCTTCGAACGCACCGCAATCAATGGCTATGGCCTTATGCAAGTCGTGCGTGCGCGGCCACGGCCTTCTGTGCTCGATCATCTGTTTGGCACCCGCATTGCCGCCTTGTCGGATGAAACGCAGGCTTATTGGTTATTGCGCAGCGCGGCGCGGTCATCCGGTTTCGGGGTCAGAACGATAACGGCCCGCCCTGCGGTGGCGCATGTGTTGTCGTCGGAACGCTGGCAGCCGCTGCGTGCCGAATGCGCGCGTCTGGCGGGGGCAGGGGTTGCCGTTGTTGCAGATGAAAATGCCACAGGCTATGGGCATGTGCATGTCGCGCAAAGCTAATCAATGCCCTTTATGTGGGAAGCCACAACAGCCTGAAACCAAACCTTTTTGCAGTCATGGGTGCAAGGATCGCGATCTGCTGAAATGGCTGGATGAGGGCTATCGCGTGCCTGGTCCACCGGCGGATTATGCAGATAGTTTTGGCGGAGACGACATAGACTGATTTTGCGCTTGCCAAGGGGCGTATCGTCTCTCTATAGGCTGCGCTCCCACGCGGTTTTTGCCGTGTAGCCCGAGTAGCTCAGGGGTAGAGCAGCGGATTGAAAATCCGCGTGTCGGTGGTTCAAATCCGCCCTCGGGCACCATTTTTCCGGTGTTTTATATGTATCCTGCGCGCGGCCTGTTTGGCCGGTCGTTGGCTTTTGCGTGCCGTTCGCATGCCACGAACAAAGAAAAAGCCGGAGCAGCACTGCTGCCCCGGCTCAATCTGCCCTGAGGTTTTCAGGATATTAGAACTTGTACTTCACCGATGCACCATAAGTGCGTGGTGCGCTTGGGTAGCCCGAAATCGAACCGGACTGCACAACGCTTGGGAAGATGACGGTAAGATATTGCGCATCCGTCAAGTTGCGGCCCCAAAGCGAGAATTGCAGACCGCTGTCCAAACGAAGCGTTACCGCTGCGCCGAGATCTTTTACCGAACGTGTATACTGTGCCGCAGATGGGTCATCGTTCATGACCGTCTTTGACTCAAAGTGGTAGTCGGTATTCAGGATCAACGCTTTGCCGTCGCTCAATTCCGCGGTGTAGGTTGCACCCAAGGTGGTCGACCACTTTGGAACGCCACCTACCGGCTTGCCACTCAGGTCACCAAATTGCGATCCGACATAGCTGTCATATTTGGAGTCGAGATAGACGGTCGCGACGCGTAATTGCAGTGCATCGACCGGGTTGAAACTGCTGTCAAATTCGACCCCTTTCACCGACTGCTTACCGGCGTTGGTCAAAACAAAGCCCGTACCGATGAAGCTGTTGCCCTGGAAGTTTTTGATCGACTGATCAAAAACGGTCAGATTGAATGCAACACGGTCCCATTTGGCTTTCACACCCAGTTCCATGACCGCTGCCTCTTCAGGAAGCGCATAACGCGTTCCGCTGGTGAGGTTGGCTGTGGCAAGACCCGCGGTCCGAATGGCCGACGGTGTCAACGGTGCGCCTTGTGCAGGTGAACCCGCGACGAAATCCGAAGCGAATGGACGCGAGTCAATCGACATGTTCCACGATGTTGCCTTAAACCCTGTGCCGTAGCTGGCATATAGGTTGATATTGTCGGTCGCTTCCCACGCAATACGTGCCGAGTAAGTCAGCTTACCATCGCTGGTACGGCCATCTTCAACGGCATTTGGAAGGTTCAGGAATGGCGGCAAGAATTGCAGCACCTTAAGACCGAGGAACGGGTTACAGACGGACGCAAGGCCATTTCTGTTCGGGCAGGCGGTGATGCGTGGGTACAATGTGCTTGTATTGCCAACTGCACCGGCGGGAAGAACTGCAGGAACGCCCGCTGCAGCAGCGACCTGGACCAAATCGATGCTTGAGAAGACGTCGGTAATCCGAATGTCGCTCTCAATGTTTTTCTTGTCCTTGGTGTAGTTAAAACCACCTGTCAGCACGAGGCCGTCGGTGAGTTCAAGGTCCGCCGTACCGAAGATGGAATAGGCTTTGTTCTTATAATCCCAATCTTCAAAGCGCCCTTGACCTTGGCCACCAAATGGAGCGGCAGTCGAAGGGACGCCTGCCAAGGCGCGAATGAGCGCTTCATTGCTGATAAATGCTCCGCCGGCGAGGGCGTTTGCATAGTTGCGGAAATCACGACCGAGTGTCAGTGCCTGTTTGTTGTTGATGCTTTCGTTAAAATAATAGGCACCCAGCAAGAAGTTGAATGGACCGTCAAAATCCGACGCCAAACGCAGTTCCTGCGTTTTTGTGGTGATGTCCACATCGCCGCGGTTTTGTCCGATGAGGTCAGCGCTGGTGAAATCGCTGTCCGCATTCGTTTTTGCGCGCGATTCACGATAGGCGGTGATGGACGTGAGGCTCAACGAACCCATTTCATAATCCGCCTGCATCGAGAGACCACCATTGGTGATATGGTTTTCCGAAGCAAAGTTCTGATATTCGGTATAGCTGAAAATGCCGCGTGAATTCACTCGTCCACCGATGGCGCGAATGGCATTGCCAGTTGGGCCATCAAAGACATTGCCAACAAAGCAGCAATTTTCGTCAATCTTGTCATAGTCACCGATGATGCGCAGCTTGAAGCTTTCCGAAGGCTCGATCAACAACTGCGCACGGCTGTACCAGCGGTTACGCTCGCTGGTTTTCGTTCCGTCGGTCAGGTTGGTGCCGTAACCGTCCGCTTTGTTAATGCCGCCAGCAAGGCTGAAAGCGATGTTGTCGGAGATTGGGCCCGTAACATCGGCCTTCGCGACGATTGCGTTACGGTTGCCATAGCTGAGTTCAGCCGAGCCGCCGAATTCATAGCTTGGTGCTGCAGTAACGATCGAGATAACGCCAGCCGAGGCGTTTTTGCCGAACAGGGTCGATTGTGGACCACGCAACACTTCGACGCGTTGCAGGTTTGGAAGATCGCTGATCGCTGCAGCGGAACGCGAACGGTAAACACCGTCGATGAACACGCCAACCGAACCTTCGATGCCGGGGTTGTTGGCGCCGTTGCCGAAGCCGCGAATGATGAAGTTCGTGTTGGCCGAGCTTTGCAGCTGGCTGACGCGGAGCGAAGGAACCAGCGTCTGAATATCCTTAAGGTCGCGCACTTGCGCGCGTTCGATTGCCGCAGCCGAGGTCACCGAAACGGCCACTGGCACTTCTTCAAGTGTCTGTTCGCGCTTCGTTGCGGTTACGATGATGACATTTTCGTCAGCTTCGTCGCTTGCTTGTGGTGCAGTGTCTTGTGCGAACGCTACCGAGCCAGCGCTCAGCGACGCAATGCTGATCGTCGACAGCATTGCAGCCTTCAGCAGATGATTTCCGAATTTCATATTCACTCTCCTGTTGATCACTTTCCTAAGGCTTTCCGCCCTTTTTATTGGGGATGAAAGCGTAATTTGCCCCCTGCATCCCTTTGAACAGCCTTATGGCGTAATAGGTTGTTAACGTTTGAAATGCTGCGCAGCAAATAGTTAGTTTCATTTGCAGAAATATAGCGGAAACTGCGATAAAAATGTTACGCACTTAACACGCGCTCAAATATGGAATTTCGCAATGCCCAAGATGGTCAAAAAATCAGACCTGCCGTCAAAAATATGCGCGGCATGTGAAAAGCCATTTGCGTGGCGCAAAAAGTGGGCGAAAGATTGGGAGAATGTACGCTTTTGCTCGGATCGCTGCAGGCGGGCGCGCTAACCATTCGCTAAACGCGCCTTGCGAACATAGGCGCGATGCGCACCCGCAATCAATTCCTTGCACCTTTCGCCTAAGCGGGCATAGATACGCACATTGCCACGGGCGCACCGAATGTTCGGGGGGAGTAAGCTTGGATAAGATCGCACAAACCGCACATGGGCAGCCGTCTGGTCACCCCAAAGGCCTGTACTATTTATCTTTCACTGAGATGTGGGAACGCTTTTCCTTTTACGGCATGTCTGCGCTGCTCACGCTCTATATGGTCAAAGAGCTGCTGCAGCCTGAAAATGCGGCGCACGTCATTGGACTAGCGGCGCTTCGCAATATGTTCGAATTTCGCGGGCCGATGAGCGACGTCGCGTTTTCGGCAATCATTTATGGCTGGTATGCGGGCTTGGTCTATTTCACGCCTATCGTCGGGGGGTGGGTGGCCGACCGCATATTGGGCGCAAAGCGCACGGTGATGATCGGCGTAATCCTGATGAGCGCAGGGCATCTGGCGATGTCCTTTTATGCCAGCTTCCTATTTGCGCTCTTGCTGCTGATCCTTGGATCCGGGTTTCTCAAGGGCAATATTTCCGCGCAGGTCGGGGCGCTGTACCCGCGCTCGGATGAATCCATGCGGTCGCGCGGCTTTACCATTTTTTCGACAGGCATTTGCATCGGTGCGGCGAGCGGGCCGCTCGTGACGGGGCTGGTCGCAGCACTCTATGGGTGGCATGCCGGTTTTGCGGTCGCGGCGGCTTTGATGTTGATCGCCCTCGTCGCCTATGTTCTGGGCCAAAAGCACCTGCCGGATGACCGTCCGGTGGCGCGCAAACGGGAAAAGGCCCCGGCCATGACCGCTGGTGAACGCAAACGGGTGGCGGTGCTCTTGCTTGTCATTGCGCTCACCATACCTGCTGAAATTGCGTATCCGATGGTGTGGAGCATCGGCATATTGTGGGTGGATCAATATGTGAATTTGGCGACGTCGCTTGGCGAGGTGCCATCGAGTTGGTTTGCATCGATGGACTCGCTTGGTTCTGTCCTTGCAGCGCCTGCGTTGATTGCATTCTGGGCATGGCAGGCCAAGCGCGGCAGCGAACCAAGCAGCGTGACGAAAGTCGGTATTGGAACATGCATCATTGCCATTGGCGCACTTCTTTTCGCTTATGGCAATTTAGGCCTGAGTGAACCAGACAGCGTGGGCGCGGGGTGGGCAATCGCGGGTTGGCTCATCATGGGGCTCGCCTGGATGTATTATTGGCCAACGACGCTGGCCATCGTCAGCCGGGCGGCTCCTGCGGGGATGGGCTCTTTCCTGATGGGCGTTGCGTTTCTGTCGCCCTTTGTCGCACATGTGCTCGCGGGATGGGTTGGCAGCTATTTTGACCAAATGACCCCATCGGTTTTCTGGGCTATGGATGCTGCCATCGCTTTGGCGGGTGGGACGCTCATTTTGCTGCTCCGCAAACGCCTGCAAGCGGCGCTGGACCCTGATCGGTCCGCTTAAGAAATGCGGGCGCCTTGGCGGACCAGTTCCTTTTGCACGGCGCTGATATCAATTTCGTCAAAGTCCCGGTCCGTCTTGACCGCCAACGCCGCAGCAACGCCGGCACCTTGCCCCGCAACCGCACAGCACATCATGTTGCGGACGGCGGCGTGGCTGACCTTGTCGCCGCCAATGACACGACCGGCGGTAATCAGGTGCTTCACATTTTTTGGAACCATCGACCGATAGGGAAGATGGAAATAGCGGCCGGTCGTCGGCAAAATAAGATAGCCATAGCCGTCGATGAATTCAGGAAAGATGCCGATGCTATCGTCAAAGCGGCCTTGTTCCATCACATCATCTGCGGTCATGTTGTAAACCGCATCAATCTTGCGCGTATCGCGAATGCCCAGCGTCATCCCGAAATTGCGCAGCTTTGCGTCTTCGCAGCCGGGCATAAAGGCCTGCAAAGCCGCAATGGCGTGCATCGCCTGTTTTCGTCCCGCCATTTCGCCATGGGTTAGGGCATCGGGATCTGTGCCGTCGAGATAGAGATGGCACATGTTGAGGTAGGTGAGGTCTCCCTGATCGGAAACGGTACCCCATGTGCCCGCCATGGTTTTCACGCTGTCCGGTATTAGGCCAGCTTCCAATGCTTTTTGAAACGGCTTGCGCAAAAAGGGCGAGAACATGTCATCCTCTTTGCCGCTGGTGATCACTTCCCACTCACCGCCCACGGCCCAGTCGCCATAGGTTTGCGGGTCGGCCTTTACGGCATCAATAAACCGCGTCTTGTTGACCCCACACATCGAAAACATGACCGATACGGACATCATTTCGTCGACGGGGTGCATATGCGTTGGCGCACCGGCCCGGTGGGCAATGTCGGCGTCCCCTGTCGCGTCAATCACGCGTTTGGCGAGGATGGCTTCGCGGCCCGCCTTGCTTTCCACAATGACGCCGCGGATCGTGTTGCCATCCATGATGGGTGCGACACATAATCGGTGCAGCATCGGGATGACGCCCGCTTCCTCGACGAGCGTATCTGCAACGAACTTGAACCCTTCGGCATCGAGGCTGTGGCTGATCGATTGCGGCTCGGGCATTGCGGCGCCCATGGCTTTGGCGCGGTCTTCAAATTCACGCCCGATGCCTTCGCTGTCGATCGTCGCCGGATGCCGGTACCATGCGAAGCCCTCGACCCCGACCTGTGTGATATTGCCGCCGAAGCAGCCATAACGTTCAAGCAAAGTCGTTTCGACGCCCGCCCGTGCAGATGCCAAAGCCGCGGCAAGGCCGCCGGGGCCTGAGCCAATGACGAGGACGTCCGTTTGCCGGATCACATCAATCTGGCGTGCGGGCTCGAGGATAGTCTTTGTCATCTTTGGGCAACATTCCAATTTGGTGCGACGTAAAATGGCGCATTAGATGGGGGCAACATGGGCTTGCCAAGGATGTGATCGGCGCCCTTTTCACCGATCATGATCGTCGGCGCATTGAGGTTGCCCGTGGTGATGGACGGCATCACCCCGCTGTCGACGACGCGCAGCCCTTGGACACCGATGACACGCAATTCGGGATCCACCACCGCCATCGGGTCACGCGGGCTGCCCATCTTGCAGGTGCAACTGGGGTGGAGGGCGCTTTCGACATGTTCGGCAATGAAGGCGTCAATTTGATCGTCCGTAACGCAGTCTGCGCCGGGCTGAATTTCACGTCCGCGATAGGGGGCGAAAGCAGGTTGCTGGAAAATCTCCCGCGTCAGCCGGACGCAGGCCCGCATGTCCACCCAATCGTCGGGATGGCTCATATAATTGAACAAGATTTTTGGCTTGTCGTGCGGGTCGGCACTTTTGAGTGTCACTGTACCCCGGCTTTTTGAACGCATGGGGCCGACATGCGCTTGAAAGCCATGTTCTGTTGCAACGGACGACCCGTCATAATTGATCGCCATAGGAAAGAAATGATATTGGATATCCGGATATTTTATGCCGGCGCGGCTGCGGATAAAGCCGCAGCTTTCAAACTGGTTTGACGCGCCCGGCCCCGACCGACCGAATAGCCATTGTGCACCGACCATGGCTTTGCCGAGAAGATTTGCTTTGCCGTAAAGGGTGATCGGTTGGGTGCAGGCCATTTGAAAATAAAATTCGAGATGATCCTGCAGATTTGCGCCAACACCGGGGCGGTCTGCGCGCACTGTTATGCCGTGGCGCTGCAGCTCTTCTGCAGGGCCAATGCCGGAAAGCTTAAGCAGCTGGACCGAATTGATCGGCCCGCCCGAAAGGATGACTTCACGTGCCGCGTGCAGCTGGTGCATTTTGCCCGCTTTTTCATATTCGATCCCAACAGCGTGCGTGCCTTCGAACAGGATGCGTGTCGCCAGCGCACGTTCGATAACGTGCAGATTGGGCCGCTTGCGGGCTTCATACAGATAGGCCTTGGCCGCCGAACAGCGCGTGCCGTTCCGCACCGTCATGTCCATCCGGCCAAAGCCTTCTTGGGCATAGCCATTATAGTCTTCGGTCAGGCTATAGCCCGCCTGTTGCGCGGCATCGAGCCAGGCCTGATGCAACGGATTGTCGAGCGGGCCATAGCTGGTCGACAGCGGACCATCTCCGCCGCGATATGTGTTGCCGCCTTCGTCGCGGCCTTCGGCGCGTTTGAAATATGGCAGCACATCGGCATAGCCCCAGCCGGTGGCACCTTCA
>VFQS010003956.1_pt1 | contig 11014 bp, 7 predicted proteins | sample 3512361 | NCBI WGS metagenome assembly VFQS01 (sample SAMN10412375, study PRJNA504923) | tailings metagenome | isolation source: Relicate 1 Philex TSF3 active mining | place: Philippines | reverse complement strand
AAAACAAAAGGTATGATAAATAATAGCGGAAAAAAATATCTCATTTTCAGTAGATTTAATTTAAAGGTAAACGCTGATTATCAAATAATTGATATATTTCAGGAATCAAATATAGGAGGATAAATTTATTTTTTTAATCTAAAAGGAGGCTTATGTTGTTTAGGTTGCTTTAGGTAAGTAAAAATTAATTATGTCAGCTAATAAGAGCGAGGGCAAAACCTACGAAAAGCCCAAATTTTCTAAAGAAAAATTACATAAAAACGGATATATATTTCGTTATTTAATTCCCTACCGGGTTCAATTTATATTTGGTTTATTGGTTTTAAGTGCAGGTAGTATCCTCTTTTTGGTTATCATGAAACTTCCGGGTGAAGTTTTTAATATCCTCGATAAGAATCCCACCTATCCAATGAATTTAAATCAATTGTTTTTAACCATCCTTTTGTTATTAGCCTTTCAAAGCATTCTTTCTTACTTTAGAATTCGATTATTTGCTATTGTCAGCGAGAAAAGTATGGCGTCGTTGAGAAAAGATTTATTTAAAAATATGGTTTCTCTACCCATTCCTTGGATTGAAGATCAACGGGTTGGTGAATTAACCAGCAGAATCACTAATGATGTAACGCAGATTCAAGGGGCATTAGCTACTACCGTTGCCGAGTTTTTAAGACAAATTATTATTCTTGTGGGTGGTATTATCTTTATTGTTTTTGCAATGCCCCGACTTGCATTAATTATGTTGGGTACTTTTCCTTTAGTAGTTTTTGCCGCTATGTATTTTGGTAAACATATAAGGAAGTTTACTAAGAAAAGGCAAGATGAACTGGCACAAACCAATGTTGTGGTAGAGGAAACCATGCAAAATATTCGTACCGTTAAGGCTTTTACTAATGAATGGTTCGAACTTGGACGATACGCTTCGCACTTAAATAAAGTAGTTTCTATGGCTTTAAAAGCAGCTACAATGAGAGGACTTTTTGCTTCTTTTATCGTATTTGTTATGTTTGGTGCCTTGTTTTTTATCATGTGGCAAGCTGCTTTAATGGTAGAGAATGGCTCGATGATTAAAGGGGATTTAGTCAATTTTATCATTTTTACTGGTATTATTGGTGGAGCTATCGCCAGCCTTGGATCTTTTTACACAGAATTAATTACAGCATTAGGTGCAGGAGAAAGAATTGTAGATATTCTTAAGATGCCTGGGGAGAGAAATATAGATTTTCCAAAGCCTATAAGTAAAAGGTTTCTAGGAAAAATTGATTTTAATCAAGTGTTTTTCGCTTATCCTAGTCGTCCTGAGAAAATAGTGTTAAAAGGAATAGATATTAGCGTCAGTCCCGGCGAAAGAATTGCATTGGTTGGTATGAGTGGTGCTGGAAAATCAACCTTAACTCAACTTCTCATGCAATTTTATAAATCAGACAACGGTGAAATTTTTATTGATGACTTTCCAATAAATAAATATGATCTTTATGATGTTCGCGGAAATATGGCCATCGTGCCTCAAGATGTAATGTTATTTGGTGGTTCAATTAAAGATAATATCGCCTACGGAAATCCATCAGCGTCAGATTCAGATATTATTGAAGCTGCTAAAAAGGCAAATGCCTGGGAATTCATAGAAGGTTTTCCTTCAAAAATGGAAACGATCGTTGGAGAAAGGGGAGTGAAATTGTCCGGAGGCCAGAAACAAAGGGTAGCTATAGCCAGGGCTATTTTAAAAGATCCCGCTATTTTGATCCTTGATGAAGCCACCTCATCGCTCGATGCAGAATCAGAAAGACTCGTTCAGGAAGCTTTACAAGTATTAATGGTTGGTAGAACCTCTATAATAATTGCTCACAGGTTAGCTACTATAAAGGATGTCAACCAAATTTATGTATTGGAGAACGGAACCATTGCTGAGAAAGGAACGCATCAGGAATTACTTCTAAACGAAAAAGGAATATATACCAGTTTGGCAAAACTCCAGTTTGAGTATTAATTTGATTCTTTCTGACGATCAATTTTCTCTGTCTTTTTTTGACTCTTTAAGGGGATGTAACGATATGGCCTTTCTTTTAAATCTAAAAGTAAAGAGTCTAAATGTTTACTCAAATCCTGAATGTCATTCACTAACCCATCATCCTTTACTAATTTACCCAAACTGCCATTTCCTGCATTTACATTAGCTATTATACTATTTAGTCCGGAAAATGTGGTATCCGCAGACTTTAAAGTCAACTGAAGACCCGTTAAGGTAGTATTAATAGATTCCATTGATTTTTTAGCATCGCCATCTTTTATTTGCTTTGATATGTCAGAAACATTAGATAAAAGACTTGTAATCTCTTCATTATTAGTTTCTATATTTTTTAATATAGCAGATAGACTAGACATACTTTGATTGATGCTTTTTCCTGAAGCTCCCATAATGCCATTCATCTGACGAGTTAGCAGTTCTAAATTATCAATCGTTTTAGAGAGATTATCAATGCTTTTCCCCATTTTACTTTCAGAATCACCAGAAGCCATTTGTTTACTTAAGGAATCCACCAAAACCGAAATACCTTCCTGAAATACCTGAATATAGGTCTTTAAATCATCTTTATCGACCATGGAACCTAAGATGCCAAGATTTTTTCCACCAATCACAGATCCACTAGGCAAACAATCACCAGAACATCCTCCCGGAATATTTAAAATAATGGAAGCTCCACCCATGAATGTTTCAGTCAAAATATTGGCCATACTACCTTTCGGTAAAGCCATGTTTTCGTCTAAATCAAGGGTTAATCTTATCAGTCCTTTATCTAAATCAGGGGTTACTTCAGAAACGAAGCCCACTTGGTATCCTAAATATTTTACGGGAGTAGAAATGGTGATTCTATTTACATTACTGTAATCGACATAATATAGGTTAGACTTTTTCAATAGATTTTTACCTATAATATATTTGTAGCCCCAAATAGATACTAATAGTGAGGATATAACTAATAGGGCAATTCTAATCTCTTTTGACATTCTTTTTGTTTTTTCGGCAAATAATTCGCGCAAATATACAAATATCCTACTTCATAAACGGTAACATTAAGGGATACCCAATTCTTTTTTAGCCTGATGAAGACTTATTCGTTCTCCATTTTTATCTACAATTATAAAAGCATCTTTAAATCCTGCTGCAAACATTTTGTCTCTTGCTTTTAAAACTTCTTTTATTTGGCTAAATGTGTTTGTTCTGTATTTATATAGGCCATTTTCCTTTAATTGTTCGATGTTGAAGGGTGAATTTTTCCACAACGAATCTGTTTTAGAAATAGGATTTGGGGTTGCGGCAATTTGAATCCAAAATTGGTAAATAGGTTCTTTAGGATTAGATGTTGGTTTATTGGTTACTTCCGCTACCGTCTCCGGAAGTTGTTCTATTTTCTTTTTGTATTCTGTAAATCCATTGAAAATACTTTCAGCAATTTTTTGCTTCCCATTATCGGTTTTCAAATAATTTTCTTCTTCTCGATTACTTAAAAATCCTATTTCTAATAATACACTAGGCATTGAAGTTGCTTTCAAAACGACAAGACCAGCTTGTTTTACTCCTCTACTTTTTCTATTTGCATGACTTACATATTGATTTTCAACAAATTGACCAAATTGAATGCTTTGATTCAAATAGGCATTCTGGTACATAGAAAATAAAATATGACCTTCAGGTGAATTGGGATCGTAGTCATAATTATTTTTATAATTCTCCTCAAGTAAGATGGCTGCATTTTCTCGTTTAGCAACTTCTAAATTATATTCTGCTGTGTGTAAACCCATTACATACGTTTCTGTGCCATGCGTAACCGAAGATTTAGGCATAAAATTAGCATGGATGGAAATAAATAAGTCAGCATTTGCATCATTGGCAATTTTTGCCCGTTGATATAAAGGAATGAAAATGTCTTTATCCCTGGTCATTATGACCTTTATTTGAGGATATTTCTCCGCAAATAAGTCTCTTAACTTTTTTCCTACAGACAGCACCAAATCTTTTTCTAACGTATAAATACCATGGGTTCCCGGGTCGAAACCACCATGGCCTGGGTCAATAATTACTGTTTTTATGCGATATGGGGGTTTGCCTTGTAACTTATCTTTAGTACCTTCGCCCTTGGATGAAAAATTATGTGCATTGATGGTGTACAAATAACGATGTTGCATCGTTATGAATGGGGTTATGAAAAAAAATAACAGTAAACAATATCCCGGTGCGCGCATTTTTTCGTTGGACAAGTAATTCATTAAAGTGTTTCGGGGAATTTGGTTATTTGCCGGTTAATTACAATGCAAAGTAAACAAAAATATTACTTTTATCTAACTGCCATATTAGGAATTTTGTTTTTCCTGATAGGGTCAGTTCCTTTGTTAAGTCAAAAAATAACCATAGATTCTTTCCTGGGTGAAGGTTCAATGCCGGATACTACCGTTTTGCAAAGACAATATGTGCGTTTTTCCAAAGATTCATTGAGCGCACCAATTGATGCGTCTTGCAAAGATTCAATGATTTTGGATAACAAAAATAAAAAGCTCTATTTATATGGTGAGGCAGTAGTAAATTATGAAAAAGTTGAATTGAAGGCAGGTTTTATTGAACTTGATTGGGATAATAACATCATTTTAGCAAAGGGCACAGGGACCAAAGAAAGTAATCCTACCTTCAAGGAAGGAGAGCAAGAAATATCAGCTTTTGAACTTCGGTATAATTTTAAAACCCAAAAGGGAAAAGTTTTTCAAAGTACTTCCCAACAAAATGATATTGTTATTCACTCAGAGCAAGCAAAATTTATCCGTACTGCTGGAGCAGATTCAACTCAAAATGATGTCCTTTATAGTACGAATTCCATATTTACCACATGTACAGCAGATCATCCGCATTTTGGCATAAGAAGTACCAAACAAAAAATAATTCCTAACAAGTTAATTATTGTGGGGCCTTCCCGTTTAGAAATAATGGATATTCCAACACCCATTTGGCTTCCTTTTGGTTTTTTTCCTATCAATCCGCAATCAAAATCTTCTACTGGTTTACTTTTCCCAAGAGATTACGAATATTCACCACAGTGGGGTTATGGATTAAGAGACATAGGATGGTTTTTCCCTATCAATGATTATTTAAATCTGGCGCTTAGGGGAAATATTTATTTTAGAGGTACCTGGGGGGTCAGTGCTTCTTCTGATTACAGAAAGAGATATAAATATTCGGGTTCGCTGAACCTTGGCTTTGATTCGAGAAAAACTGAAAATCTTCAAACAGGTATATTTTCTCCTCAAAATTCAGTGCAAATCAGATGGTCTCACAGACAAGAGAGTGGTGCGCATCCAACGAATCGGTTTGGAGGTAGTGTGAATATCCAAACCAATGGATTTCAAAACAGGGTTTTCAACGATGCTGCCTCTGTTTTGCAAACACAGTTAAATTCTAATATGTCATTTGATAAAAACTATACAGATAAACCTTACAATTGGTCTGTTTCGTTTAATCACTCTCAAAATCTATTAAACAAAGAAATAACAATTAATTTTCCTGACTTCAGATTTCAGACCCAATCCATTAACCCTTTTAAAAGGAAAATTGCATCAGGTGCTGAAAAATGGTACGAAGCTATCGTTATGAGGTATCGAAATGAGGTTAGAAATAGTTTTGCTGCAACAGATACCACGTTGTTTTCCACTAAAACCCTAAGTGATGCCAAATTTGGTGTAAACCAGGCTGTTGAGGCAAGTACTTCATTTAAAATTTTACGGTTTTTTAATCTTAATCCATCAGCTAACTATCGAGAAGTTTGGCAAATGCAACAAATAAGGAAAGATTTTGATCCCACGCCCACCATACGAAGAGATACAATTTTCAATGAAACTAAAACTTCTTTTCAAGTTATTTCAGATACCACTCAGTATGGTCGTGTAAATTCCGATACTATTCCGGGGTTTGCCTCTTATCGTACATTTGATATGGGGTTTGGACTTAACACAAGACTTTTTAGCACCCTTCAATTTAAAAGTGGTTTTTTACGAGGTTTAAGACACGAAGTAAGACCAACGATTTCTTTTAATTATTCGCCAGATTATATTAAACCTTTTTACGATACCATAAATACAGATACAAGATATGCCGACAGATATCAGGTATATACTCCCTTTGAACAATCGATTTATGGTTCACCTCCTCAGTCTGGTAAGCAAATGGCAATTGGATATTCCCTTAATAATATTTTATTAGCTAAAATTGCACCTAAGAAGGATTCTACCCTTAAAACGGTGAACCTTATTGATAATCTTGTGATTACGGGAAATTATAATTTTGCTGCTGATTCCCTTCGTTGGAGTCCCGTTTTTGTTAGTACCACTGCTCGGTTTTTCAAGGGTGCTACTACTGCATCGTTTTCAATGATTTATGATCCTTACATGAAAAATGCCAGGAATGAGAGAATTAATACCTTTTGGTGGAAAGAAACGGGCAGACCTTTACGTTTAGACCAGGCTAATTTGCGTATTTCGTCAAATCTGACAGTAGCAAAAATACGTGCTCTTTTTCAGGGGAAACCAGAGGAGGTAGTCACAGATGTCAGAAATTCAAGGCCAGATCAAAATAGCCCTTCACTTATTGGGAATCAAACGAATAGAAGTAATAAACAGCCTATTGACAATGCTACGGAAGAAGATTTTTTAAGTTTATTTGAAAATTTTTCAATCTCCCATAATATTGATTTTACCTGGAGGGAGGAAAATGGGGCCATTCGATTTTTAGTGGAGACGAATTCTATAAATTGTAGGGGAGACATAAAATTAACACCCAACTGGGCGATTAGTGTAGGTAATTTTGGATACGATTTTGTGCGTGAAGGTTTATCCTACCCTTCATTCGGATTTATACGCGAATTACATTGTTGGGATATGTCTTTTAACTGGCAGCCACAAAGAGGTACCTACAGCTTTATGCTAAGAGTTAAACCAGGTACCCTCGATTTCATAAAAATACCTTACCAGCGAAATAACGGAGACACGCTTAGAGCCTTTTAATCAATTATTTTATATGGATATGTTTTTTGTAAAATACTTGATTTAGCGCCATTTCCAGAGATGTAAAGTAGCATTTTTGCCCGAGTCATTGCAACATATAATAGCGCTTTATCTCTTTTTTCAGCTTCTTTTTTTTCTTCATCTGATGGATATGGACGAGGTTTCAAAAAAGTGTTAGCATTTAATCCAACTAAAAAGATAACTTTAAATTCAAGTCCCTTGAGACTATGAAAGGTAGAGGTGCTTAAATGTTCGGGTACATTTAACGCATTATTCTTTTCAATCTTCCTAATTTTATATCCACCATTATGAAAGTGACTATGAAATTCTTGAATATCTCCATTTCTTTTGGCTGAAATGCAAATATCTTCCGGTAAGTATAATCCTGATTCTATCAATTCCTTTATTTTATCTTCTACGAATTGTATTTCAGCTGTTAAGTTATTAAAGTGAAGGTAATTGGGTTCAGGACCATAACTTAAAGAGGTATAACCTTGTATTTTTTCAATGGAGTTACTAAAATCAGAAAAAGTTTCTTCGCCGAGTGCTTTTACAGCATCCTTCCTGATTTCCTCCGTTGTTCTATAATTTCTCAATAATCTTCTTGATTTTTTTCCTCTGGTTTCAATTCTAAGCGCTAAAAAGTTTATATTTCTGTCATATACTTTTTGCAGTGGGTCACCAACCATAAATAAATCATTTATACCTGGTTTAACAATACTTCTTAAAAAACGAAGCTCAATATTTGATAAATCTTGTAACTCATCCAAAATAATATGTGCATAAGGTTTTGTTTCTTGGTTTTTGTAATGGGTAATTAAATCATAAAAAAGTTCATCCCCCTCGAGTTTAAAAGTTTTTTTCTTCTCCTTTCTGTATTCCAAATGCTTATGCCAAAAAAGCTCTTTCATTTCTTTTGAAATTCTGGTTTCTCTTCCTGTTCTTTGTACTACAAGATAGTCGTCCAACGATTCTATTTGATGGAAAAGGATTACCTTTTGATATTCATCTTCCGCAAATTCTGGAGTAATCTGGGTGCCTTTCAATATTTTCTCCCAAATTTTTAGTTGTCTAGTTTTTTTATTAGCATAGCTGTTTTCTTCCTCTTTTTTGAAACCCTCCTCGATTTGATTTTTCAGGTGATTCATTTTTGAAGCCAGATGGTGTGCAACAAAGTGAATGGTCATAATATCGTAAATACCTTTATTACTAAAATTTAATTGATTTACTTGTGCGCTTAAATTACTAGCCAGTGCATTAGTGTAGGTGCAAAAAAGTAATCTTTTTCCCTCTGGAAGTCCATTCTTTATTAGATAGGAGAATCTGTGTAAAGCGGCCACTGTTTTTCCTGTTCCAGCCCCTCCGGTAATTTTAACAGGTCCGTTAAAATTAGCTTCCACCAATTTTGTTTGTTCAGGGTGAAGGAAAAACTGCCAGTTATTTTCACCAAGTAGAAATTGAATGAGTAGAGGATCCTCTGTATTTTGGATAAAATTTTGTTTGTTATTAGGAGATTGTAATTGAATTTCTGTATCCTCAGAAATTGATTTACCTTCCTTCACTTGCTCTAATAACTCTCTTTTGTCATAACCATTAAAAATGAGACTAATTTTTTCATAAGCCTCATCGGGTAGGTTGTTCTTAACTTCCAAAAGTTTGTCCAGGCTTATTATACTAATTACTTTTTCTACTTCTGATTCAGGCACACCTAAATTTAATAAGTCATCCATAGTTAAATTGTATGGATGATGAAAAGGAATTATTTTATACGTTGAAGGTTCAGTGGTTGGTTCATTCATCTCAATGGGCTCATAGAGTTGCATGCTATGAATGAAGGCATTCCAAATCAATTTTTTATTCTTCGCCCAGGCATGTGCATCGTCATGTTTGTCAACCCATAGCATAAAATAATTATTGCCAGTAGGAGGAAACCCAACGATGGCTCTATAATTATCATCTATTCTGACAGTCCTTAAATTTTTATCCTTGAATGTATTGATTTTTTCAAAATCTATGGCATGACTTTTAGGATTTTCCTTGAACTTTGGAAAAAATGCGGTAACTTTCTTCCTGATTTCAATGGGTAGTTTTTCTGTAGCTCTATGAAAATCTCTTCCTACATAAATGATTGGATTCATCTTTTTTACTTTAAATTAATATGAATTTAATTAATTGATATAAAAAATTAGGTGAAATAATAGGGGAATTAGGGGAACACTTATTTTGTCATTTTATTTCCTAACTTTGCATTGGAAATTGCCCTGTCGCGGCTCTTAATTGAGATGAGGAAAGTCCGGACAACGCAGTGCGCCACACCATCTAACGGATGGGCATGTTTTAACATGACAGATAGGGTCGCAGAAAATTACCGCCGGCTTGCCGGTAAGGGTGAAAACGGGAGGTAAGAGCTCCCGCATTGGTTGGGTAACCAATCAGTGGGATAAACCTTGTGGGTTGAAATGCCATGTATATCCTGGGCTCCTTCGGGAGGTGGAGTTGCACGCTCTACTGTAAACGGTCAGGAGGGGTAGGCAGATTGAGCTTTGGTGTGAACCTAAGCCTAGATAAATGACAGGGAACCTTTCGGGGTTACAGAATCCGGCTTATAAATTTCCATTTCTTCCGGTATTGTTCAAATTAAACAATACCGGAATTTTTTTAATTGGCTGGAACAGTTTGTAGTGGTTTTGATATATTAGATTATTCATAACCATTAAAAACATCGTAAATGAAAAACCTGCTTCTTGTTTTAGCCATTTTTTTTATTAAAGTTATCGGATTTTCTCAAACATCCGTTCAATGGCCTTATGCATTTAGAATACCTGAAAAGGAGATAAATATTGGAAATTATTGTCCTGGCGGTTCAGGAAGTACCTTTCCTTTGTTAGCAAGGGTTTACAGTAAAGATTTGGTTTTAAGAGGCTTAGCTTCAAGTCCACTCGGTGTTAAATTTGGCTTGACTCCTGAAATGAAGGACGTTGTATTACCTTATAGAGTCGCAAATACTTCTGTACAGTTACCTTATGATTTTAAAATTTATATAAATATTCCAAATTTAAAAGAGGGTGCCTTTTCAAGAATAATTACTATTACAACCAATGAAACCAAAGATAATTTTCATCAAGTGGTTATAAAAGGTGATTATTTGAAAAGTAGATGTCAATAAATGAATCATAAAATAAGGCTTTCTCATGGGAAAGCCTTATTTTTATTCATTTTAATGTTAAGACCTTTTCAATGGATTATATTTGGCTGATTTTATCTCTCATTTGTATCATAACAGGTGTTTTTGGTAGTTTACTTCCTGTTCTTCCCGGATTACCTATCAGTTGGGTCGGTTTAGTATTGCTTATGTTTACTAAGCCGATTGAAACTGATGTTTTGCTTCTTTCAGTGACGGGTGTAATTGCTATCGGTGTAGGTATATTAGATTACTGGATTCCCGCAAAAGGGACCAAAGCCTTTGGTGGTTCAAAATATGGCGTGTGGGGCACCAATATTGGACTGGTAGTTGGTTTGATTGTGCCCGTTCCATTCGGTTTTATTTGGGGTCCCTTTTTAGGTGCTTTTATTGGTGAATGGTGGTTTGCTTCCCGAAAAGGTAATGAAGCGATGTGGGCCGCAACAGGTTCGTTTGTTGGTTTTCTAACATCTACTTTTTTGAAACTAGTTGTGTCTATCGTGTTTTTAGGCGTCTTTATTACGCTCGTTTGGAATCATTTTTCCCTGTTTTTTTAGTTCTTTACCTTAATAATGCCTTTTATTAGGGTATGATTCCCAATGAATGTGGAGAAACTATTTACAACTTCTTTAAAATCTAAAGTATGTGTAATAAGAGTGCCTGGGTCAATTTCTTTCTTATCGATCTTGTCCATAACTTGCATAAAATCATGTTTTGTGGCATTTCTACTGCTCATTAAGGTGCCTTCCTTTTTGTGAAATTCAGGATGATTTATATGAAGGTCTTCTCGCT
>VFQS010003955.1_pt1 | contig 11018 bp, 11 predicted proteins | sample 3512361 | NCBI WGS metagenome assembly VFQS01 (sample SAMN10412375, study PRJNA504923) | tailings metagenome | isolation source: Relicate 1 Philex TSF3 active mining | place: Philippines | reverse complement strand
GCTTGGAAGCCATCGTCTCACGATTCAATTGGTCTGAAAAACGCGGGGCAGGTCAGGGTCTGTGGTCACCTTGTTTCGCTCAGCCAGCTGACAATAGGGATCTCTTGGGGGTGATTCGCCGCCCTCAGCGACCGGCCAGCACGACCGGCGCACTTCCCATGCCCGCAGGACTCGACTTGCGTGGTGAGTCTCAACCCTTGGCGCTAGACATTGGCCCCACACGCCCGAGAACCACATGAACCTGAAGCTGCCTATCACCGTCGTCGATGAACTCTCTGATCACGAGATCCGAGCCGTCGGCGAACTCGACCTTGCCAGTGGTGACATCAGGATCGTGCGCTACGAGGATTACGACATCGCCACGCAAGGCCTACCCGCGCATCACAAGGACTACGAGTTCACCGTTGGTGTTCTTTCCAGTGGTGGTCGCGACATCGAGTTCGGCGTGCGCGTGGACCGCATGTCCGGCGGGTACAGCGTGACCCCAGACGAGCTGCTCGAGATCAAAGGTCGCGCGGCCAAGTTGTTCTCGCAGCCGCCGGGCGCGGGGACGATGCGCTGAAGGCTGGTGGACGTGGCGTTGTATGGCCCCAGCGGTTTCCGGACGGGTCAGTCACTCAGTCCCTGAGAACATGGGCTCCCGCTGAGTGCAGATGCCACCGGTTGACGCCGGCCTATGTTTCTATAAACTTAGAAACATGAATGAAAAGACAGCTGTTGCCGTGCTGGCCGCCCTGGCCCAGGACGCCCGTCTGCGTGTGTTTCGCGCCCTCGTCGGCGCCGGTCCCGACGGGATGACGCCGGGCGCGCTGTCCGCGATGCTTGACATCCCGGGCTCGACGCTGACTTTCCATCTCAAGGAGCTGGTGCATGCGAACCTTGTGAGCGTCGAGCGCGACGGACGGAACCTGCACTACCGCCCCGCGCTTGCGCAGATGAATGATCTGCTGGCCTACCTCACCGATCACTGCTGTATGGGCCAATCCTGTGCGCCCCGCGGCTCCAAGAGCCGCACCGCCTGCTGAACTGGAATCCCGCTGTTGACGGACTGCGCAAGCGCATCGGGCACGAGTCAAGTTGACGGGCCGTTGTCACCAGAATGTCATCTATTATTTCTACACTAGTAGAAATACCGTTTTGTTTCCCCAGGAGAAACGCAGTGAGAGTGGGCATCAATGGCATGGGACGAATCGGGCGCCTGGCGCTTCGCGCAGCGATGGGCGCTGCGCTGCGGCCAGGTGATGATCCCCGAGCAGAAAATCGCCTGGAGGTGGTGCACCTCAACGAACTGAAGGGTGGCGCTGCCGCCACCGCCCATTTGCTGGAGTTCGACAGCGTGCAAGGCCGCTGGCGAACCCACATGGCCGCAGAAGGCGAATCCGCCATTCGCATCGGCGATCGGCAGTTGGGCTTCTCATCCCATGCATCTCCGAGCGAAATCCCCTGGGGCGATGCCGGCGTCGACGTGGTGCTGGAATGCACGGGCAAGTTTTTGACACCTGAGACGATACAGGGCCACCTCGATCGTGGAGCCAAGCGCGTCATCGTGGCCGCACCGGTGAAGGTGGGCGATGTGTTGAACATCGTGGTCGGCGTCAACGAACACCTCTATGAACCGGCGCGACACAGGATCGTCACGGCCGCGTCCTGTACCACCAACTGCCTCGCGCCTGTGGTCAAGGTGGTGCATGAATCCATCGGTATCCGACACGGCCAGATCACCACGATCCATGACCCGACCAACACCAACCTGATCGTCGACGCGCCGCACAAGGACCTGCGCCGCGCGCGCAGCGCGATGCTCAGCCTAGCGCCCACGACAACCGGTAGCGCCACGGCTATCGCGCTGATCTATCCTGAACTCAAGGGCAAGCTCAACGGTCATGCGGTGCGGGCGCCGGTGCTCAACGCCTCCCTGACCGACTGCGTGTTCGAGCTCAAGCGCGAGACGACTCCTGCCGAGGTCAACGCCCTGTTCGCGCAGGCCGCAGCTGGGTCGCTGGCCGGCATTTTGGGCTATGAAGAACGGCCCCTTGTCAGCGCTGATTACGCGCGAGACACGCGCAGCTCGATCATCGATGCCCCCTCGACGATGGTCACCGACGGCACCTTGCTGAAGGTCTACGCCTGGTATGACAACGAGATGGGCTATGCCTGTCGCATGGTCGATCTGGCCTGCCACCTGCAGCGCCAAGGAATCTGAGGTGCTCAGGAACCAGGATCACCCGGACGGGCCGGGCGCCGAGCTACCCCCAGAACGCCCGCATCCCCTCGGGGGATCGCCTGGCATGAACGCCGGACGGGGGGCTCGCAACTATGCCATCGTCACCGCCGCGTACTGGGGGTTCACACTCAGCGATGGCGCGTTGCGCATGCTGGTGCTGCTGCACTTCTACCAGCTGGGTTATTCGCCCTTCACCCTGGCCTTCCTGTTCTTGCTCTATGAGGCCATGGGCGTGGTGGCCAATCTCATCGGCGGCTGGCTGGCCACCCGCTATGGCATCGCGCGCATGCTCGCCGTGGGCCTGGTCACACAAATCACGGGGTTCCTGCTGCTGTCGGCACTGTCGCCCGCCTGGACGGCGGCGATGTCGGTAGCCTGGGTCGTGGTGGCGCAGGGCATCTGCGGCGTGGCCAAGGACCTCACCAAGACGGCCAGCAAGTCGGCGATCAAGTTGACGGCGGGAGAAGCGTCGGGCCAGTTGTTCAAGTGGGTGGCCTTCTTCACAGGCAGCAAGAACGCCATGAAGGGCGTGGGCTTCTTCCTCGGCGGGGTTCTCCTGCAGTCCATCGGCTTTCAATATGCCCTGTGGGCGATGGCGGCTCTGTTGACCCTGGTGTTTGTCGGGGTCGTGGCCTTCGTGCCGCGCCTGATGGGAAAGAGCAAGGCCTCGAAATCGGCGAAGGAGCTGTTCGCCAAGAACCGCGGGATCAACCTGCTGGCGGCAGCGCGGGTGGCACTGTTCGGCGCACGCGACGTGTGGTTCGTCGTTGGCGTACCCGTGTTCCTCCACTCGGCCGGCTGGAATTTCACGATGGTCGGTGGCTTCCTGGCGCTGTGGACCATCGGCTACGGCGCGGTCCAGGCGCTCGCGCCTGCCATGGTCCGGCGCAGCGATGACGGTTTGAGTGCCGAGGTGCCCGCCGCTCGCCTGTGGTCGGCGCTGCTGGCGGCCGTGCCCATCATGCTGGCCGGCTTGGTGGTCGCCGAGGTACCGTACCTCGAGTGGGTCGTCGTGACCGGGCTTGCGGTGTTTGGATTCGCCTTCGCCGTCAACTCCTCGGTGCACTCCTATCTGGTGCTGGCCTACGCAGGCGCGGAGAAGGCTGCCGAGGATGTGGGGTTTTACTACGCAGCAAACGCCATGGGCCGATTCTTCGGGACGCTGATGTCGGGGCTTCTGTATCAGTGGGGTGGATTGGCCTGGTCACTTGCAGGCTCGGCCGCGCTGCTGGTCAGCTGCTGGCTGGTCACGTTGGCCCTGCCGACTCGTCGCTTGCTTGCATCCCAGAGTCCGGTGTCACCTTCTGAATAGAACCATCACATCATCTGTAGGAACTAGCGATGAGCAATCGGGTGTACAAGGTACTGTTCATCTGTACCCACAACTCAGCGCGGTCGATCATGGCCGAGGGCATCCTCAACAACATGGGTCGCGGCAATTTCCAGGCGTTCTCCGCTGGAAGCCATCCGGGTACCGTGGTCAACCCATTTGCATTGAAGACACTGGCTGCGCTGGGCATACCCACCGACGGCTATCGCAGCAAGAACTGGGACGAGTTCGCTCAGCCCGGAGCGCCGGTACTCGATTTCGTCTTCACCGTCTGCGACAAAGCTGCGGGGGAGGTCTGCCCGGTATGGCCGGGCCAGCCGGTGACAGCCCATTGGGGAGTCCCCGATCCCGCTGAGTTCGAGGGTAGCGACGAGCAGAAGGCCAAGGTGTTTTGGGACACAGCGGTCATCCTCAAGCGCCGTATTGAGCTCATGTTGGCGCTTCCCATCGCTTCGCTGGACCAGATGACCATCCAAAGGCAGATGACGGACATCGGAACACGCTGAGGCGTCGTGACTGCTTCCGTACCAACCAATCCCGACACGCCAGCGCCATTGGGCGTCTTTGAGCGATACCTGACCGTCTGGGTTTTTCTGTGCATCGTCGGCGGTGTCGCCCTCGGACAGTTGCTGCCCGGGCCGGTTCAGGCCATCGGCAGTATGGAGGTTGCCAAGGTCAACTTGCCCGTGGGTCTGCTCATCTGGGTGATGATCATTCCGATGCTGCTGAAAGTCGATTTCAGTGCCCTTACCCAGATCAAGCAGCACTGGAAAGGCATTGGCGTCACCGTGTTCGTCAACTGGGCCGTCAAACCCTTCTCGATGGCGCTGCTGGGCTGGATCTTCATTCGCCATGTCTTCGCACCTTATCTGCCGGCGGATCAGGCGGACAGCTACCTCGCAGGGCTGATCCTGTTGGCTGCTGCCCCATGCACGGCGATGGTCTTTGTGTGGAGCCGCCTTACCAACGGTCACCCACTCTTCACGCTCAGTCAGGTGGCGTTGAACGACACCATCATGGTGTTTGCCTTCGGGCCGATCGTCGCGCTTTTGCTCGGTTTGTCATCGATCGTCGTGCCGTGGGATACGTTGATCACATCGGTTGCGCTGTACATCGTCATTCCGGTGGTCATCGCGCAGCGATGGCGCAAAGCGCTGCTGGCTCGCGGCCAAGCTGTCTTCGAGATCGTCCTGGCAAGGATCGGGCCCTGGTCGATCGCTGCGCTGCTCGCCACACTGGTCCTGCTCTTCGGTTTCCAGGGTCAGGCGATCCTGAAGCAACCGCTCGTCATTGCGATGCTGGCCGTGCCGATCCTGATCCAGGTGCTGCTGAACGCAGGACTGGCCTATTGGCTTAACCGGCGCCTGGGCGAAGCGCACAACATCGCCTGTCCTTCCGCACTCATTGGCGCTAGCAACTTCTTCGAGCTGGCCGTCGCCGCAGCGATCAGCCTGTTCGGATTTGAGTCCGGAGCGGCGCTCGCCACTGTTGTCGGCGTGCTGATCGAGGTTCCGATCATGCTGCTCATCGTGCGCTGGGTGAACCAGAGCAAGAACTGGTACGAGGCGGGCTGTAGCCGCTGACCGCAACCTGTTGGATGGAGCCGCGGTATCCCGTGCGCTGAGGAACCTACCGTCTCGCCCCTGTTGATCGTTCGGCGGGGGCAGCGATCCGTGTTGCCGCCCTTCACATGGGGTTCAACATGCTCGGGGGGGTCCCCAGGCTGCCTCAGCCCGCCACGCCCAGCCGCTCAGCAAGAAAGTCCAGCCTGTCTTGGCCCCAGAACCGCTCCCCCTCGACGACGAACGTCGGTGCGCCGAAGACGCCGGCCGCGATGGCTCGTTGCGTGTCCGCATTGAATTCTTCGACGATTTTCGGGGTGCGGGCCAGCCTGACCAGTTCGGTGCCGTCCAAGCCTTGCGCTTCTGCGATGTCTTGTAGCGTTGCCCAGCCGGCGTGACCAGCGCGCCAGCTCCAGCTGGCGATAGCTGCGCCGCGCCTCCGGCCGCTCATGGAACGGCCGGCCACCGCTGGCGGCGAACACCGCGCCCAGGTCGATCGGCAGCACCTCGACCCGCGCGCCGGCACGGTGTGCCAGTTGGGCAAAACGCTCGCTGCCCAGCCAGGTCCAAGGGCTGGCCACGCTGAACCAGTACTGGATGAGCATGGCGTCAGTGGCCTTCCAGCTCGGCGGTCTCAGCCACCGCGCCCTGGACCTCTTCGCCGAACAGGGGCATGCCCAGCGCGCGCAGCCGCCGCTGGACTTCAGCGACCGACACACGACGCACCGTGGTGCCGCTTTCGATCGCCACCGCGGCGGCGATGCCCGCAGCCTGGCCGGTGGCCATACAGGCCGGCATGTTGCGCGAACGCGCGTGCGCCGCGTGGTCGGCCGAAATGCAGCGCCCAGCCACCAGAAGCTGCTCCACCCCCAGCGGCAGCAGGCTGCGGTAGGGAATCTCGTAAGGGCGGCGGCCCTGGAAGTCGACATCGGCACCCTTGGGGTCATGGATATCGACTGCCGACACGTCAGCGGCGATGCTGTCTTCGAAGTGTCTGCCTTGCAGCGAATCAGTACCTGTCAGTATGTACTCGCCGATGATGTGCCGTGTTTCGCGCACGCCCAGTACTGGCGCCACCTGTGCGATGCGAGCCTGCTCGAATCCCGGTATGCGCTCCCGCAAGTAGCGCGCGACGCCTTCGATCTGGCGGTAGCACTCGAGCACGGCGTTGGTGAACTCCACCGGGGAGAAGATGTCCACGCCAACCACGCGGGTGGCGTTGACGTACATCCGTCCGTCAGCCGTCTTCAGGGTGATGTTCTCGCGCTGCAGCTTGATGCCGGTCTCCGCCTGAAACTGTCGCAGCGACTTGTTGAAGCCCGTCAGCCACAGACCGTAGGCCAAACCCTCGTCGGTATCGGGAATGGCACGCACGGGTACGTCGTCTGTGGTGCGCGCCCATTGCGCCAGGCGTACCAGGTCCACACGGTCCATCGTGAAGTACATCGAAACCGGCTGCATGGCCTTGTCCTTGTCGCCCGACCCCATCACGAACGGTGCGTTCGCGCGGGCGGCGATGTCTGCATCGGCCGAGCAATCAATGACCACTTGGCCTGCAATGTACTGGCGGCCGCGCTTGCTTTCGACGATGACGCCCTTCACCACGTCGCCCTCCATCACCGGTTCTGAGACGGTGGTCTCAAAGAGGATCTGTACGCCCGAATCGGCGCACAGTCTCGTGAGCAACATCTTCATGATCTCAGGGTCGCAGGGCGAGGCGATCTTGACGCTTCCGGTTTTCACGACTGCCATGTAGTCGTCGCCGGCGCCGCCCAGTGATCGGGCCAGGTTCCAGATCTCCAGCGGCAGGCCGCCGATCAGCGCTCCCGAGGGCTTGGTGTTGAGGCCCAGCGTCATGTTGCCGCCCAATGAGCCGAAGCGCTCAACGAGCACCACCCGTCGGCCCTGGCGCGCTGCTGAGATGGCCGCAAGTGGGCCAGTGGTGCCACCGCCGACAACGATGACGTCGGTGTCCAGCAGCAGGGGAATCTTGCGGGCGGGCTCGGTGATAAAGGTCGGTGTGGTCATCGCAGTCTCATTCCATCTTGATCTGGGCGCGTACCGTCACCGGGGCCCACTTTTTCACCTCGGCGCTCATGAAGCGACCGAACTCTTCCGGCGGCGCGCCCTGCACGATCGCGCCCATACTGGCCAAACGTGCGGCGATCTCGGGCGTCTTCAGAATCGCATTGACCTCCTTGCTCAGCCGCTCCACGATGGCCGAAGGCGTCCCGGCTGGTGCCAGCAGGCCGAACCAGGCCACGGCCTCAAAGTTGGGGTAGCCGGACTCGGCCATCGTCGGGACATCGGGCAAGGTGGGGGCGCGAGTCTTGGTGGTGATGGCCAGCGCTTTCAGCTTGCCCGACTTGATGTGCGGGGTGACGGGCACGATGTTGTCGAACATGATGTCCACGGTGCCTGCCATCAAGTCAATGTGTGCCGGCGCACTGCCCTTGTAGGGCACATGCAGCGGGTCGATATTGGCCAGGGCCTTCAGCAGCTCGCCGCTGAGTTGGTGCGAGGTACCGATACCCGATGACGCGAAGGTCATCTTGCCCGGTGCCTTGCGCGCCGCGTCGACCAGGCTGGCTACGCTGTCCGTGGGCAGCGAGGGTCGGGCCACCAGCACCAATGGCGTGATGGTCATCAGCGTGACGGGGGCGAAGTCCTTCTCGGGGTCGAATGGCAGCTTCGCGTAGACATTCTTGCTGATCGGCAGGGCAGCTGTGGCCATCGTCAGCGTGTAGCCGTCTGCGGGAGCCTTGGCGCCGGCATCGGTGCCGATGTTGCCGCCGGCACCGGCCTTGTTGTCGATGACCACCGGTTGCCCCAGGTTCCGCCCGAGTTGTTCGCCCGCGAGGCGCGCGATGGCGTCAGAGGCCTGACCGGCGTGGAAGGGCACGATGATCTTGATCGGCCGATTGGGATAGTCCTGGGCCTTCAACGGTCCGAAGGCCATGGTGAGGGTGGTGGCCGCAAGGATCAGCAGAGTGCGTTTCATTGATGTCTCCGGGGTTGGTGCGGCCTGGGCCGCGGGGGCATAAGCCGTGCCGGGTTGGTGGGGCAACTGGGTTGCGCGAGGATCCCTGGCGCTGGTATCAGACGGTTTTCTGCGCGGCGAAAGCCTCGGGTTGGTGGGCGCGCAGCGTGGCTTGGTAGGAACGGCGAACGTGCTCGGTTGCCGCCGTACCGGCCGCGGCTTCGTCCCGGGCGGCGATGGCAGTGCAAATGGCACGGTGGTCTCGCAACGCCTAACCTGGCTCGACGAGGCGCTCGCGCGTGAGCCGGCGATGCCGACGATGGTCGCCATGCACCACCCGCCGTTTGATTCGCACCTGGGCTGGATGGACCGCATCGGCCTGCAGCAGGGTGCGCCGGAACTCGCCCGCGTGATTGCTCGTCACCCGCAGGTGCATCGTGTCGTGTGTGGCCACCTACACCGCAGTGCCCAGAGGCGCTGGGCTGGAACGCTGGTGCAAACAGCGCCGTCGACTGCCCACCAGACCTGGCTGAGCCTGATGCCGGAGGGTGGTGACAGCTGGGGACGCGAGCCGCCGGGCTTCCTGGTGCACGCTTGGAACACGGGTGATGATCTCGTCAGTCACCTCGCCTTCAGCCAACCGTCAGAAGGCCCCTACCGCTTCCGGGAGTAGGTCTCTGGCTGGGTCAGGCTGGTGAGGCCGGCCGGGGACCCCGACACTTCCTCATGAACGAATCCCACGAAATTCAGCAAGAGCTGCCCCGGGCTTCGCCGTTCCACCGTCCACGCGCTGAAAACGTCTGAATGACCCACCCCAAGTGCACGCGCTGCATCGTCAGTCGCCTTGTCTGAGAAAAAGCGGTTCAACAGGAAGCGCTCAAGGCGAAATGCACGGCTCGTAAAGAAGGCCGCCGTCCATTGCTCGATAGCGACCTCGGTCGACACCGATACGCAGAAGTGATCGGCATAGTGGGGCTGCTGCGCGGCCGGCGCCCTCAGCCAAGCGTCGCAGTCCGACTCCGGCAGGATCACTACCATCCGCTTCTCGTCACCGGGTTTGTGGAACTGGCGCATGAAGGTGCGCGCGTCCGCTGCGCCAATCGGGCTCGTAGATCGCTTGTGCCGGGATGATGCAGTGTCGGGCCTTCTTCCACGCATCCCGAAATGAAGGCTTCTCGGCCATCGCCTCGTCGCGCACATCGGCTTCCGGCGGCCGCCCTGGTACTTGCCATCACACCCGGCCCCGGCATCACGTATGTGGTGGCGCGCACGGTGGCCGGCGGGCGCGCCGAGGGCTTGGCTTCTTGCATGGGTACCGCCATCGGCGGTTTCGTCCACGTGGTGGCGGCTGCGGCACCCGTTGCTGCCATGGTCGCGCGGAGCGCGCAGCGCGAAGGCTGACTCAACCTTGCCTACGACACCCGCTCGCTTGCACCGCAAGACGAGGCCCGCCCAAGCCTGCGCGCATCAGGTGTGCGCCAGCGGTAGAAAAGATTTTCGTGCACGGACCCCTGGGCCATACGCATGGCCGGTGTGGTGTTCAGTGGGTGAGCCGGGCGTGCATGAAACCTTGTACCGGCCGCTACATCGTGGCTATACCGAGCCGAAAAATAACAATGCCCACCGGATTGGGGTGGGCTAAGTCTTTGTATTGATTGGTGCTGGGCGCGTACCCGGGTTCAACTTCGTACTGATGGATGCCTGCTAACACCCGTTACCACCCTGCGGAAGGTTGCGGAAAGGTGCTCATACCTGCCACCCTATCCTCGCTGACCGCAACTTTTCGCATCCTTCCGAACCTGACTTTCGGATGGATTCGAGGTCGCGTTTCGGCCCTTTGCCGCCATCAGCTCTAACACGCCAGAAGTCCGGTTCACATCGTGGGCTGCGTCGTCAATATCGGGCAGCAGCAAGACCGGTCTTATCCTCGGAAAGACTCCCGGGGACTTCATCAAAGTGCCACCAAGGCAAAGCCTGCACCAAAGAAAGGACCTGTCCAGGCTGGTCTGCGATGTAGCCCGGCAGGCGCTGCAGCTCTGCCGACCAACAAGCTTGCCCCAGCAGATGCCGCAAGCGCAGGACGGGCTCACGGTCGAGTTGGGATTTCAGGCACACAAGGTAATAGTCTTCTTCGACGAGCGGCTCAAACTGGAGCCCAAAGTCCTGAGCAACCGCTTCAACACCCAGGCCGATATCAGCCGATCCGCCGGCGATCATCGCGGCCACGGCCACGTGGGTGTGCTCGACACGGGTTTGATAGCCATCGATGGCCTCACCCGTCAGACCTTGATCAGCCAGCAGGTGGTCCAGCAGCAGTCGCGTGCCGGAGCCCGGCTGGCGGTTGACCAAGCGAATTCCTTGGCGCTGCAGCAGCGTCCATCCATCGGCACTGTCGGCCTGTTCATCCGTCGTGGTGGGTCGACGTGTCATCCAGCCCTGCACGCGCCGATGCGCGCTGATGAGCTTGTGTTCGCCCGGTTGAAGGTGAGGCGACAAGGCCGCCTTGAACACTTCGGAGGCCCGGGTCAATCGGGGCACATGGAAACCCGCCAACTCGCACACTCCATCGTTGAGATCGCGCAAGGCCTGCTCGCTGCCCGTGAATCGTGTCTTCATGTGCAGCAGACCTTGTTCCCCAGCCAATGCTTGCAAGCGCACGAGGCCAACATCGTGGCTGGCCGCCACGCTCAGGAACTGCAGTTGGCTGTCATGAGCTTCGCGAACCACCTGAGCCAATTCAGCTCGCAGCGCTTCCAAATGAGGTGTCATGCGCACCCGTGCTTGGCGCTCGGCCCAGATCAAGCGCTGCGAATAGGGGGTCAGCGTGGCTCGACGACCACGCTGCCAAACGATCAACTGTTGCCCAAGCAGTTCCTCCCATTGCTTGATGGCACCCCAGACATGGCGGTAGGACTGACCTTT
>VFQS010003954.1_pt1 | contig 11020 bp, 10 predicted proteins | sample 3512361 | NCBI WGS metagenome assembly VFQS01 (sample SAMN10412375, study PRJNA504923) | tailings metagenome | isolation source: Relicate 1 Philex TSF3 active mining | place: Philippines | reverse complement strand
CAATTAAATTAAATTCTAAAAATCCTTTTACGTGGGCTTCAGGCTGGAAGTCTCCGATTTATTGTGATAACCGCATAATCCTTTCATTTCCAGCGGTTAGAAACTATGTACGCGATGAATTTGCGAAACATATTGAAGACAAATTTGGCAAACCCGATGTCATTGCAGGCGTTGCAACAGGCGCAATCGGTATCGGAATTTTAGTTGCCGAAGCCATGGGATTACCTTTTGTATACGTTCGTCCAGAACCAAAAAAACACGGAAGACAAAACCAAGTTGAAGGTTTCTTACAAAAAGGACAAAACGTAGTAGTTGTAGAAGATTTGATTTCGACTGGCGGAAGCAGTTTGTTAGCCGTTGAAGCTTTACGCAACGAAGGTGCTAATGTAAAAGGAATGGCAGCGATTTTTACCTATGGTTTTCCTATTTCGGCAGCACGTTTTGAAGCGGCTAATTTGGATGTTTTCACGTTAAGTAATTACGAAAACTTATTGCAAAAAGCGGTTGACAAACAATATGTTTCGGAAAACGAATTGGAAACATTGAGTGCTTGGAACGCCAATCCTTCTGAATGGAATTTAGAAGTTTAGTTGGGAGATGGAAGTTGGAAGTAAAACTAACTTTTGAATTTGTTCTTATACCCTTTTAAACTCTTAACCTTATAAACTTATAAACAAAAACATATGAACTTAGAAAGTCCAAAAGTAAACGTAGCAAAATCGGCTGAATATTTATTCAACGCTTTGAATGACGTAAAGAATTTCGAAAAATTAATGCCTGAAAATATTGCAAAATTTGAAGTAATCGACGAAAATTGCTTTGAATTCGGCTTAAAAGGAATGCCAGAAATTAAATTGGTAAAAAAAGGAGGAACTCCAAATTCACAAATCGTTTTAGGAGCAGCTTCAAGTAAATTACCTTTTACATTAACTGGAAACTTAAACGCAATTGACGCTGATAACACAGAAGTTCAATTGGCTTTTGAAGGTGATTTCAATCCAATGATGGCAATGATGATTAAAGGACCTATCACAAAATTTATTGAGACATTGGCTCAGAATATGGGAAAATTGTAGTTTCCTGAATAACTTATTGAACACGAATTACTCGAATTAGCATGAATGTTAATTAGTTAATTCGTGTTTTTTTTTATGTTCTAAATCGAAATTCCAACTACGTCACTTCGAGTATTTTGTATTTGGAAAGCCTCAGATTTACAAATACAAAATGTATCGAGAACTGTAGAAGGAAAATCGTTGCTATAGTTCTCGATACAATTTTTAAAAGCAAAAATTAGCATTTTTTCTTTTAAAAATCACTCGAAGTGACGGTAGTAGTTATGCTTGTTTCAAAGCCTCAACCAACAAATCAATATCTTCTTTTGTATTAAAATGGCTGAATGAGATTCGCAAACTTGGTTTTTTTGTCTCTTCTGGTGATAAAAATTCGGCTAAAACGTGCGATGGTTTGATGCTTCCGCTTTGACAAGCACTTCCGCGTGAAACGGCAATTCCTTTCATATCCAATGTAAATAATAACATTGAAGTCTTTTCTTCGGATAAAGGCAATTGGACGTTTAAAAGATTATAAAACGTATTTTCTCCATTGATTTTTACTTCCGGAAATACTTTTTTTAATTCCGAAAAACAGTAGTTTTTTAAATCAGAAATATAATTGGTATCATTTTCTAAATTCGCGCAAGCTAATTCTAGTGCTTTTGCCATACCAACGACTTGATGTACGGCTTCTGTTCCAGCGCGCATGCCTTTTTCTTGCTCACCTCCGAAAATCATAGGTTGTAACATGGATTTCTTTTTAATATAAGCAAACCCAACTCCTTTTGGTCCATGAAATTTATGAGCAGAAGCCACTAAAAAATCAATTCCCAACTCTTGTACATCCAAATTCGTTTTACCGATAGATTGCACCGTATCGCAATGGAAAAGAGCTTTTGCATACTTGCATAGCTCAGAAACGCGTTTGATGTCTAAAATCGTTCCTATTTCGTTATTTACGTGTATTAGCGATACCATTGTTGGGACATCTGAAGGTAATTTAGCCGCCAAATCATGGTAATCGATGTTTCCGTTGGGTAAAATGGTAATGTATTCGACTTGAATTCCGAATTCCTTTGCTAGATGTTCGACTGTATGCAACGTTGCGTGATGTTCGATTTTAGTCGTGATAATGCGCTTAATTCCCAAATCTTTTACAGCGCTGGTTAAAATCCAGTTCGTTGCTTCTGTAGCGCTTGACGTGAAAATAATTTCAGAAGCTTGTGCATTTAGTAATTTCGCAATGGATTTACGCGATGATTCCAACAAAGTCTTGGCACTTCTCCCAAAACTATGCGTTGAAGATGGATTTCCGAAATCATTTTGAAGCACGTTCATCATAGCGGTAATAACTTCTGGATGAATTTGCGTGGTTGCGGCGTTATCTAAATACACTTTTTTCATTTGAGGCTTTTAATTGTTTTTTATTGGTCAAATGTAATTCGCACATGAAAATTGGTAAAAAAACTAAAAATCCGAAAGTGCTCATTTCATACAGCAAAGATACAAATCATTTTATTTTAGAAGTCTTAAAATCAATTCGTATGGAAATTAACAAACTTTAGCAAATTAATAAATTAAAACCTTTATTTTTGTTGCATAAATTCGATGAATAAATGAAAAGACTTATAGTATTAGTAGCTTCAGTTTTTATGCTACAAGCTTGTGATGATGGCGATATTACGCTTGAATCTTTCAACTTTGACTCTGTTAACATTCAAGAATGTCCAGATAATAATTTAATTTTTAAAATTAATGGTGATGAAATGTTGTTACTCAATATTCCTGCATCGAGTTTTGCTAATGTTGAAACACCAGATGGAAGTCCAAGAATAGTAAATGTAAGTTCAACAAATCAAATTATTTACAGAATTTACTCTGGAAATGTAACTGATGATAGTGTTTGTAATTTAATACCTCCTGCTACTCCAAACGTACAACAAGAATGGAATGCTAATGGAGGAACAATCGAAATCATAACAGACGCACTTTACGATACCGATGGAATTACTATTACAGGTTATACCCATAACGTTAAATTCAAGAATGTGAACTTTTCGAACTCTTCAAATTCATTCAGTTTTACAGAATATATTTTTGGGAATTACGAAACCGATTTGTAAAAAATATTTTATAAAAGATAAGGACTATTCAAATTTGAGTAGTCCTTTTTTTATTTCTAGAAGTGAAATTTTGAAGAAAAAAATTACTTCACATTTTGTTTAATATAAACTTCAGTTGCACCTAAACCATATTTTTGATAGTTCGCATCTTGGAACGAAATGTTATCATAACGTCCCAACATAAAGTCTAATTCGGCCTTTAAAACACCTTCACCAACACCATGTATAAAGACCACTTTTGGCATTCTATTTTTGATAGCAAAATCGAGTTGGCGTTTTGCGGTTTCCATCTGTAAAGTGAGAATATCATAATTGTTCATTCCACGTTTTGAAGGCACTAATTTTTCGATATGCAAATCAACTTCTAGTACAAATTCATCCTTACGAGAACGCTTTTCTTTGATAAAACTTCGCTTTTTTGGCTCTTCTTTATCTTTTAAAACAGAACCTAAACTTTGACTAGAGAAAAAACCACTTAAATCATTGGAATTGTTAATTTTAACTAATTCGTTGACAAAAAATGTCATCACAAAATTATCAGTAGTTTCCACTGAAATTTGATCCTTTTGAACCTTAATTACTACTCCCGAAATGTCGTCGTCTAAAACCGCTACCTTATCTCCTATTTCAAATTTCTGTATCATGTTCTTCTTCGTTTTCTCCATCGTTTTTAGATGGAATTTTCTTCATCAATCTAAATAATCCAAACATAAAAACAGCCATTGCTCCTATCATAATAAATCGATTTGGAGCTGGTTTTGATTGTTCAATCATGGCAAAAATTCCGACCGCGGCAAACATCAAAATGTATAAAAATTGCTTCATAATTCTTTATCTATTTAATTACTTTTTTCATCTTTTCAAAAGTAGGCTTTTATAAGTCAACAAAAAAATTCGTCATTTTTTTTCATAAAAAAACTTGAGAAAAAAAATAAAATTCATGTGTTGATAAAATTAATAACAACTCATTAACAAATCGTTTACATCCTTTTTTTTGAGTTTGGCACAGCAATTGAAAATACCTAATCAAGTAACAAGTTTTAGAAACGAATTTTAAAATTAAGTTGCTCAACTTTTAAATTGTTGTATTATGAAAAAAATTACACTTTTAGTAGTAGCCAGCTTCATACTGGTAGGAAGTATGGCTTATGCGTCAGAAAATCCTGTTTTTTCTGACAACACAAACAGAAGAGGGTATTACATCGATTATAGAGATGCAGAACCTATCATTTTTAAAGAACGTGGAATTGAATTTATGTTGTTTCCTAATGGCGAATTTGATTTCAACACAAGACCATCAGGGCCTAGATATGCTATTAATAGCACAAATGGAGCTCCAGGAACAAGAGGTTACTACGGAACTTCTGAAAGAGGAATCCGAGTTGAGCATGATAACTTTGGTAGAGTAAGACGCGTTGGAAATGTATATATCAATTACGACGCTTTTGGAAGAGTAAAACGTATTGGAAGCATCTACATGAGCTATAATAGCTTTGCGGTAACTAAAGTAGGGAACATGAGAATTGTGTATGACAGAAGAGGAAGAATTGTAGATGTATATGGATTCATAAACGCGACAAACAGCGGATATTACTACAACCCAAGAGGTACATACTATTCAAACGATCATGACGACTATGGATATGACGATGATGAAGACTATGATGACGAATACAATGAGAATGACTATTACTACTATCGTAAAGACGGAACAAAAGCAAAAATGTCTGATGAAGACATCAAAGAAATAAAAGTTGAAACTTTAGAAGTAAAAAAAGATAAATAATAATTGGTTGGTTAGTTTGTTTTTAAATCCTGTGGATTCTGGGAAGATGAAGCAGGATTTTTTATGTTAAAGAGCAAGAACAAATACAAAAATCAATTTTCAAATTTGGAACACAGATTGAATAAATCAAAGAAATTAAAAAAATCTTTATTACTTCTTCAAAATTCTCTTGAAAACAGTGTTCATCACAAAATTGATATCTGAAGAAACCTTGAAATAATAACTCAATCCTAAATAAAAAATAGTTACTAAAATCGATTTTAAGACAATGTTTACTAATGGATGAAAGCTAAAATCCCAGTAATAGAATACTCCAAAACTCACTAATGCTAAAAATAATGCTACTACCGTATTTTTAGTAAACGGAAATAAATTCATTTTAAGCACAACAAACAGCAATTTGGCTAAACTATACATTCCAATAGCAATTAATGTAGCTAAAGCAGCCCCATTAATACCATACATGGGAATAAAAACAAAATTCAATCCAACAACAACAAAAACTAATAAAACACCTAGAAACAAAACCATTTTGTAATATTTCGAATTAAAAATAATAGAATTATTATTTCCTAAAACAACATCAAAATATTTAGATAGTCCGATAGTAAATACTACAAATAAACCTTGATCATAACCCTCATCTGGCAAAATTTCATATAATTGTTTGATATTGACTAATATTCCAACATATATCAATCCACCAATTACTTGAAGAGTTAACGAGGATTTTTTATATAGCTGATTTAACTCTTCCCACTTGTTTTCACTCATCAATTTAGCTGTAATTGGGTACGTAATTTGATGCATTGCTCGCTGCGGAACCGAAATAACCATAGCCAAATAAACCGCTAAGGAGTAAAATGCAATATTTTCAATTTTTAAAAATTGATTAATCATGTATTTATCAATATCCAAAAGCATATTCGCAACACTTGCCGATAAAATTATAAATATGGTAAAAACAAAAATTTGCTTTGTTTGTTTTGGTAATTTCTTATTCAGTTGAATTCTTTTAATTTTATTAGCATAATAAATAATGACCAACAAACTAATCCCATAAATTATCACTAAAGAATGAACAAATTCTGGAAGCGAAATCCATTTAAAATAAACCGAAAAAAGCGAAATGGTTACCAAAACACGAACAAAGACTTCTTTGACAAATGAACCAAAAACAGATTTCATGTGAGCTCTTAACCAAGCATAAAAAATCTCAAAATAACCTATAAACAAAGCAATTAGTGGAATTTCCCATACATAATCGTAAACTATCGTATTTTTTGAAGATTCATACAAGGCAATATTATCATAGAAATAATAGAACAAACAAAAGAAAGGAATAATAACAAACAAAGGAAGTAATAGCATGTAAGTAAAATACCTACTCAAATCTTCCTCCGTTTTATTGTTTTCATTAAAAAATTTAATTAGTGTATTTTGAATTCCAAAAGATAAAATTGGATATAAAATATTTGCTGCTGATAAAATATAATTTGTTAACCCTAAATACTCTTTTCCTAAAAAAACAGGATACATATACATCACATTAATCGCACCAATTCCAAAACCTACAAAAGTAATGATCGTGTTTTTAATTGATTGTTTAATAACAATTCCCATGTTTGAAGTATGAATTTAGAATTTAGAATTCAGAAGTTTGGCTAATTTCTCTGTCAATGATTTTCTGCTGTATTGTTGTAACCCTACTGGATATACTTTTAAATTGTTTTGTTGATATTGCTCAAAACAAATCAGAATTTGCGCTTTTAATGCTTCTAATTCGTCATATTTGAAGAAAGTTCCCGTATTGGTTTCTTTTATGATTTGGGCAAAATCTGCATTCTCAGGTCCGATGGCGATAATTGGTCGCTCTGAAACCATATATTCAAATAATTTTCCAGGAATGATACATTTGGTTTCTTCAGAATCGATTTCGATAAGTAATAATACTTGCGAACTTCTTTGTTCGATTATCGCTTCATCATGTGGCAAATAACCCAAATGATTTACATATTTTTCCAATTTGAATTCTTTAATCGCCTGAAGCACCTCAGCACTCACCGCTCCTATCAATTTTAATTGAAATTGTTTTTTGAATTCGGGATTTTCTTTGGTTATTTCTTTCAAAACTTTCCACAAAATTCTTGGATTTCGAGCTGATAAAAACGAACCAATGTGTGCCAAAGTGAATTTTTCATCCAAAGGTTTTTTATTCACTTTTTCCACATCATAACCATTCGTAATCACTTCGATTGGTTTTGAAGTAATGGCTTCAAATTCTGTTTTTGTAGTTGGAGAAGTTACTAAAAGTCGGTCACAAGTATTCATGACTTTCTTTTCTAATTCTTTATGTTTTTTAGCAGCCCACGAACTTAATTTTAATTGTTTGTGATAACCAATTGTAGTCCAAGGATCACGAAAATCGGCCAACCAAGTGATGTTTAGCTCTTTTTTCAATTGCAAACCAATCAAATGCAAACTATGAGGCGGACCTGTGGTAATTATCGTATCTATTTGATTTTCTTGAAGGTATTTTTTCAAGAATTTAACTGAAGGTTTCACCCAAAACACTCGCGCATCTGGTATAAAAATGTTGCCACGAATCCACAGCATCATTTTTTCAACAAACGATTGCTTTTTTTGGTTCGGAATAATTCCGGAACTGATTTTTTTAGTCTTATTCTTTGAAAAAACCGAAGCTAATCCGTAAGGTTCAAAAATGGGTTGTTTGATGATAACAGCTTTATTTGAAACTTCACTCAATAATTTCTCATCAATCAAAGGATAGGTTGGATTTTCTGGAATATAAACGTGAGGTTCGATATTAAAATCAGGTAAATATTTGACGAATTTCAACCAACGCTGTACACCTGGACCTCCTGCTGGTGGCCAGTAATACGATATGATGAGTATTTTTTGAGTTTTCAAAATTTAGTTATGAATCAATATTATCATTTAATTTACCTAATTCTTCAATATCTAATTGATCCTTGAGTCTGTTTGTTGCTTTTTTTGCTATGATGAGATTTTTATAATCAATAAAATTGACTGGAGTATCTCCTATCATTAGAATTGTAGCATCAGACAAAAGAGAATCAAATGATTTATCCTCTAAACCTTTTATAGAAGTCATAACATCTAGACGAAGTCCAAAATCTAAAGTAAAATCGGTCCAGCCTGGAATAAATTGCATAGTTTCAATAGATTCAAAATCACCTATACCTATGTCTACAAAAGCATTTCTAAGATTCTTTCTGTTTTCAATGGAATCCTCAATTAAAATATCTAAATCTCCCGTATTTCTGTTATAACCGTAAATATTGACAGCAAAACCACCAATAGTGATGTACTTTACATTATATTTTTGAAAAGATTTCCAAATATTTAAAATTTGACCAATCATTTCTTAAGGGAATATATTTTAGGAGCATTTTTCAAAGTATAAGAAAGCTCAATAATTGCCATCAAACGCTCTAATCGTTCTTCATAGGAAAGCGATTTTATTTCTGCTATTCGTTTAGCTTCTAACTTTTCGGGTTTATCGTGATTTAATTTTGTCTTCATTTTTTTGACAGATATTCTTTCAAATTTACAAAATATTAAAGTTCAAAAATCAAAAATCGTTAATCATCAATCTTAAATCTTCTTTTTTCTCTCCAAATAAACTCCTGCTCCAATTAACAAAATCATTCCAATTGAACTCATTAAAGCAATGGTACTTCCTGTTTTTACTACTTCTGGCTCAAAATTAAATTCGATAGTATGTTTTCCTGCTGGGATTTTTAAACCACGAAGAACATAATTAACTCTATAAATTGGAACTTCTCTACCATCAATGCTTGCTTTCCAACCATTTTGATAATACATTTCCGAGAAAACTGCAAAACCTTCATTAGTATTACTTGAAACATACATTAACTGATTTGGTTTATAATCTGTTAATTGTATTGTTGCTACTGAATCCTTTTGAAAATTCATGTTTTTAATTGGTAACATTTTTAACCCAATTGGTAATTTAAAATTTTGATCAATTACAGCTTCATTTTTTGAATCTAATTTATCCAACGCTTTCATTTCTTCATTAGCAGAATTCACAAGTTTAACTTTCTCCACAAACCAAGCATTTCCATTCGCTGCTGGATTTTGTAACGCTAATTTTTGTCCGTTTTCATCCGATTGAATAACATATTTTACGTTTAACATGTTTAATACACGAACATTATTTTTAGCGATTTGGTAGTCAAATAATTGTTGCATTCTTCTTGGTTTCGCGGCATGATAACCACCAATTGATTTATGGAAAAACGATGTTCTTGCACTACTCATTCCTCCTTCTACTTCAAAAACACGGAAATGGGTTGTATCGGCTAAAATTCTTTGGTCGGCTTCGGTAGGTTCAAATGGCATATCTACTTCTCTTGCGCTTTTGAATTGGTCTGGATTGTTGTTTACATAACGTTTGTCAATCATAAACAAATCGAAAACCATTAAAACTCCGACTACAATAATCGCTGTAGTTTCTTTCATCATATTTTTCACGAAAAGAAATAAAACAGCAAATGTTAATCCCACGAACAATATAGAACGTAAAACATCTGAAGTATATAAAGCTTCACGGTCTAATTTTAACGTTCGGATGAATTCGTCTCCATACATTTGAGCATATACAGCATCATTTGCACCAGAGAAATTAAAAGTTCCTTTAATTATAAATAAAACCACTAAAAGTCCGAAAGTAATGGCTCCAGATTTCCAAAGAGCGTTCCATTTAGCTTTTTCGTCTTGTTTGAAAAATTGGTACAACCCTACAATCGCTAAAGCAGGAACACACAATTCTAAAATTACTTGTATAGAAGAAACGGCTCTGAACTTATTATATAAAGGCACATAATTGATAAAGAAATCAGTCAAAACACTGAAATTTTTACCCCAAGACAACAATAATGAAAATATCGCTCCTGCTAAGAATAAGTATTTGATGTTTCGTTTTTCAACAAAAAATGCCATTACGAATAAGAAAAATACGACTACTCCAATGTATGCTGGTGCCGCAACAATAGGCTGATCACCCCAATACGCAGGTGCGTGTTCTACAAAACCTTTTACTTGATCGGCTGGATACCCTTGAGCTACAAAGTTTTGATACGTTTCTGATTTAATACCTAAATTTTCGTTGTTAGAACCTCCGAAAAGTCCAGGTGCAATTAAATTTAAACTTTCTGCAACTCCATAGCTGTATTCGGTAATGTAGTCATACGACATCGCATTACTATCTGTTTTTGGCGAACCATCTGGATTGAAAGTTAATTCACTATTATTACGTGTTGAAAATTTAGCATATTCTGACGTTGCCATTAAATTAGTGGCATTCGCTCCGATGGCTAAAATTCCAGCAATAGCAAAAACGCCAAATATCTTTCCTAACTCTTTAAATTCCTTACTCTTAATTGCAATTACTACATAATAAACCCCAATTATTGCTAACAAAAGCAATAAATAATACGTCATTTGGAAGTGATTCGCATTAATCTCTAACGCTGCGGCTACCATAGTAAGCAAACCTCCGGCAATATATTTTCGTTGGAATACTAATAAAACTCCAGCAACTACCATTGGCATATAAGCGATGGCATGTGCTTTAGCATTATGCCCAACACCTAAAATAATTATTAAATACGTTGACAATCCAAAGGCTAAAGCTCCGAAAAACGCTTTTAACGGATCTACTTTCAACACCATCAATAATACATAATACCCCAAGAAATAAAGAAATAAATAATCTGCTGGGCGAGGCAAAAATCGTAAAGCATCATCTAACATTCCAATGACATCATTTGGGTATTTAGCTCCTAATTGATAGGTTGGCATTCCTCCAAAAGCACTGTTAGTCCAATAAGGTTCTTCACCAGTTTCTTTTCTAAAATCGATTTGCTCCTTTGCCATTCCAGTATATTGAACGATATCGGATTGAAAAATCTTTTCTCCTTTTAAAACCGGATAAAAATAAAATAGTGAAACTAAGATAAATCCAACTACAACTAATAAATGCGGAT
>VFQS010003953.1_pt1 | contig 11024 bp, 16 predicted proteins | sample 3512361 | NCBI WGS metagenome assembly VFQS01 (sample SAMN10412375, study PRJNA504923) | tailings metagenome | isolation source: Relicate 1 Philex TSF3 active mining | place: Philippines | reverse complement strand
GCTTACCCGAGACGTATCTTTTGGGAGTTTCTCTCGGCCAATCCGGCAGCGATCGGTTTGCTAGAGAAAAATCTAGGCAAGGTTCATCCAATCAGGATATCGGAAAACCCGGCGGCGATTGACTTTCTCCATCAGCATCCGGAGATGGTGGAGGCGAGCGGGTTGTGTCGCAACCGAAATCCGAGAGCGGTAGAGTTGTACCCTCTTGTCGAACTAGATTGGCGGATGGTGTCGCATAACTGCTCGAACACAGACTTTCTGCTGCAGCATCTCGATAAACTAGATTGGAAGTGGTTGAGTCGTAACCCGGCGGCAAGTCCTATCGCGGTCTTGTATCCTGATAGACTTGATTGGAATGAGGTGTCGATGAACTCTGGAATGATGCCTATCATCGAGAGGTATCCGGAGAGGGTGAACCGGCTTCTTCTCTTACGAAATCCGAATGCGGTAGGGATGATACAGACATTTCTTGATCAGTTATTGACCGAGGTGACAGAGCCGTATAGTGTGTGGATTAGGTTGTCGATGAATCCGAGCGCGGTGGGGTTGATGCGGCAGAGGAAAGAGTGTATCGTGTGGGAGTATATGTGTCGCCATCCGGAGGCGATTGATTTAGTAGAAGAGCGCTTTCGTGAGCAAATCGAGAACAATGAATATTTTCCTGAGATTCGGGCGTTGAGTGCCAATCCTAGGGCGTTGCATATTCTCGAGAAGTATTCGGATGTGGTGAATTACAGAGAGTTGTCGGCAAATAAAGGTATTTACCTGTGAGCAACGCGAATGGGGAGCGAACACGAAATCGGAAAACTTTTTGGATTAAAAAGTTTTCTACATACAAATGAGACTCGTTTGGATACTCTTGTTTGCGCTATTGCTATTTCTTATCTATCACCGAAACACGTTAAGTATCGTAAAGAATATAGCATATTATCGAGAAAAGGCAAAGTTAGACTATCAATATGAGAATGAGAATAAGAAACGTATTCTACCCGCGTGGTATGAACAGAAAATTCCATTTAAAATCCATCAGACTTCTTTTGCGAAAAAGATGGATTATAAACTATCCACAAGTGCATTGGCAAACCACTATGTTAACCCAGAATATGACTATTACTTTTATGATGAAAATGCCTGTGTTTCTTTTATCAAAGAGAATTACCCCGAATACCTTGAATGCTATAACTCTCTTCGACCTGGAGCTTATAAGGCAGACTTGTTTCGCTTACTAGTAATCTACAAGGAGGGTGGTGTCTACATTGACGATAAGACGTTTAGTGTACGCCCATTGAGAGAGTTTATTCTTCCTTCTGATGAGCTATATATGCCCATTGACCTTCTCCTAGACTGTGTCTACCAAGGTATTATTATCTCTATACCAGGTCATCCTATTATAAAAAAGTGTATTGATAGGTATATTGCAAATATTAAGAACCGATACTATGGGGTTGACCCCTATGATATTGGAGGACCTCGTATGATAGGAAGAGAGATAAACAAGTTTTTTGGAAGATCTGAATTTTCTCTCATCCAACCTATAAAACAGGATGGAATAAGAATTGAGGGTAATGTTAAACTCTTACCAAAGTTTGACGTCATTGTCTCTAAAGATAATCAAGTATTCTTTGAGAGAAGTAATCCATCCTATCTCGGTAGAAAAGTCATACAGATCCTACGTGGAAAAGAATACGGATCTCTATGGGTATTAGGAAAGGTTTACAAGTAACTTTACATCTCTCTACACTTGGGAGTGCCAAAGACAAAGGAGATGAGGTCGAACTTGTCTCCATACTCTGACTTTTGATAAAAGTAATAGTGGGTAAAGCCGACTACGATAATAACAGCCATCATGGAGTATAGCAACCTACGGTATTTTGTATATTTCTCCAACTCGGTCTGTAGCTCAGGTCCGGCCGGTTGGTTGTTTTGCAAGTAGTTCATATGCATCTTGATGGTTTGATCGAGGATGAGCAACACGACGACGAGAATCGAAGCCCACGCCTTACTCTTGGTCGACATAACAAAGAGAGCGTAGACCATCACCGTCTTGATCCATATGTCTTTTACGCCCGCTTTATTATTGGGATCCAAAAGGGTAAAGAGGAAGAAGAAGCACACCAACGCGAGAAAGTGTTTGACAAACATATTCTGGGAGACGATACGTTGTAAATCACAGCCAAGTAGACTTGTGAAAAAGCCGAATAACAATCACAAATATAGACCAGCAAGCGCCGTCTGCGTGTCAAAGGTATGTGGTTCAATAGGAGTAGGCGTAGGGGTGCTCATTTAAAATATAAAAAAGATATAAATCGTAAATGAACTCTTACGATTTAGCCGCTCTCCATAGAGATACCTTTCCCGGGCAAGATCTAACTCCCGGTGCATTACGGTTGTGTATCTTTCAGCTGCTATCTCTTACCTCTCACGTCGAAGAACCGACCCGGCGAATTCTCGTCCAAACCGCCGTATACGATATGGTTTACCGGGATAAGAGCGCAAAAGAGATACAACAACTCCGCCAACTTCTCTCCGAATACTTTGACGACATTTACTATAGCTACAACGGACTTTGTTGCCAGTGCTGCCTCACTGAACGCTGCTACGCGTGGTGTGGGTGGGCAGTGCTTCTCTAAGTTACAACTTGTTCACCTCTACTCCCATCTGACCACACAACTCGGATACCAACTCGTCGTTCTTATAGTCGGAAATGTAGTAAATCTTTTTTATACCCGAGGCGAGGAGCAACCTGCAGCAAATCACACAAGGATAGTGGGTGATGTAGGCCACACAGTCCCGACAGGAGACTCCGCGCTTGGCACAATCGCTAATCGCATTCTGCTCGGCGTGAACCGTCGCCTGCTCGTGTCCATCTCTTACAATCGAGCGGTGCTCACACCCGGGAAGAAACCCATTGTAACCTTGAGAGACAATCCGGTTGTCAGACACCAATACGCATCCCACCTGTAGCCGATGACAGGGGCTACGACGGGCGGTGACTTGAACAATCTCTTTGAAATACTCTTCCCAACTTGGTCGGTCCATTTTACCTACTTAAAATAGACCATTTAAACGATACTTTCTCGATCTCTCGTTTCGCTCGATGTCTCAATACGTCTATCTGCTTCAGTCCAAGGTTCATATCAACTCGGGAGAGCACGTCTACAAAATAGGAAAGACTCGAAACTTTCCTGGTCGGTTTGCTCAATACCCAAAAGGGTCGGTTGTTCTTGGTGTGTGGAACTGTAGAGACTGTAACGCGCTAGAGAGGGATATCTTGCTTGCGTTCCGCCGGAAATACGAGGAGAGACGCGATGCCGGCAGCGAGTATTTTCAAGGGGATTGGAGAGAGATGCGCGACCACATCCACGAGATACTACATCGAGTGGAAAGAGAAGAAGATATAAGAGACCAGCGCACTAGAGTTATCGAAACCGAAGAAAAAACCTTTGTCTTGTCTATTTTTCAATGATTACTCTCGATCAGAAAGTCTATTATATCTGCTGCGCACTTCTCGTGTTGCTGTGCATTCTCTCTTACCGCGCCGCTCAAACCTCTAACAACGGGTGGGCGGACTTGATTGCCCTCGTTACCATTATCATCATCTCTCTCACCCTCGCCGTCTCCTTTATCCTCTCTCATCTAATTTTTAGAAGGTGGTATACTCTCTCCCTCCCCGTCTCTTTCGTCATCGTTCAAGTATTACTAAGGTCGTGGGTAACGTCACAAGCTAGTAAGCGAGTTAAAAAGCAAGGTTAAGTTAGAATGGCGCTCCACCACGAATTTCAGACGTTGTTCGGTCAAGACAAGTCCGGAAAGACCAAGACGTGGTCTGCTCGAGTTTACCTCAACGAAGACAAGACCGCTTACTCTGTGATCGAGTATGGACAACTTGGCGGTAAGCTACAGACAGCAGAGCGGGTTTACTCTACCGGAAAAAATATCGGGCGCGCGAACGAGACCACTCCTATCCAACAAGCCTTTTCCGAAACCGAACGAAAGTGGAAGGATAAGAGAGAGAAGGAGGGGTACCGAGAAGAACGAGAGGTGAAAAACCGAGAAGAACGAGAGGTGAAAAACCGAGAAGAACGAGAGGCGAAAAACCGAGAGGAACAAGCTGACGAGAAGCAAGCGGAGCAACAGCTTGAGAGCTACCTTCCTATGCTCGCTCAACCGTTGAAAAAAGACAAGCTCGACTTTCCGGTCTATGTCCAACCCAAACTCGACGGGTTACGATGTCTCTTTTATCTACGCGATGGGGAGTGGGTGGCACAGTCTCGCACTGGCGCCCACTTTTCTACGGTAGAGCATATCAAGTCGCAGCTTCCCAAAACGAGTTTAATCTTAGACGGTGAGCTCTACACGACAGCTATCCCGTTCGAAACACTTGCCGGGTTGTTGAAAAAGAAAAAGCTATCCAAAGAAGATCTAGAAAAGTTAAAGCAAGTCGAGTATCACTGCTATGACCTCTATGATCCACAACAACCGGAACTTCCATTTTGGAAACGACTTGAGATCTTAAACACTCTCCGACTACCAAATAAAGTTTCAACAGAGATGATCTCCTGTCTTGAAACCTTTGACAGAAAATTCTCAGAGTATACGTCTCAGGGCTATGAGGGGATTATGGTTAGACTTCCTGTAGGCGTTTACCGATTAAACTACCGTAGCAAGGAGTTGTGCAAGTATAAAGAGTTTGAGGAAGCCGAGTATGTTATCACCGACTTTACACAGGGTGAAGGCCGGGACGAAGGAACTGTGATTTGGGTATGTAAGACACCAGACGGCAAGCCGTTCAACGTCCGACCTCGCGGAACGGTAGAGCAGCGTAGAGAGTGGTTTCAACAAGCTAGAGATTACCTCGGAAAGAAGCTAACGGTAGTGTATCAGAACCTGTCAGAGCAGGGAGTTCCCCGCTTTCCCGTGGGAAAGTCCATTCGAGAGGGGTATTAAGGTAAAGTAATCTAGGAATTACTTTACTCGAAGAGTTAAGAGGTTTACTCTCTAATTTGGAATTCAGAGAATCCTTGAACGTTTACCTTGGCGAGCTGAACAAGACCTGGATTGGCGCGTCCGGCAGAGATAACTTCGTCTAGTTTGTGGTGTGGGACAAGCATGATTTTCTTAACCTTTTCCGTCGCCTGAAAGCAATTCAAGAGCTTCATATCAAAGCGGATAAAGATAAGAAACTGGAAGCGCATCTCTTTCTTCGTAAGCTCTTGGTTATAGAGGTGAAAGGTCTCGATGCAGTAAATCTTGGTTTCTTCCGAAGGGAGGCGATTGAAGATGTAGCGGCTCCACTTTGGACACTCCTCTTGGATCTTGTAATACAACCCTTGATAAGGAGTGTTCTTGGCTTTGAGACCTCCGCCAAAGTCAGAGACGAGATTCCAGTTGGAAATGTTACAGACGTACTTGTCTGCCGTGTAAAAGACGACGCCAACTCGTCCGCCAAATCCTCGTGGGAGAGACTTGAACTCGTCGAGGGTAATCCAACTCTTGACTTGACGAAAGGGAAAGTCTGTCTCGTCAGCAACTACTTTTCCCTTGGCGAGCGGAGAGTATTCCACAAAGTTTTTAAAGACTTTACGAAACATCTCATCTACTTCTTTTACCAACGAGTCGTCAACGGGAGAGGCAGTCGCTCGGATATCACGCCACTCATCAAGCCATTGAGAGTAGACGGACTTGATATTCTCGAGCTGAATCGGCTGGCGGTGGAGCTTGGAGTGGAACTGTTGGATAGCGGACATCTTTGGTAATTTAAAGACGTTTTCTTAGCAATTCTCAAGCTTCATTTTTAACTTTTCCAACACTTTTTCTAACCGGTAATCTTTCCGAGCCTCTTGTTCTAGAGCGTCAATAATAGAGATGTATTCTCCGGTATGATAGCGGAGTTCGTGGTAGAGCTGATACAATGCCCGAGATTTAATTAGACAGAGGTAGGGCTCGAGAAAGAGGGCGAGCGAGTAGGGGTCGGGATAAGAAGAGAGCTTGGCGATCATTTACTTACTTTACAACCGTCTTTAGAAAATCTTCTCTGTTTAATATCCTTCATCATTGGACCGAGTAGGTCAAACCGGTACTCCTTACTAAAGGCTTTGACGATCTTTTGGGCAAGCTCGACTTCGGACACTTTTAGTATTTTACCACAGACGAGAATAAAGCACGCTGCGGCTAGACATACGCTATACTTTTTGTTGTATTTTCTCTTGAGGATATTTTCGGCGATACTTACGTATAGACTCTTACAACACTCTTTAATCTTTTCCTTCTCCTCGGTGATAGAGCAAACGGGAAAGAATTTGTCAGCCCAATCGCTCATAAAGCTTCGTTTAGTAGCTTTCCAATTCGATTCTTTCGCCTGAGAGATAGATTGCTTATATAACCCATACGTTTTGGCCTCTGCTTCGGTCAGAAAAGAAGGAAAGTCAGGCTCATCTTCTTCCACGTAGACTTCCTCTTTCTCGACGCTCTTTGGTTTCTCCTGTGTATTACCCATTTATTTTCTATGAAGAAAATAAATTACGCAATGACTTCGCACGTCTCTTGAGAAAAGGAACGTTTCTTTAGATCGTCCATGATATCATAGACCTTGTTCATATCACAGTTAGCTCCGATTTGCTGTAGAAAGTCTCGGTCTCGGATGGCAGCGAGATTCTGTAGCTTCATCATCACAAGCATCACACAGGCGGTGACAATGCACGGTGCTACATTGATGTTGACTTTTCCTCCGCACACATTACGAATCAGACTAAATACGAGACGGCTTGCGCAGTTCTCAATCTTTTTCGCATCTCGCCTCGAGGCGTAAAAGCTTACCGTCATACTTACCATCTCGGAGATGGCGGGCTCGTAGTTCTCGAGAGAAGACGCTTTGTCTAGGCCGTATAGGACATTAGCCGGAATTCGTTTGCTACTACCGGCACCCATTTTACTTTCTCTAGAGAAAATAATTTACTCTACAATATAACAACCCTTTTCCGAAAACTTGCGCTTCTTCATATCAGCTACCATCGCTCGAACCTTATCCACACCACACGTGTCCCCCATCCCCTCGATAATGGCTGCGTCGTCAACTTGCTCTAACTTGCTAATGACGAGAATAAAGCAGGCGAGGACAATGCAGCTGAGGTTGTTCTTGTTATACAAATACCCAGTAACTCTCTCTACCACACTTCTCGCTAGCATAGTAACACAGGCGATGGTTTTCTTCTCCTCGGTTTCGCTGCCTGACTTTTTAAGATACCGCTTGACCATAAGAGAGGCTTTTCTTGAGATGTTAGAGAAGGTGTTGGCAGAGACTGGAGCTGAGTTAGAGTCAATCCCATAGATTCGCTTTACCTCTGGTGATAGAGCATCGAGTTGAGAGGGTGACGCGGATCTCTTTGGGGAGGCTTGTTTCGAATCAGAGTTACCCATTTTGGATAATCGAAAGATTTTAAAGAAAAGTATAATCTAGACATGTCGATTCTCATCGGACTTTTATTGACCATCCGTAACCACAAACCCGGGACTGAGTTTCACGACTACCTACGAGGTCAGCTGTCTAACAAATTTCTAGAGACCTTTACAGAAGAGCAAATCGCTGCCAAGTGCGAGGTGTTAGGGATTCACCCAACCGAGTTACTCAAGGAAATACAACGCCTTACCGAACAGATTTATGCTTGTGACATCGACTTGCTTCTAGAGTTCTGTCACCTAAACGCTATCCCTCGTTCTTCAAACAAAAAAGAAGAACTCGTATCCGCTATATTAAAGACAAACCTTGAAAATTTTTTAAAGACAAAGTGGATTGTTCCTATCGACCCCTACGATTTCTCTTAATTCTTTTTAAAGAGAGGTTTATTTGAGAAATGGTTTCAAAGGAGGTTTTATCTGCTCTTAGCGTCCCTCAACTACGGGAAAAGTGTCGCGAGTTTGGTTTGCCGACGTCAGGTAACAAGTCGGTCATTGTATCGGGAAGTCGAGTGTCTTACTAGACGTCTTAAGCGAATTTCTATAGCTACGTTGAGAGAGTTTTACGGAGACGCTCTCTTAAAAAAAGAAGACAACGCTCTGGTCCGAAAGAGTCTCGTGTTGAATACTCGGCTTATTCCGCGTGAGAAAAAGGTAACCAGATAATTTGTTCGACTGAACAAATTATAAATAATCTTTCCTTATGGTAAAATGGACGATCTGCCTGAGAATCTACCTAGTCTGTCTCTCCGTCGACAAACAGGCTATGAACTCGTCGGAAATGTCATGGAACATAACCCTGCGCGACACCTCGCTCGTCACGAGCTCTTTCTCCGACCGGTAGATCCGAATCTAGAGATGATTCAGATACCTCGTAGAAACCTCTCTCCTCGTCGTAGTGTATCCCCAGCTAGAAGACAACTCTCCCCTATGCGACGACTCCCTGCTCTACAGAGAGATCTACCGGAATCTCTCCCACCGCTACGAATTCGCTCTCGCTCTCCCGTTAGACGTTCTCCACGTCGCTCTCCCGTGAGAGCAGCTATGGCGGCATCACCGCGTAGAGCGCGTTCTCCGATTCGTCACCGCTCTCCACACCGCTCGCCGATTCGTCACCGCTCTCACTCTCCTATGGACGTAGATTCTCCCCTTCACCGCTCGCCGCACCGCTCGAGAAACCCACATCAACAGCCTTCTCCTCGTAGACATATGGATGTCGACCGGTATTATGGAAAGAAGTGTAGTTACTAAAATTAAAAAAATAGAAAGAGTAAATGAATTCATCTACTCTTATTGAACTCCTCCGAGAAAATTATCCAGAAAGCCATATTAGTCCGAATAGACTAAACCCTGTGACGTATGAACTAATGTATCTCACGAGAGAAGTAGAAGAACCCTTTCGTAAGACACTTGTCAAAGGAACCCTTCTTGAACTCATCTCTCGAAATTATGCGTTTAAAGAAGCCGATGAGCTCCGAGAAAAGCTCGAAAAAAACTTTGACAAGGTTTACGACAACGAGTGTTGCCTGTGTTTTTTGTGGTTGTGTACCTAGTCACCTAGTCACCTAGTCAACGACACGGTACCTAGTCAACGACACGGTTAAAACTCTACCAACCGAAAGTTTTCTCGAAACAGCCTCAAGAGGTTGTCGTATTTCCACCGGATGGCGAGGTTTTTCCTAGTTTTGCTATGGAGTTGGATTTCGAGTATCGGAGTTCCTCTGACCTTGAGAGTAGTCGAGTTCGTCCATTCGTCGTGGCGGCGAGTCCATTCAAACTCTTCTGTTTCCCACTCGATTGGAGAGAGTAGAGTAATGTAATACATCTTGTCAAGAGCTTGATTGTAATACAAATTCGGACAGTCAAAGGTATAATCCATCAACCTCGGGAGAATTTTAGAAATATTTTCTTGGATAAAGACTTTGAGATTGTCTTCTGGCGCAGAAAACTCTCTTGCGAACCTCTGTAGACTCGCCTGACCCAAGACTTGTGGAGCAACGCTACCCACTGCGTATCGGGATGTCTTGGCGCTGATATGACTTCTCCGATCAGACGAGGTAAAGTCATATCTCCCACCCCGGTCTGCGGTATGCTGATAGTCTCTATCAATAAGAGTATGAAGAAATTCTAGACGTCTAACCATATCTGGAGGAGGAGACGAGTAGTTATACTTTCCTTGATACGGAATGTGTAGCGCGTCGCACACCGCGCGTTCAAATGTCTTTCCCAACACTTCTGTTTCCACAGGATATCTCAAGCGACGTCTTGGGATAAGAATCTCATCTTCGCTATCATAGTCGATCTCAGGCTTTAGAGGAGCGCCAAACTGTCTCTCCCATCTCGGCGGAGGTGTCTTGAAGTCAGAGTCGGAGTCACTCTCACTCTCACTCCCGCTCGGACTCTCCCTCTCGCTCGAGTAAAAAAGTCTTCTTCTTGGTTGAAAGAGGTCGTCGTCTGAATCTTCTGGATATCTCCTACGCATCTTTTACCAATCGTAAAAGATAATACTTTACTCTTCTCTCGCTCCACACAACTTGTAATCCGTCCGGATTTCCATATCTGTCACCATATCCACTACCTTGTATCGAAAACTCTCTATCAAGCTTGCTAACTTTTGGTAAACTTCTCTCTCCGAAAAGATCTGTTTAAGACTTGCCACTACCGCGGCGTATTGTATTACGGGGAGTAGGTCAATGTTATATAGTCCGCGACAAACCGTCTCGACAATAAACCGGAACATCTCTCCCGAACACTCGGATAGATACTCTTCTTCTTTTTGGTCTAATCCGAAAAGAGGAGATATCTTTGTAACCAAGTCTCCAACTCCTTCTCCCGAATAGTCGCGAAGTCTTTCGAGCTGACGCAACCCATATAGTCGGGTAGCCCTCTCGTCGATTCCTTTTAACTGATACCTACCATAATCCCTAGACTGTCTCTCCGCGGCAAGCTTCTCCAAATACCGGTCTGGTTTATCCGAACGAAGATCAAAAAGAGCCTTTAAATGGCTATTCACGTCTATGACTCGCAAAGGGGTAATTTTTCGACTAACGTTATCTTCCATTCGACCAAAGGGGTTGGTTCTTTCTGTTGGGTGTTCGTAAAAGCTAGTGTAGGCCACTTCTTCTTTTAGAAATCGGACTATATTCTGTGTATGACGATCTCCAAACATACCAAGCGTGAGGTAGGAGGAGGTGTTGTCACGAGGAGGCTTGAGCATTCGAGCCACGGTATACAAGTCAAGAAACCAGCTATGAGCGATAAGGAGAATTTTTCCAACAAGAGAGACAATATACTGGTGGATTGTTCGAACGACAAGATCTTTTGATTCAAACATGGCGCTAAGAACTTCTTCGACCAACGCCGGCTGACCCTGGTAAAGTTTTTTATAGTCTGCGATATCTGCGTCCTCAAACTGAAAGATTCGTTTCCACGCGATCTGTAATGGGACGTTTCGGATTTGTTTTCCACAGATACTCTTTTTATCCTCTACGATGTCATAGAGGATATCTCCAACTTGTTTATTTGCTCTACCCGTTCTTCCGACTAAAACGCAAATCGAGTGGAAACTCTCA
>VFQS010003952.1_pt1 | contig 11026 bp, 11 predicted proteins | sample 3512361 | NCBI WGS metagenome assembly VFQS01 (sample SAMN10412375, study PRJNA504923) | tailings metagenome | isolation source: Relicate 1 Philex TSF3 active mining | place: Philippines | reverse complement strand
GTTCTTCTTCTGCGTCATCTTTCATATATTCCGCATAATTGAGTGAATATGAATTCGCAACTATTCTCTCAATCGGAACTTCAACCAATAGATGTTTCACACCTTCACCTTCATATGGGTTATAGTCATAAAACGCAACTTTGGTTGTTTGATGTGTTTTTGAAAACTTGTAATCGCGTCCTGTTTCCTTTTGAATTTTGGAGCAGTTGATTTTCACTTCAAGCACATCCGAACCTTCGCGCTTTTTCACGAAATAGAACACACATGTCTTGATTGATGTATATGTGAATATTCCAGAAGGTAAATAAATAATCTCTTTCAAATCGCATGTTTTCATAAGATACTCACGAACCGCAACAAGTGTAGTGTTTGTCTTTGAAAACAAGTCCTGCCCGTCTGGCAACACAACCGCACATTTCCCACCTATGTTCAGCATATAAATAATTGCCTGAATGAAGAGTGATACGGCGTTATCCGTCTTGATTGGAACATATTGTGTCTTCATCGACGATTGGAACTCATCATATTTCAAGCCTTTAATTCCGAATGGCGGATTCGCGAGAATATTATCAAACTTACGTGTAATTGGCTGGCGGATACTATCACCACAATCCAGACCACCAAACATATGACCTGACGTAATCAACATATTTGAAACCGCCAATTGATAGGTATCAGGTTCGAGTTCTTTTCCATACAAACCGGTGGTTGTGATATAATCCCAATTGAGCGTAATATTGAGTTTTTCGGCCTGTTCCATGATGGTTTGTAAATATGTAATCAAGAACCCACCAGTCCCCATTGTCGGGTCGGCACACGATTCAAACGTTCCATCCTCACGAACCTGCGGGTCGATAAGACGCACCATCAGTTTCTTGACTAATGGTTGAGTAAAGAATTGACCCAACACTTTACCAGTCATAATATCTTGAATAACTTCTTCATATGCCCTACCGAGAACATCGTGTTCCGTTTCAGATAAGTCAATCGCGTTTAGCTTATCGATTATTTTCTTGAATGTAGACTGATGGCGAATATCAAATCCGCGACCTTTCAAGAATATAGATTTGGTTTCCGGATGACGCGACAATATAATATCCCAAATGTATTTCAACAATAGTGGAATATTATCTTCCGTCTCCTTGGATAAATTGCTGAAAATCACACACGTTTGCAGACGTTGTTTGTTGTGTTTAATCAACCCTTCATCATCAAAATGTTCCTCCAATCCTTCACTGAAATCATACTTCGCAATATCAATCGCACCTCCAGCCTGAAAGTGGGGTTCGAGCAATTTCAAAATCAACAACGACGACATATTTCGCAACGCCTTATCACCGGTAAGGCCTTCATTATCACGCAGTATATCCAAGCATCGTTTAAACACGTTGTTAAGTTCGTTTCGAATATCCGTTTTCTCCTCTTTCTTCATGACCATTTGTTGTATTTCACCTACAGACACACACGCACCCTTTCTATTTTGATGGCGTGTAAAATCAATCTTCTGTTGAAAGACCTTCTTACATAATTCGCAGGTATATTGTTTCGATGATGATGACATCGCGGGCTTTATATATAACCAAGTAGAAAATACTTTATATCGTTTTTTTGACACAATCGAATTCAATTTTATAATAAAAAGTATTTCTTACTTTCCCAAAACCCCGTTTCATAATGCGATATTGGTCTTTCGTTTTTTGGATAATATAATGATTTCGCCGAGTTCGTGTATATTGTAATAATCGGTCCATAATCCGTTTGGTGGGAAAAGCGGGTCTAATAAACATAATTCCTCGCAGATTTTGGACAAATCTAATCCATTTGCTCTTATTTCTGGGTGCTGTGACAAGTATTCACTTACCTTCGCTTTACATAGATCTGCCGGATAATAGACACGTTGTATTCCTAAATAATCGATCCAATTTGTGAATTGGCCGATGTATGTTGTTTGAGGTTCAGATGGTAAGCGTTTGTCGCGCTGACATAAATTGTAATAGTCCTCTCTGGTTGTTACGTTGTGGTCTGCGATGATTCGTTTTGCTCGTTCATATGAGGTGCCGAGAGCACTTCGTTTTACCGTCTTAAGTCGTAGTTGTTGTGTAAGTTCATCATCGTATTCTCCGATACTGCCATGACCGTCGTCGTAGTCGTCGTGGTCGTCGAGGTCGCGGAGCGACAGCTTTCTCTCGGATTTTTTGATTTCAATCCGGAACACTTTGATTTTTTGTGATATTGTTTCATCTTCAAGTCCCATCTGGTAAATAATTTCGCGCGATTTTCGCATATCTGGATTTTCATGATTAGACAACCAATCGTCTCTGTTCAATATCGGTAATATAATCTTTACGATTTTGTTGGGTTCGTCCGCATTCTTTCTACAAGGCCGTAATGCCGACTGAACAATACGAATATTTGATGTCATATTTTCAGCAAATACGACCGCGTCGAGTAATGGAAAATCCCAACCTTCACCGAGACAATAGACACATGAAATGATACCCTTCTTGGAATTACCGAAATTTGTGAGAATATCGTTTTGTAGCCCCGATTTCATATTACTATGATAATCTGAACAATATAATTCAGGAATATCAAAATATTTTTCTTTCAGAAGGAGTTGTATGTATGTAATAATTTGGGTTGAGTTCGCCTTATTATTTGAATATATCAGCATATGATGCGAATGTCCTTCGTTTATACTTTTCAATCCGGCATATGCGGTGAGTAGAAGACGTTGGTTGTTTTCATCGCGTGTTTCGAATTTTTGGAAAAGCTCCTCAAGTTGTTCTTCCAACGCAACAATCGTTTGAATTTGATAATCGCAAATAATATCTTGTTGGATTGCCCATAATACACAACGTCGTTCAATCACTTCGCCGAAATGGTCTGTGTCGTCATTCGATATCATACACCTCTCGTCTATACTGCCACCGACATTTGAAGTATCATCGATCATCTTCAACGTGGCGGTCAGAGATAATTGCTTGTCACACGGAATCATGAGCATATGTATATATGATTTTGTTGTTTCCGCGAGACGCATGTTTGTCGTTGTTAAATGATGACATTCATCATTGATTTTGAAATCAAACGATCTAGAATTGGCGGTCGCTGCTGTATAAACCTTGTGAGAAGATGAATACGTTGTTATAATGATATGGCGTTTGTCGTTATATTGAATGAATCTGGCGACGTCGTCAACACTTATACCTCCAGAAACAACAAGTAGTGGATAATTCGCATATAAACGCGTTATATTAGACTTCCATTGTTTCACTAACTGCTTATTTGGAACACCGATAACAATCCGGTTGTTTCGCTCTAATCTCTCCGCTACCCACAACGAAATCAGAGTCTTGCCAATCCCACACGTAAGAAGAAGAAGCCCTTTATTATTTTTTGTAAAATGTTCTACTGATTTCGCGATAATAGCATTTTGATATGCTCGTGGAACATAAGAACTAGACTTGGAGCGTTGTTTCAGTCGGAAAATTAGTAGTGAAGAGCGTAATTTTTGAAAATTGTTGCGAATACGATGTTTTCGCAATAGTTCAAGGATTTCACAATCCGGAATACGACGATATGTGATTCCGTGCTGTTGAAGACATGGTTCTATAGTTGTTATGATCTCATTACTGTAAAATTCGGTTCCAGCGTCACGTTTTATATGATACTTTTGAAACTCATGCTGGAGAAATCGTTCAATAATACTCATTTGAGACAACGAAACTTCGAGGACGACCACAAAACGTCCTCTTATAATCTCAGCAGTCGCATATATTGAATCTCGATCTGGTATATTTGTTGTTTTTCCTAATTTACACGCGTTAAATGCGTCATATGCCGAATGTCTGCGAATATAGATGTAGCCGTTGTGTGACATATCTATTTGTTCGTCTGTTCTTATGTTTATTTATAATAGTATTATAAGTATTATTCAATTTTATCGAATATGTCCATAGACACTCTTCGCCAGCTTTACCACAAATATGACGAAATCATCCGGTTCTCTGCCTACGCATTCACCGGTTGGTTCTTGTCGTGGGTTCTGTTTTTTATTATGTTGCCCTTCATGGCGCAAGCTTACGGAAAAATCCGCGGTGCTTCGTTGAATTACGCATTTAGTTGGTTCTCGATGATCGCGATTATATTAGGGCTAGAGTTTTGGTTGGGTTGAATATTCGGAAATCTTACTTTTCAACCAAAAATATTCCGTTCGAATAAACACTTTTCGTTCAAATTTCAAACCTTCAAACTTAAACATATGAACCGTTAAGTTTGAATGACTTTTCAGCCAAAAATATTCCGTTTAAAACATGACAATTCCAAAACTTCAAGTTTCAAACCATGACCCCCTATTTTTCAAAGACTTTCCGGCCAAAAATATTCCGTTCAAAATTGCATCCCCCAAAAATGGGAATTTTATAGATTGGGATTTTACATTGATGATTTTGGGGGATGCAAATGGTGTTTTGTGGTTTATGCTGTTTTACGCGTTACTACAGTATTCTTACGGTAATATCGAGTGATGGCGATAAAATGTCTATTTCATACAATAAGGAGGCGTTACGTTTTGTAGTAATCTGAATAAATGTCCAAAATGGCGTTTGCGCTGGAGACTTTTAAAACACGAAATCGCGTATTTTCCAAAAACCAATATTTTAGAGTTTTGTGACTGAAATGCTGTTAAAACGTGATTTCTGGCGAAAAATGTGTGACTGTTAATTTTTGGACATCAAACAGTATGGATGACCGGCGACGATGGCGGAGGCGTCAGAGAGGCGGCGATTTGTTTAGGCGTTTTATTTTGTAGAACTACTATATAAACGCATAAACGCCGACGTATAACATCGATGGATAAACCCCGAGTTTGTTATAATTGCGAACCTTGTGGTTTTACAACAGACAATAAAACCGACTACGAACGTCATTTGACTAGAAAGAAACATATTCTTAAAAGTATGCCAATAAACGAGCAACCATCCTCTATTTCTAATACATACACATGCCATTCTTGTCACAAATCATTCAAATGTCGCACTAGTATCTATAAACACAAAGCTGTATGTAAAGAAGTAAAAGTAACAACGGAATCCACCGTCACTGCCTGTGCGGCCCCCATATCCACATCCACACCCACAACCACGCCAACCGAACAGTATTTACTCGAAGTGATTACCAAGAATCAGGAACTAACGTCTGCGATGATGATACTTATACAACAGAATACAGAACTACAGTCGAAAATGGTCGAATTCTGTATGAATAATCCAACGAGTCATAATAACAATAACAATACCAATAGTCATAATACTATCACCAACTGTAATAACCCCACGTTCAACATGAATATGTTTTTGAACGAGAAGTGTAAAGACGCGATGAACATGAAAGACTTCGTGAATTCGATCCAATTGAACATGACCGATATGGAAAACGTGAGTAGGCTTGGTTATGTGGAGGGGATGTCGAACATTTTTATTGACAACCTACAAAAGACCGACGTGTATAAACGACCGGTCCATTGCAGTGACGTCAAGCGTGAAACCTTGTATGTGAAGGATGACAACGAATGGCAAAAAGAAGGCCCCGACCACGCAAAAATGACGAATGCGGTTCTTGCCGTTGAACAGAAAAATGTCATCCTTGTCAATGAATGGGCGAAGGCCAATCCACGCTGTTTGAATAGCAACACCCGAGAGAATGAAACCTACTTTCGTCTGTCGAAAGCCGCCACTGACGGAGAGAAGGACGGGAATATAGATAAGGTGATACGAAAAGTAGCAAAACAGGTGGTGATTGAAAAAGATACGGTGTAGTTCAGCCAATCGACCCATACAAAGAAGATAAATCTAATTTCTATTGTTATTCTATATAATTCGTTTGAAACCTTTCTGAATTCAGCATTCTTAGACCACGATGACACGCGTAACTTCTTCTTCTTCTTTTCCTTTTCATTTTGATGTATCGACCCAAGATAAAAACATCAAATATATACTATCATTCGCAGGGACCACAACCGAATCGAAAGGATTATTTGATCATAGAACCAATGGTCGTGCTCACCCTTCAGGGTTCTCCAAAACGGGACCGAATATGCGTGGTTAAATGACTAGAAGTATTATTGATCCATAATCTATAATCTATAATAACGCAAAAAGAATATAAAATTATTTTCTATTATTATTTCATAAAAAGCCTTTGACCCTTCTACCTTCTTTCACGACGATGTCTCGCGTATCTTCTTCTTCTCGCCCTGGTTCAGGCGTTCCTTTTGGCGGTTCTTCCAACGGTGTTCGCGGACCAACTTTTCAGTCTGGCGGCAATCTGTTTAGCGCCAATACCGGATTGTTAGCAAATCCTTCTCGCGCAGCCCAACATGCTGCCAACAACGCTGGAGCCCTTAATCGTTATGAGGCTTCTGCGATCGGCCTTCATTTGGCGGGTCGTCCTAGCGGACCATTTAGCGGACCGAGCCGTGCTTTACCTGGTTTTCCCAAGTAAAATGTAACCCAGGCTTCCTTACGAATATGTTCGTAGTATTGATACAAAACGATATCATGTGTTTTATTATATCGTTTGCTGCTTTATTCACAATTTAAGATTACGCTCTGATATGACCACAGCTTCGAGAAAATATTCTTCAGCAGGGTGAAGCAACGCGCCGACGCTCGATTTACATTCAATCTCTCGAACAATCTCTTTATAATCGGCAGATGACTTTGTATTGCGAATAAACGCATCAATATCAGCGCGGGTTGGGTTTGAATTGCCAGGTACAAGAATAACCATCGAATGGAATATTATGTAAATAGATAAAAATCTGTTTATATAATGTCATTATCTCTCCCCCTCCCAAACGCCTATTTTATTTGGTATTGTGCGTGGTTGTCGATACCTTCAGCAATTTATGCTTACAACCACCCCGCTACTGCTCATTACACGACGGTTCCCGCTGCTGTATTCATTACATCTCTCAATTACTGGCGTAATCCACTCCGCGATTCATGGCGGCGAACGCTCGATATTGCTGTTGTATTCTCCGGCGCAAGCTACCAGTCATACTACGCATTTCAAACTACATCATCAAGTACTTTCACAGTTTACTCTATACTCATCGCCATTTCTACAGCGTGTTATATGATAAGTAACTATTTATTAACACGCGGTAAAATTTGGCCAGGAACTTATGCCCACGCGAGTATTCATCTTTTCGCGAATATTGCGAATATTGTATTGTATTCTGGAATGTAATGGATCATAATAACATTATATAAACAATATAATCAACTTGCTATATATATCATTAAATGGTAAATTTACTGTATCTTTTTCCGATTATTACATGTTGGCATTCAGTCGCATCACAAATAACAAAATATACATCGGCCGACATGGCAAATAATAGTATTAGTTTCATTCATTGTTTGCTATATTTATATCATTATCATTATGGATATAATTTGGATGATATGTTACATGTCACTATCGGATATTACATGTACGACTTATTTTATCTGTATCAATTAACAACTATTCGTCTGTATCCGTTGTCGTCGTCGTCATCGTCATCGTCGTCATCTATCAGTAAAAACGTGATACATGGCTCATTAATATTACATCATTTGGTGGGCATTTACCTAATTACAGAAACATTTACAAGTAATTATAAGTTGATAATCTTATCTGGATATAATCTCATGGAACTATCAAACGTAATGCTGTATATATCAAATTATATTCATAACAAAAACAAAAACAGAAATATCATTATAATTTCTGACTTATTCTATTTTTTATGGTATGCGTATTTCCGGGTTATTTGTTTGTCCAACGTAATATATCAAAATCTAGATGCGTTCTTTGAAATATCAATAATGACTCGATCGTTCATCATAGTATTATATTGTATGGGCTTTGCTTGGTCATGTAAATTATTAGCACAAAATCTTGCGAACATCCTATAAATTACATTTAAACGCATTTTTATATATTATACTATACACGTAAATTTACACCGTCGTGAAGTATGCTTCAAATCGAATATCTATTACCTATTCTCGCATTTTGGCACACCATTACAACTGAAGTTCGTAAATATAAACATGACCACAGCATCGCCAATAACATGGTTAGCGCCATACATTGTGTTAGTTACATCGTTCAGTATAATATTAAACCAGAGCGAAATTATACGATTCACGTAAGTATTGGATATTACATGTATGATTTATTCTATTTATTATATGCGCTGTTAGCGAGAAAAACGACACAAACAAAACAGTATATTGTCTTTGTATTTCATCATATAATTGCGTTATATATGTTACATATAGCTTTAACTGACGACGATCGAGAACCATTACTTTACGCATTTTACATAGGAGATTTATCAAATATCACATTATTCGCATCTTATCATGCCCGGAAGGAATATCCAGAACATCGAAAAACCCATCGCTTTATAGAATTCATCCAACTTCTATGGTATTCCTATTTTCGCGTTATCCGTTCGACATCATTAATTCTCAACGATGAAATCCATTTGTATAATTATTCAATTGTGTATCAAATCTCGGGTTATTTTATATATCTAATGGGTCTGGTGTTTAGTGTGACGTTGCTGAAAAAAAACATCGTAAATTTTATGGCGTTGTCAGGTCATAAACCTGATACGGTAAGCACCGTTTCTGCGTCGTACTAAGTTTTACATATGAATAACTATACCACTTCATAGTCGGTATCATTATTACAAATAAACAAAAATCAAATCGCGTTTATATATATAGAGGCTATCAAATGTGTTATAGCGTTGAATCCTCCGCAAAAACTACGTTATACTCCCTAACCGCAATCATTATTTTACTTAGATCAGGCGTAACACATTTTCAATGGTTAGGCGTGATTTTGATTGGTTGGTGCGGGATGCAGTTTGATGAACTTTTATTATGGCTTACCGACCCCCGAAAAGGATGCACCACCGCAAATAAGCTAGTCACGCTTACACTTATTCCGCTGGTACTTATTCTTCAACCACTCGGTTCCGTACTGGGTTCATTTTTTGTAAAACCGTGGAATAAGTGTGATCAAAATCGTAAATTGTTTATTGTCTTGTATTCGGTATTGATTATTGTAAGTATGTTATGTGTATTTTTCAGGAAAAAACAAACGTTATGCACAACTGTGACTCCAAAAGGCCACTTAAATTGGTTGCTTAATAAATCCGTATTTTCATCAGAATTGTTGTATTTTCTATGGGGGGTTGCGATTATATTACCGTTATTGTTATTATGGGACGCGTCCTATAAACTGATATTTATTATTTCTGTATTGCCTCTTTTTGGTTATCACTATGGTTTAACAACCGATTCTAATGCAAGTATTTGGTGTTACTATACAAGTTTTACTTCTATCGTTTCACTTATTGTGTATGGTTTGTATAAGTTCAACATTTACAATATATTGAATTAATCAACTAGATCGTAAATCTTACGTCAATATTATATTCCAAAATCATAGAATATAATACAATACAATACAAAACAATATAATACGTTGTCGATGGATCCGACAACCCATCTCGCAATAATGCTCGCCGCATACGCGATTCCCATCATGTTCGTGTATTACAAATATCGCGCCGCCGCTGATGCTACCCGTAGTATATCAAGCATCATCACCAGTAAGGAACCCTTCATAACGTTTTCTGAAAATATCCCCACGCCCCTTTTGTGTATCGCGTCCGCAATCCAGGACCGGCACTTTATCGCAGGTTGTATGTTCATCATGGCGGGTTTCACCGTTCTTTACGAATATCAGAGACAACGGTGGTCACTCGCCACTATCATCGTCCTTCTTTGCGGAATATTCGGTGTTATTTTTATTCCGGAACAAAACCACACACATTACATCTTTGCGGCTGCAGCATTCTTCGCAATCGTCGGTTTTATGGTCGGGCACACATTCTGCGGTACAAGCATCGACACACATGACAACCTCCGCCTGCTTCTTTACGCGCAAATTCTGTTCATGGTGATTACAGTTATTGGTGTTATTCAGGACACCGCCATATTCGCGATCGAAGCACTTTTTTTATTGAATTTCGCGATATTCTATTTATACCTTCACTTTTCAACTATGACCAGTAAAAAATTGATATAAATTGCTGAGAAGGATGAATAGTAAAGACAGAAGAACGATACACCACCGATGCCGAAAGAATCATCCATCGTTGCCGCTGCCGCTGCCGCAAAGCCCACAGTAATCAAGAAGAAGATTATAAAGATCAAGAAAGCAGTCGATCCTGCCGCCCCACCGGTTGTATGTGAGCACGTCGAAGGTGAAATACTAGAACCAGAACCAGAACCAACGCCTGAACTAGAACCAAAGTCAGAACCGGAGACCGTTGCTATCCCTCTTAGTGTGAGTCCCGATGACGACGCACCGATTATCCACAAAGATGTCCGTTTAATCCAAGGCGACTGTCTTGAATTATTGAAAACGCTCCCCGACAACAGCGTCCATCTGATCCTCTGCGATTTACCTTACGGCACGACGAAATGTAAATGGGATAGTGTCATCGATATCGACAAATTATGGGTCGAATACCGTCGTATTCTCGTGAAACCAACCGGTGTTGTTGTTCTATTCGGCCAGCAGCCATTCACAACACGACTCATCGCAGGCAATTACGAATGGTTCAAATATACGATGATCTGGAAGAAAAACAAGACAACGCAATATCTGCTTGCGAATTATCGCCCGATGAAATGCACCGAAGATATTTGCGTATTCTCGCCGGGTGGTGCTGCTGCGGCCTCGCGGCATAAAGGAAATATGACATATAATCCACAAGACCTCGTCCCCGTCGAAATCAAGAAGAAAAACTCCGAGAAGCGTATCGGCAAAATGCTGAATCAAAGCCACCACCTTGGCCCGAATAATAAGCTGATCGGTGAAAGTGAATACACCCAAACATTCAAGAATTATCCCACAGAGCTCATCGAGTTCAATATCGAATCGGATA